>Ga0114931_10001861_pt1 | contig 26856 bp, 19 predicted proteins | sample 2SBtaG_FD_89579 | JGI IMG/M metagenome (GOLD analysis project Ga0114931, IMG submission 89579) | Deep subsurface microbial communities from Kolumbo volcano to uncover new lineages of life (NeLLi) - 2SBTROV14_V59a metaG | ecosystem: Environmental > Aquatic > Marine > Volcanic | place: Kolumbo... | reverse complement strand
GGTGGTTCCAGATGGCCCATCGTCGCCACAGCCGGCGACGCACAAAGACGTAGTCAAAAGTAGGATGCTGCTAAGTCGAACGAACGTATACAAAGAGACCTCCCCAGTCAGCGGCGCCGAGCATAACTCAGCTCGCGGCTCGTAGGTGGGTCTTTTTCATACATGCACGCGCCCGCCACGACGCCAAATCGCCCGCCATCCAGGGAATTCGTCCAAGCACTGCTCAAAATTTTGATCCGCTGTCGTTGGGGCCTAATGTCCATGGGTGCCTCCGCGCAAATCCGATAGCGCCGCCGCGACCCGGTCGCGCCGGCAGGGTCCACGCGCCGCCTGGCACCAGTGGGCGACCCGCCTCGGCTGGGCCGTGGCGCTGGCGCTGATGCTGGCGTACATGCCCTACCGGTTTCTCGGCGACGACAACGACAAGCACGGCGCCGTCGAGCTGTCGGCCGAGCTGCACCGGACCAACACGCAGATCGAACGGCTCGAGCGCAGCAACGCGCGCTTGCGCCGAGAGATCCACGCGCTGCGCACGGACCCCGAGGCCATCGAAGACATCGCCCGCGACGAGCTCGGCTTCGTCAAGCCGACGGATCAAATCATTCGCATCATCGGCCTCGACGGCAAAGAGAGCTCCGAGTGAATCGGCGCGAGGTAAAGCGAGCGCTGTACATCTGCGGCGGCACCATCGCCGCGGCGATTGCCTGCGCGGTGATCGGCCTCGGCGGCCTGGAGCCGGCGCGCCACACGCCGCCGTCGCTATTGAGCGTGTCGCTGCTGGTCGCGATCATCGCGCTGGTCGCCGTGCTCGTCGCCCGGCGCATTCGCTTCGTCGAGCCGCCGGTGCGTCACCAGCGGGTGTCGTTTTGGCTGGCCATCGCGGCCAAGCTAACCGACGTGGAGACGGCGCTGGCGCTGGTCGCCGGCACGTACGCCGTGCTGACCGTGACCGCCGGTGTCGACTCGCCGCTGTATCCGTTGTTGTATGGAGTCGTCGCGTTCTCGGTCACGTTCCAGTCGCGCCCGGCTGCGTGGACCACCGTCATCGCCGCGCTGGCCCTGGAGACGACGTTGCTCGTCAGGGCCGGCATCGATGCCGACACCGTGACCATCTTCGTGTTGCACTCCGGCTTGATCGCCGCTGCCGCCGCTGCCCACGGCGTGTTTCTGCGCGCGCTGGTTCGGCGCTATCGCCGTGATCACCAGCGGCGCGTCGACACCGAGATCGTGCGCCAGCACGAAGCGGCGCGGGACTATCGACTGATCTCTGCGGCGCTGGGCGCCGACAGTCGGGCCGAGCGCAGCCGCGGCGAACAAGAACAGGTGCTGGCGCGCGGCAGCGTGCAGACCGTGTCGGCATTCGTCTATCAGATCCTGGCGATGCTCAAGCGTTCGCTCGACGCGCGTACCTGCGTACTTTTGTGGGCCGACGACAGCGGCCGCCGGCTCAAGATCAAAGAGGTGGTGAGCGACTCGGACGATGTCTCCGAGCACGGCGAGGTTCCCGCCGGCGGTGTGCTCGGCGCCATTTCCCGCGACCACGAGCCGTTGTCCGTGGCCAAGACCCGCGCCGGGCAGGTGCCGTACTCCACGTCATCCGACCCGGTCGGTGCGTTCCTCGGCGTGCCGGTGATGGAGGGCAGCCACTTCCGCGGCATCCTGTGCGCCGACCGGCCCGACGCGTTCGAAGACCGCGACATCGAGCTGATGGTCGGTGCCACCGCACAGATCGTCTCGGCGATTCAGTCCGAGCAGGTGCTGCGCGCCGTCGAGCGCGCCAAGTACGAGCACGAACGATTCTATCACGCGTCGGCGCTGCTGTGCGAAGCGCTCACCCTCGAGCAGGTCATGGACACGGCGCTGGAAGCGGCCGCTGCCATCGTCGACTACGACGCGGCCGCAATCACGGTCTACGATGCGGCGCGCAAACGCCATCGCGTCTACAGCGTACGCGTCCGGCCCAACTCCAAGCCGGTGCTCGACGTGCAGAAGCTCGGCGGTTTCGAGTTCAAGGACAACTCGGGATTGGTGTCGATGGTGGTCAAGAACAAGCACTACCTGCCAGCCGGCGGCGAGCTGCGCGACACGATGACGTCGGTCTACAACAAGCGGATCAAGTTCGTCGGCGTCGAGTCGCTGCTCATCCTGCCGCTGTTGTCGGCCGACGAGGCGATCGGTACGTTCATGCTGTGCTCGCGCCAGGGCCAAAATTTCGGCAAGGACGTGCGCGAGATGCTGCGCATCATCACGGCGCAGGTCGCGGTGTCGATGCAGAACGCGATGATGTACCGCAAGATGGAGACCATGGCGACCACCGACGGTCTTACCGGGCTGACCAACCACCGCACCTTCCAGGAGCGCTTCGGGGATCTGCTCGAGCGCGGCCGGCGGCACAATCGCGAGGCCGCGGTGCTGCTGTGCGACGTCGATCACTTCAAGAAAGTGAACGATACGTACGGCCATCCCGTCGGCGATGAGGTGCTCCGCCAGGTAGCGAAAGTGCTGATGGACGCTGTGCGCAAGATCGACATTACCGCGCGCTACGGCGGCGAGGAGTTCGTCGTGGTGCTCGAAGCGACAAACCTCGAAGGCGCCCTACAGCTGGCAGAACGCATCAGAAACGATGTCGGGAGCTTAGTCCTCGACTCTGACAAGGGCACGTTCAAGGTCGCGATCTCGATCGGTGTAGCGATCTCCCCCGCGGACGGTCGCGACCGCGCCCAGCTCATCGAGCACGCCGACCACGCCCTGTATCGCGCCAAGGAAAGCGGGCGGAATCGGGTGGTCTCCTACCAGGAGTTCATTGCCTGGCGGAAGGCTCGCAAAGCGTCCTGAGTTGAGCGATGATTGGGCTAGATGCCCCTCAAGAACTACGTTCTGGACACCAACGTTCTGCTCCATGACCCGAACTCGATGTTCGGCTTCGGCAAGAACAACGTAGTCATTCCGATCTACGTCCTCGAAGAGATCGATACCTTCAAAAAGGACCTGTCGGAGCTCGGCCGCAACGCGCGCCAGGTCGCGCGCGACCTCGACGCTCTGCGCGCCAACGGCGGACTGTCCAAGGCCACGCCGCTGCCCAGCGGCGGCAGCCTGCGCATCATGTTCGGCTCGACCGAAACGGCGCTGGGCGGCGGTCACCGCGCGCGCAACACCGACAGCATGATCCTCGAAGTGGCGTTGCGGGTGCGCGACGAAGACCCGGAGCACAACACCGTCTTCGTCACCAAGGACGTCAACCTGCGCATCCGGGGCGACGCGCTGGGGTTGCACACGGTCGATTACGAGCCGGAAGCGATTTCGGTGGAGGAGCTGTACCCCGGCGCCACCGAGCTGGCCCTGGGCGGTGCGGACATCGACCAGTTCTACGAGCAGGGCTTTTTGGACGTCGAAGACGAGCTGGCGCCCAACGAGTTCGTGTTGCTGCGCGACGGTCAGAACACCGGCCACACCGCGCTGGCGCGCTACGACGGCGCCCAAAAGCAGGTCGTGCCCATCCGCAAGCTGCGCGACGGCGTGTGGGGCATTCGCCCGCGCAACAAGGAACAGCACTACGCGCTGGACTTGTTGCTCAACGACGACATCAAGCTGGTTACGCTGGTCGGCAAGGCCGGTACCGGAAAGACCCTGCTGGCCCTGGCCGCCGGGCTGCAAAAGACGACCGAAGAGCAGACCTTCCACAAGCTGCTCGTGTCGCGGCCGATTTTTCCGTTGGGTCGTGACATCGGTTACCTGCCGGGCGACATCGAGGAAAAGCTCAACCCGTGGATGCAGCCGATCTACGACAACCTGGAGCTGCTTCTGGGCTTGAGCAAGGCGGACAAGAACAACGGCCGCAGCTACGCCGAGCTGGTGGAGCTGGGCTTCGTGGAGATCGAACCGCTCACCTACATTCGCGGCCGTTCGCTGCCCAACGTGTACATGATCGTCGACGAGGCGCAGAACCTCACGCCGCACGAGATCAAGACCATCATCACCCGCGCCGGCGACGACACCAAGATCGTGCTCACCGGCGATCCGTACCAGATCGACAACCCGTACATCGACTCGTCCAACAATGGTCTCACCATCGTGGCCGAGCGGTTCAAGTCCGAAGTCATCGCCGGCCACGTCAGCCTGACCAAGGGCGAGCGCTCCGAGCTGGCCGAGCTCGCAACGCGCGTTTTGTGACGAATCGTGAGGTTGCTGGTCTGCGCGATTGCTCTGTGCGCGACGGCATCGTCCGCCGCGGCGCAGCGCCCGCCGGCCAAGCGCAACAAACGCAAGCTGCCTCCCGACTACCGCATCAAGCTGGCGCCTGTGCTCAAAGGCGAAGTCGGCAAGCCACTGGTGTTGTCGCTGACCATCGCGCCGTTGCCCGGGTACGCGATCTCGAAGGCCGGGCCGGTGCGCATCGGCTTGAGCGTCAAGCCGAGCAAGGGGCTCGGGCTCAGGCGCCGGCGTTATTGGCGCAGGCACGCCGCGGACAAGCGGGCCGACAACCCGCGCTTCGACCTGCGCCTGCTGCCTGGCAATCCGGGCAGCTATCAGTTGCGTGTGGCCGTGCGCTTTTGGGTGTGCGGCAAACACACGTGCCGTCCGGTGCGCGATGTCCGCAGTGTGAAGGTCAGCGCGACCGCAGCTGTGCCCGTTAGCCCTCCGCCGGCAACGCAGCCCGGCGCGCCGGCCGCGACCCAACCCGGTTGATCCGGGCGTGGTCGTGGCAGGTTGCCACTGATCAAGGTTGCGGGGATGTCGGCGCGCTTCGGGCGCTTGGCCTGAAACGATTCGACCCGAAGCGTGTCCAGCTCGAGCTGCATCGGCTCGTAGGAGTGACGGTCGAGGCAAAGCCGACGCGCAGGATGCTGCGAGGGGTGGTGGTCGTGTTGACCCGAGCTGCGCCGGATGACCACACTTTCACCGCCAAAGGTGGTGCCGGCGGCCTCCGGGTCGTAGATGGCTTCGAGGTAGCCATGGACGGTGGGCCCGCGGATGCTCTGGGGAGGCTCAACGGGCTTGGGGGGCGTTGCGCCACAGCTCGCGGCCGTGACGGAGATGACGATCGCCAATAGCGGCTCGCGCATGATGGACTCCTTTCGCTACTGCGAAAAGCAAGTCACGTGCCGCCCCGGCGGTGCGCCAACGTGCCGCTACTGCCACGCCATGACGGCTTCGCACACGTCGGCCTGGCGCGCCCGGGTCAGGTCGCCGACGATGGCCACGCTGAGGCGTTCCGGGCGAAATACCCGCCGCGCCACGCGCTGCAGGTCCGGCGCGGTGAGCGCGGCGATTCGCGCGACACGCTCCGCCATGCTCGGCGGCTCGTAGAACAGGGCGGTTCCGCCCACCTGGCCGGCGATGGCGTTGGGGTCATCGGTGGAGCTGCGCGAGTCGTAACGGTAGCGGCGCTGCAGTTTGTCGAGCTCGGCGGCGCTGATCGGCTCGGCGCGCAACTGCGCCAGCAGCCGCAGCATCTGGCGGACGAGCTCGGCCACCTTGTCGTGGCTGGTGTTGGCGGTGATGTCGACGAGACTGGTTTCGTGCAGCGGCTCGATGCTGGCATTGATCGAATAGGCCAGGCCGAGCTGATCGCACAAACGGTAGTGCAGGCGCGTGGACATGCCGTCGTCGATGGCGCGCATCAGCGCGATCAGGGCAGGGAAGTCTGCGTCCTGCTCGGGCACGCCGCGCAACACCAGGCTGATCCCGGTTTGCGAGCCACTGTCTTTCACGTATTGGTAGCGCGCCTCGGACTGGTCGAACTCGAGGGGCTTGCCGACGGCGGCGGTGCCCGATGGCAGCTTGCTCAAATGCTGTGCCGCCGCGGCGACGACCGCGTCGGTGTCCACCGGACCGGCCACGCACAAAAGCATGTTGCGCGCGCAGTAGAATCGTTCGAAGTGGCGGCGCACGTCGGCGGTGTCGAACCGCTCTACGTTGCGCTGGGGACCGATGATGCGCTGGCCCATGGGGTGATCGCCGAACAAAAGCTCGCGGGCGATGTCGTCGGCGTTGATCTCCACGCCTTTGTCGTCGTAGTCCTCTTTGAGCTCTTCGAGGATGAGCTTGCGCTCGAGCTCGATGTCGTCGAAGCGCGGTGACGACAAGAGCTCGCCGAGGATTTCCAGACCGGGGGCGATTCCGTCCGGCTCGACCGACAGTGACATCAAGCCGCAGTCACGTCCGGTTTCGGCGTACAGCGTGGCGCCGAGGCGCTCGACGGCAAAGCTCAGATCGTAGGAGCTTTTGTAGCGGTCGGTGCCGCGAAACAGCATGTGCTCGACGAAGTGCGACAGGCCGTTGTCGGCCGGTGTCTCGAACCGGCAGCCGACGCGAACGTAGAGCGCGACCGTGGCCGTGTGCAGATGCGGCAGCTCGGCCACCACCACTCGCAAACCGTTTTCGAGAGTACTTTCGCGGCGTTTGATCACAGCAACCCGGGGCGCAGAGGCCCAGAATCCGTTGACTACCACAGCCCGTCACGGTACACCAGAACCGGAAGGCTGGCTGTCCGATGCTGCTCAAGAAAATTGTCGTCGCCGAGGATGACGATGCCATCGCGCATCTGATCAATATGGCGTTGGGCGACGCGGGCTATCTGTGCCTGCTCGCGCGGGATGGGGACGAGGCGATTCGGCTGGTGCGCAGTCACACGCCGGACCTGCTGGTCCTCGATGTGATGATGCCGCGCAAGGATGGTCTCGAGGTGGCGCGAGCGCTGCGGGCGGACGTGATGGTCTCGGCTACGCCAATTCTGATGCTCACCGCCAAGGCCAACGTCGAAGACAAGGTAGAAGGTCTGGACGCCGGTGCCGACGACTACGTGACCAAGCCGTTCGATCTGCGTGAGTTCAACGCGCGGGTCAAGGCACTCATCCGCTCCAGTCAGCGCGATCGCGAGCGCAACCCGACGACCGGGCTGCCCGGGTCACACTCCATCGAGAGTCACCTGGACGAGGTGCTCAGCGGCGGCACGGTGGCAGTGCTGCATTTCGACGTGTGCGACTTCGATGCCTATGCGGACCGTGTCGGCTTTTCCCGCGCGGAAAAGCTGGTGGCCCGGCTGGGCGAGCTCATTCTCGAGCACACCCGGGCACACACCGACGGTGGTGCCTTCGTCGGTCATCTGGGCGGCGTCGACTTCATCGCGACGACGGCTGTCGCCGCGGCCGAGCCCGTGGCCAACGCCATCATCGAGGCGTACGAGGTCGAGCGCGAGTCGTGGCTGCCTGGAGACGACGACAAGGCGATGAGTGGGCGCGACACCATCGACGAAATGATCATCACCTTGGAGATGGCCGTGGGGCTGGTGTCTACCGAGGGGCTGAGCGACGACGATACGCTCGCCGGTCGACTGGCGGCTGCGCTACGTTCCTCCAAACAGCTGGCGGGATCGAACTACGTCGTCTGGACACCACAAGTCACCGGGTGATTCGACCCCGACCGACGACGATGTCGGCAACGACGCGACGCTCGCCGCGACCGGTGATGGCCAATCGGCGCAGGCCACGGCGACCGATCGGGGCAAACGCACGGCCGACACAGCCGAAGCCCAGGACGCCGGCGACAGTCTGCGCGGCCGGTTGCGCGCGGTCGAGCCCGGCAGCGTGCTCGGCCGCTACGAGGTCGGCGAGGAGCTGGGCAGTGGCGGCATGGCCACGGTGTATGAGGCGCGAGATACCGAGTTGCGCCGGGACGTGGCGGTCAAAGTGCTGTTTCCCCACATGGCCAAGAAGCGCGAAGTGGTGGCGCGGTTTCAGCGCGAGGCGCGCGCCGCGGCGTCGCTGGACCACCCGCACATTCTCCGGGTCTACGATGTGGGCGGCGGGCCCACGGCGCGCCCGGCGGGCGATGGTCCCATGGATCCGCCGTACATCGTGCTGGAGCTGGTGCGTGGCGGCAGCTTGCACGAGTTTTGTTCTGCGCACGAGCCGCCGTTGGCCGAGGTGGTTGCCGCCATGGGCGCGGCCCTGTGCTCGGCGCTCACCGAGGCCCACGGCGCCGGCATCATTCACCGCGACATCAAGCCAGCCAACATCATGATCGCCGAGGGCGGGCGGCTGGTGTTGTCGGACTTCGGCGTGGCGCGGCTGGACGACGACTCATCGCTGGTCACGCGCACCGGCGCGGTGCTGGGCACGCCGGCGTTCATGTCGCCGGAGCAGGCCCACGGTGCGGAGCTGGACGCGCGCTCGGATGTGTATTCCCTGGGGGCGACGCTGTACAAGGTAGCGACCGGGTCGATGCCGTTCGGCGGGCCGACGCCGCGGATCATGTCGGCGATTGCGGCCGGCGAGCTGAGGTCACCGCTGAAGCTCAACCCGCAGATGGGCCGGGAGCTCGCTCGGGTGATCGAGCGCATGATGGCGACCGAGCCCGACGAGCGCTACCCGGATGCGGCCGCCGCGGCGGCGGCGTTGCGGGACATCGTGACGGCCGCGCAGCTGGGCGATCCGGACGAGGTGTTGACCGCGTACTGTGCGGATCCGGAGGGGTTCGTCGCGGCGCACACTCCCAAGGTCGTGACCGCGACCGTTGGCCGGGCGCGCGCCGCCGCCGAGCAACGCCAGTTGCCCGAGGCCCTGGCGTTGCTCGATCGCGTGCTGGCGCTGGATCACGACAACGCCGACGCCCTGGCGCTGATCGATCGCCTCGGTCGCCAAGCTCGGCGCGGCCGCTGGCTCGTCGCCGCGCTTGCGGTCGCGGCAATTGGCGCCGGCGGCTACGTGGGCTATCGCGCGCTCGCGGGCAGCGGTGGCTCGCCCGCAATAGCTTCGGCGACAGCGGACGCGGCGGTGGCCGACGCCGCAGCGGCTGATGCGGTGGCTGTCGCGATGGCCGTCGATGCGCGCAGCGAGTCCGTGTGGGATGCAGCTGTCGCTCGGACACTCCCGGCGGATGCTCGGCGGCGGCGCGTGATCCGCCGGCCCCCGGCGCACCACCACCCGGACGCGGCGGTGGCTCGAACGGTGGTCGATGCGGCGGTCGTGGTGCGCGCGCCGCCGGACGCCGCACCCCCGCCCAAACCGGCGCGGGTGTATCTGCACCTGGACGCTTGGTGCAATGTGACGGTCGACGGCAAGTCGTACGGTCGGGCGTCGCGCAGCCGCGCGTTGTCGCTGTCGCCGGGCCTGCACGCAATCGTGTGCAGCCAGGGCCCCGGTTTGCCGACGTGGCGCACGAGCATTCGCGTACGGGCAGGGGAGACCCGCACGCTCACCGGCAGCCTGTTGCGCAATGTGCGCGTGCGCGTCGCGGTCAAGGCGGGCGACGGGGTCTACATTCATTCGCACGGGGTGGTGCGCAACGGCAGCAGCGTGGCGCTGAGCCCGGGGCGCTACCGGGTGGAGCTACGCCGTGGCGGCAGTGCGGTGCAAGCCACGTGGCTGACGATTCCGCCGGTGGGCCGTTGTACGATTAAGGACACCCCGGAGCTGGACTGTTATCGGTGACCGAGGCCGAGGCCGAAGGGATGTCTACGCCGCGTCGACGAAGGGACGCTTTTCGTATCTTTCGTATTCGAAAACAGTGTCCACACCAGATTCTAGGCACTTGCGTATCTGCAGACCCGAAGAATACGAAAAGCGTCCCCACCAAAAGCGTCCCCACCGAAGGGCACGGGCTCGTTCTCGTCGTAGACCAGCGGGCGGAAGGTGTCGCGCCACGTAGCAGTCGCGTTCAGGTGGGCGAGGATCGAGAACATGCCGAACTGCAGCCGGTTTACGAACAACCAGTCGGCGGGCATGGTGAGCTTGAACTTGTTTTTGTTCTTGAACGCGAGCACGTCGTGCACGTTCGACACGTAGTCGGCGGTGAACCGAAACGGCTCGGTGGCGATCATCGGCCGGTACAGATAGCGCATCGCTTCTAGCTGGTGCGCCCAGTCGAATTTACGTTGCTTGCGGATGAACCCGGCGGCGATCAGGCCGTCACGCAGGGCGGCTTCGTCGTTGTCCATGATCGCCCTGGCGACCTGTTTCCAGGTGCGAATCATCGTCGGCTCGAACGTCTTGACGCAGCCGAAGTCGAGCAGCGTCACGTTGCCGTGCTCATCGAACAGGTAGTTGCCCGGGTGTGGGTCTGCGTTGTAGGCGCAGTAGCGGTAGATCGCCGTAAAACAGCCGGCGTAGATGCGCTGTGCGGCGCGGTTCTTGGCCTGCTGACTGCCGCGGTCGCAAAACTCGTAGAACCCCATGCCGTCGCACAGCTCGGAGGTGAGCACACGGCGGGTCGAGTACTCGCGCAGCACCTTCGGGATCGCCACTCCGGGCATGTCGGCGAACAACGCGCGAAACCGCTCCTGGTTGGTGGCTTCGAGCTCGTAGTCGCACTCCTCCATGAGCCGGTCGGTCAGCTCTTTGGTCATGGCCTTGCCATCGACCGGGCCGACGGCCATGGCGATGCGGCCGAGGCGGCTGATGGCTTTGAGGTCTGAGCGCATCAGCTCATCGATGCCGGGATACTGCACCTTGACGGCGACCGCCCGATCGCCGACGCGCGCCCGGTGGACCTGGCCGATAGACGCCGCCGCGAACGGCATCGGCTCGAACTCGTCGAACACCTGCTCGGGGGCGGCGCCGAGCTCAGCACACACCAGGTCGCGGATCATGTCCGGGGCCATCGGTTTGCTGTCGAACTGCAGCCGCGCCAGGATGCGCTGGGCCTTGGGCGGCAGCGACGCATCCAGATAGGAGATCATCTGGCCGATCTTCATCGCCAGCCCCTTGAGCCCGTCGAGTTGCTCGACCAGCGCAGTCGCCGCGGCGACCGCTTCGTCCTCATCGACCTTGGCGGCGACCTCGCCCATGCCGAGGTTGGCCTTGGCCATTTTGACGCCGATCTTGGACATCAGCCGGGCCGTAGCCCAGGTTCGCTTGCGGAAGCCCCGCGCCAGCTCGCGCACGGGAATGCGGTCGTCCGAATCACCCATGCGTCGTAGGATGCGACAGGTAGGCAGCCGGTTGCGCCCCATCCGAAACGGGCAAAACCTGACACGAGTGTCGCGGTCCGGCCCGTGCGTCGGATTTTGCCACTCGTAATACGTGAGATCATGGTGACTTCTGGCCGGCAAGCTGGTTGCATAATGGGGAGGCGATGAGATGTTGGGGTGCCACTGTGGCGGTGTTGGCTGCGTTGTCGGTGGGCGGGTGCCTATACGCCGATACGATCAACGGTGAGCCCCAGGCGCGCATCGGCAAGTCCACCCCCGGTCCCCACTATGTCGGCTCCGAGGTCACCATGACCGCGTTCGAAAGCACCGACCCAGATCACGACGTGCTCTCCGCGACGTGGGTGGCCGTGCAGTGCGAGGACGCCGCGGGCAACAGCTGCCCGCCGGACCAGAGCCAGATCATCGGCACCAAGAGCGACAGCGTGTCCACCGACTTCACCTTTCAGGTGCGCGACAAGACCCCGGTGCTCGTGACCCTCACGGTGCGTGACGATCGCGGCGCGACGACCCAGGACTGGATGTACGTCGAAGTGCAAAACCGCGATCCCGAGGTCGACCTGCAGCGCCAGCCTGTCGGCACCGAATACACCCTGGGCACCAGCGTTCGCGTGGTCGCCAGGGGAACCGACCCGGACGGCGACGCCCCGCTGTACTACGCGGCGCAGGCCAAGCCACCGCGCGGCTCGTTGCCGGACCAGACCCGGTTCGAAAAATTCAGTGAGACCTCCGACGAAGCGATCTGGGAGCTCGAGCCCGACGTGTCAGGGCTGTGGGTCGTCGAGGTCACCGTGCGCGACGGCACCGGCGCCGACGCGGGCGAAGTGGTCAAAGAGATTCCCGTGCTGTTCGTGGACGACGCGCCACCGTGTGTGACAGCCACCGATCCGCTGGCTGTCAGCGGTGCGAGCTACGTGGTCGACACCGCCGGCGGCGTGCGCCGGTTCGCGGTTACCAGTGTGAGCGACGATCTGGACTCGTACCCGGCGGCGAGCGGACCGTACCAGGGCGAGGCCGAGTTCCGCTGGTTCATCGCATCGCCCGACACCAGCGGTCAGTTCGTCGCCGTGAGCGGCAACACCGCCAACGACTATTTCGTGGACCCGTCGGCGTACGCACCCGGTGACGTAGTCAAGGTGCGGGTTGAAGTGATCGATCGCATCGAGCGCGGGCCGCTGCCGTGCGCCGACGACATCGGCATGTGCTCGTACACCGGCGACGCCAGCTGTCTGCAGCGTGTGACCTGGGAGGCAGAGATTCGGTGAGGGCGCCGCGCAAACTCATCGCTTGTGCGGCGCTGGCGCTGGTCGGCGGGTGCGGCGCGCTCGGTCCGAGCGACAATGTAGACGCGGGGCCGCCCGGTGATGCCAGTCCGAGCTGCTCGTTTTCATTTTCGGTGTCGCCCAGCCCGCTGTTCGCTCCGGTCACCGTGGTGCTCACCGCGGTGGTCAACGATGGTGGCTTCACCGGGTTCCAGAATTTTTCGTGGACGGTGATGAACGGCGGCACCGACGTGGCGTACACCGACAACAGCGGCGACCTGAGTGAGATCACATTCTCGGCGCCCACCCCGGGCCAGTACTACGTCGCCATCGCCGGCGACATCGGCGGCCGCAGCTGCACGGGCTCGTCCACGACCCTCAACGTCATGGACCCGGGGGCCGGGTCGACCCAGTATCGGTTGCGTCTGGTCCCGGCGCCGGGCCAGCCCGCGCCGACCCAGGCGCGGATCATCCGGGTCTATGGCGGTGCCAACGCCACCCTCGATCCGATCGCGTTGGACAACGGCTACCAGGTCGGCGCCACGGTCAAGGGGCCCGGCGGCACGCCCATCGCGGCGTACCTGCGGCTCAAACAGGTGGGCGGTCTGGGCGGCGACGTCGAGACCTTCGCCGACGCGGCGGGGCAGTTCTCGGTGTGGCTGACGCCGGCGCTCTACGACATTCTGGTGGTGCCGGTGGACGAGTCTGTGGCGCCGATGAAGTTCTCCTCGGTCGACGTCACCACGTTGACCGAGCTGTCGGTCGCCCAGGGCGACGCAATAACCGGCACCGTGCTCGAGCCGTCCGGTCAGCCGCTGGCCAACGCGCGGGTGGCGTTGCGCATCGACGGCGTGCCGTCGACGATTGCCACCACCGATGGTGGCGGCGCCTTCACCTTGTACGCGCGCACCGGCGGCGCCACCAGCGTGACTGTCGTGCCCGAGCAGAGCAGCTTGCCCCAGCTGGAGCTGGATACCAGCGCGGGCCTGGTGGCGGCCAGCGGAACGCCGCTGGCGATTCAATACGCGGGCGGATTGTCGTCACGAAGCGTGTCCCTCGTGGTCAACCAGTCCGACGGCACGACACCGGTTCCGGCCGCCAGCCTCACGTGGATCGGCAACGCGATCACGATGGCCGGCTCGGTGACGCCCAGCGGCGGCAGCGCGCTGGCAGCGACCGGGCGCGTGCGCATCACGGCTACCGCCGATGGCGCCGGTGCCATCACCGGGTTGAGCCTGCCCGAAACCGGCTACACGGTGTTGGTCCAGCCGTCGCCGGGCACCCCGGCCAGCGAGCTTTTGACCCTCCGCAGCGTCGATTTGTCGCCGGGCATGACCACGCCAACGTCGCTGGCCCTGTCGACCGGTGCCACGATCACGGGCACCGTAACGGACACGGACAATGTGGTGCTGGCTGGTGTGCGCGTGACCGCGACACCCACCGGCGTGCTCGCCAACAGCCCCTCCACCGCGGCGTCGTCCATGGTCACCGACGCGCAGGGCAACTACAGCCTGACCCTGGTGGGGAACGGCGACTACGATCTGCGCTTTGACAGCCTCGCCGCCAACCACGGCCAGCTGGTGGTTCCGGTGATGGTGCCGGCACCGGGGGGATCGGGTCAGCAGGACGCCCGCATGGCGCCGGCGGTGAAGGTATCCGGGAAGGTGACGATCCCGGGACTGCCCGGCGGCGCGCCCGGAGTGAGCGTGAGCGCGCTGTGTTTTAGCTGCAGCGGCGCCGATGCGGTGCGCCCGGTAGCGGACGCGGTATCCGGCCCCGATGGTTCGTTCGTGCTCGCAATTCCAGATCCCGAGGTCCAATCCCAGCCAAACTGACTGGTAGTCTTCATACGTGCGTTGGCTCGTCGCCATTCTCCTGTGTTGTGCGCTCTGGGCGCCGGGACAGGTGCGCGCTGACAACGGCAAGGGCGTCGTCGCCGTGTTGCCGCTGGCGGCCACCAATCACAACATGGCGCTGTACGGCAAACCCGTAGCCGACGCGGTCGCCAAGCGGCTGCGCAACGTCGTGGCGATGAAGATAGAGGCGCTGTCGCTGTCCGGCGCGGTGCCATCGCGGGTGAGCCTGGTGGTGGACGGCCGCATCGTCACGCCGAAGAAACGCCAGGTGCTGCTCGAGGCGCGCATTCGCGATCCGGAACGGGGCACCGTAGTGACGTCGCTGGCCACCAAACCGCGACGCCGCCTCAACATCGACGTGCTCGCGCGCGAGCTGGCCGACAAGCTGGCGCCGCGACTGAAAGCTGCGTACGCCCAACAGTTGCGCCGCCGCGCGCGTGCCGCCGCAGCGCGCCGCCGGGCCGCAGCGGCCGCCGCCAAGCGCAAGCGCGAAACCCGGCAACCGAAACCGAAGCATACGGCCAAGCTGTCGAAGCCCGCGGCGCCGGTGGACACCCGCCCGGTGATGCTCGTCATGGAGGTCACGGGCAAACAGATCGCCAATGACGACGTGGTTCCGCGGGTGGTGACGCCCAAGATCTACAAGATGGTGGAGCGGTTGGGCTATCGGCCGTTGCCCGGTGGTCATCGCGGCATCGTCGATCCGCTGGTGGTGCGCAACGCGCTGCGCGCCCACGGTGGCCGCTACGCGTTGATGGTCGATGTTCCCCAGATCAAGCTCGACTGGCACCGGGTGTTGTTGTCGGCGCGCGCCAACGTCCGCGTCGTGCTCGTGTCCGCGACCGGCAAGGCGGTGTTTTCCAGGACCCTGCGCACGGGCACGCTGGTCGGCAGCCGAGGTGACGGCTACGCCGCGATGGTCAACTTCGTCGCCACCCAGGCCGTGGACATATTCGCGCCCAAGCTGCGCCGCGCGCTGGGCGGAGGACCGTCGTGAATGCGCGCCTCGTTGTTGCGGTCGCCGTGGTTGTTACCCTGTGGCTCGGCGTGGCCGGCACCGCTCGCACCCAGCCCGGCAAGTCGGGCGCGCAGCTGAGCACGGCGGCCCAGGCCTTGCGTTCCGGCGACTACGCGCGTGCCGAAGCGCTGGCGTCACCCATCACCCGTTCGCGCCAGGGGGTGGCCAAACAGGATCGCGCCGAGGCGTGGCGCATCTACGGCCTCGCCCTGTATTTCCAAAAACGGCTCGGCGGAGCGGAGCAAGCGTTTCTCGCCTACCTCAAGCTGCAGCCCGACGCGCATCTCGAGCCGTCGCTGGTGCCGCCCGAAGCGATCGTGTTCTTCGAGAGCGTGCGCAGCAAGAACGCCGCGAGCCTGCACAAGTACCGGCCCAAGCCCAAAGCCAAGAAGCGCTGGATCCTCAACTGGCTGCCGCCCGCCGGCCAGTTCCAAAACGGCCACAAGGTCAAAGGAGTCATCATCGGCGCGGTTGGCGTGCTGTCTCTGGCGGCCAATCTCACCAGCTTCTTCTTGCTCCGGAATTGGTGCGATGTGACCACCGACGTGTGCAAGAACTCCAAGGGCGAGGAGATCCGCGGTCGAGCCAGAACGGTTCGGCAGATCAATTTATGGAGTGCAGCCGCAATTGGTGTTGTTTACGCCTATGCAGTGATAGACGGGTTGATCTATTTTCGAGACAGGTCGACTCGCAAGAGTTTGTCGGTGGGAGTAGTGCCGAGTGCGAGCGGAGCCTACGTAGGCATCAGCGGTCGCTTCTAGCTTCAGCGGCTTAGCCAGTTTTCTGCCGCGAGCGTGGGGAGTAGACCAGGGGCTGTGGCCCCCGATCCGGGGTATTGGACCGGCCTTTGGGGGCAACTCTCCGGGGATGATGACCCTCGATTTTGATTGAGCGTCAACCGATTAACCGATACATTTGGTCGCAAGGTGCGACAACCGATTCCTTTCGGTAAGTACTTGCTGCTCGATCGCATCAGCGTCGGGGGCATGGCCGAAGTATTCAAGGCCAAGAGCTTTGGGGTCGAGGGCTTCGAGAAAGTCATCGCGATCAAGCGAATTTTGCCTTCGATGGGCGAGGACCGCGATTTCATCAAGATGTTCATCGATGAAGCGAAGATCGCCGGTCAGCTCGCTCACGCCAATATTTGCCAGATCTTCGAGCTCGGTCGCACCGATGGCGCCCACTTCATCGCCATGGAGTACATCTGGGGCAAAGACTTGCTCCAGATCCAGAACCGGCTCAAGAAGCTGGGCCAGCCCATGCCCATCAACATGGCGTGCCACGTGGTCGCCAAGGTGTGCGAGGGCCTGGATTACGCCCACCGCAAGCGCGACGCCATGGGGCGTCACTTGGAGATCGTGCATCGCGACTGTTCGCCGCAAAACGTGCTGGTGTCGTTCGAAGGTGAGGTCAAGCTCATCGACTTCGGCATCGCCAAGGCGGCCATGCGCTCGTCGCGCACCATGGCCGGGGTGCTCAAGGGCAAGTTCGGTTACATGTCTCCGGAGCAGGTGCGCGGATTGCCGCTGGACCGGCGCACGGACATCTTCGCTCTCGGCACCATCCTGTACGAGAGCGTGGTCGGCGCGCGCCTGTTCATCGGCGAGAGCGATTTCTCCACCCTGGAGAAAGTGCGCAACGTCGACATCACGCCGCCGTCGGAGCTGAACGCCAACATTCCGGCCGAGGTGGAAGCGGTGATCATGCGCGCGCTCGCCAAGGATCCGGACGACCGCTATCAGTGGGCGGGCGAGATGCACGCGGATCTGATCGCGTATTTGACCCGGCAAGAGTTCGTGTTCACGGCCAAGCAGCTGGCCCGCTCCATTCGCAGCGCGTTCGAGAACGAGTACCAGCACGAACGCAGCCTGATGGAGAAGTACAAACAGATCGGCCGCAACGGCCTGGTCGCGGGAGTGCCACAGGCCGAGGCCAAGCTCGACGTCGTCGAGCATCTGGGCGCGGCGGGCGAAGCCGATGATCCGACGATTCTGGGCGGCCCCAGCTTCGAAGATATCATTCAGGAAGTGGGCGCCCAGCTCCAACCCCGCGGACAGCAGGCAGGCAACTTCGGTGACGAAGCGCCGACCGAGCTGTTCGGCGAGCTCGGCGCGTCGAATCTCGTCGAATACCTCGGCGAGGCCAGTCAGATTCTCGACCAGCAACAGCACCAGCAGGCCGCGGCCGAAGACCAGGCGACCGTGCTGGGGCTCGATGCGCCGGACCTGGCGGCTGCCCGGTATGCGCCGCCGAACGGGCCACCCCCGCCGGTCAATCACGCCAGCTCGTCTGCGTCCAACCCCACTGCGTCGGCGCCGCTGGCGTCGGCGGCGGCAGTGGCAGCGTCAGCGCGTGCGCCGACCGCGGCGCCGCCCGCCCAGCAGCAGCACAACTACGACCACCACAACGCCGCACCGCCGTATGCCGGTAACTTCAATGCGCCGGCTGGGAAGCCACCGCAACCGGCGTTCACCCCGGCCGGCTCGGACCCGGGCTCGGGCTACGCGTCGCCGCCCGACACCATGCAGTTTGGCAGCACTGCTGACGTGAACCCGCTGCCCACGCCGAGCTCGGTCAGGGCGCTCGAAGTTCGAGACAGCCGCCGCCGGCCGTCACTGCTCAAAGACGTGGCCATCGGCGTTGGCATCGCGGCCGCGGTTCTGGCCGTGTTCGCGGCGGGCAAGTATCTGTTCTTCGGCAAATCGCCGGGGACGCGAGAGGCCCGGGCGACGATCGCCGTGCTGGTTCAGGACAAGAAGGCCGCCGACGTTTACCTCAACGACGAGAAAGTCGGCGTGGTCAAAGGCGAGAAGCCGTTCGAGATAAAAGACATCCCGACGGGAACCCATCGGGTGCGCGTCACCCGCAAGGGTGCCAAAGCGTGCGAGCGCACCGTGACCCTCGAGGCCAAGTCGATCCGCGAAGTGAACTGCGCGATGGTCGCCCTCCCGGCCGCCAAGGCCACCGACGACAGCCAGAAGTCGAAGCCGAAAGTCGATGTGGCTGCTACCGAGGTCGATGCCGGCGTCGCTGACGCCAAAAAAGACGTGGCCAAAAAAGACGTGGCCAAAAAACGCGAGGCCAAAAAGGACGAGGCCAAAAAGGACGACAGCAAGAAGGTCCAGCCCAACGCCAATACGGTTCATGTCCACGCCGAAAAGCACGACACCGAGGCCGCCGAGCGGCGACGCAAGCTGCGCGAAAAGCGGCGCCGCGAACGCCTGCGCAAGCTGCGTGAGGAGCGCGCCAAGGCCAAGGTCGACGCCAAGAAAAACGACAAACCCAAGGTCACCCGCGGCTACTTCATGGCGTTCACCAAGCCGTGGGCCAGAGTTTACATCGACGGTCGCAACACCGGCAAGAGCACGCCCATCGTGCCCCGGGCCAAGATCAAGCTGCGCCCCGGCAAACACAAGATCACGTTCAAAGCCAACGGCAAGTCCTTCGACTTCTGGATCACCATCCACGCGGGCAAGGACACCAAGCTGATCAAAGATCTACCCGTCAACTAGCGCGCGCGCCCAGCGGTAGTCGGCTTTGCCGTTGGGCAAGCGGACGAGCTCGTCGACAAACACGAACTGCTTGGGCAGCTTGTAGCGGGCCAGGGTCTCGGCGGCGGTAGCGACCAGCTCGGCCTCGTCCACGGGGTTGCGCAGCTGGACGATGGCGCACACGGCCTGGCCCCAACGCTCGTCGGCGCGGCCCACCACCACCACGTCGTAGACCGCGGGGTGGCGCTTGAGCGCATGCTCGACCTCCTCGGCGAAGACCTTTTCGCCGCCGGAGTTGATGGTGACCGCCTCGCGGCCCAAAAGCTCGATGTGGCCATCGTCGGTCCAGCGCGCCCGGTCGCCCGGAACGGCATAACGCACGCCGTCGACCACCGGGAACGTGCGCCCGGTACGGGCGCGGTCGCCCAGATAGCCCAGCGGGATGTGGCCGCGCTGGGCCAGCCAGCCGATGTCGCGGCTGTCCGCTGGCAACCGTGCGCTGCGGTCGGCGGCCAGGATCGCCGCACCGGGGCGGGGCGCGAACGCAGGGTGCGTGTCGCCGGTGTCTTTGGTGGCGACGTTGACCGCCTGGGCGCCGGCTTCGGACGCGCCCCAGGCGTCGAAGATCATCACGTGGGGCAGCCGCTGCAGCAGCCGGGCCTTGGTCGCCGCGCTCATCGGAGCGCCGCCGGTGGCGAGCAGCTCGAGCGCCGACAGGTCGTAGCTGCCCCGGTCCAGCTCGTCGATCAGCGGCTGGGCGAACGCGTCGCCGACGATCAGCATGGTGGTCACGCCCTCGCGCTCGGCGGTGGCCAGCACGTCCGCGGCGTCGAGGCGGCGCACGTTGTCTTGCATCACGATGGTGCCGCCCGAGTGGAACGCCACGAATGCGGCCCAGTGTGCGGCGCCGTGCATCATCGGCGGCGTGGGCAATTGCACCGGGTGGCGGCTGCGCGCGCGCTCCACCACCTCGTCGATCGAGGCCACCACTGTGCCGTCGCGGCGCCGGCCGCCGAGCGCGGCGATGAAAATGTCGTGCTGGCGCCACAGCACGCCCTTGGGGTCGCCGGTGGTGCCGCCGGTGTACAGCATGTACAGATCGTCGGCCAGCCAGTCCACGGCGGGGCGGTCAGCCGCGCCGTCGGCGACGAGCTCCTCGTAGGCGACCGTGCCGGGAAGCAGCGGCTGCGCCGAATCGTCGTCCACGCAAACCAGCAGCTCCAGCGAGGGCGTGCGCCGCTGTACCTCGGCCATGGTCGGTGCCAGCTCGGCGTGAAACACACACGCTTTGGGCCGGGCGTCGGCGAACAGCGCGCCCAGCTCGTCGGCGGTGTAGCGGTAGTTGACGTTGAACGGCACCGCGCCGGCCTTGTAGCAGGCGAGCATGCTCTCGAGGTACTCGCAGCCGTTGTACAGATACAGCGCGACGTGGTCTTGCCCCGATTCCCAGCCGGCCAGCTCGGCGCGGTGGCGGTGGCGGCCGATACCCCGGGCGCCCAGGGCGTTGGCCAGCCGGCGCGTGCGCTCGGTGACCTGGGTCCACGACAGGCGGCGCTGGCCGTGGATCAGGCACGGCCGGTCGCCGACGGCCTCGGCGATCGCCTCGTGCAGCTGTGCCAGATTGAACATGGCGGCTGGGCGGCTACTCGGAGCCGTCTTCGAGGCGCGAGCGCACTTTCGCGCGCTGCCGCGACTTATAGGCGTCGTGGCGGCTCTCGCCGGTTTCGTTCGCCTCGGCGGTGCGGCGGTCGGCGAGCTGGAACTCGGCCATCACGAACACGACGTGGCCGCTGTTCGCCGGCAGCATTTCTGTCGGCACGATCGAGTCGGCGCGCACCGGCAGGTCGGCGACGAAGTTGATGATGCGATAGGCCGCCGCCGAGAACTCGTTGATCGGCGCGTCCAGTTTCTCCGACAGTTCCTCGGTTTCTTCGTCCTGGGTCTCGGGTTGCAACGCCGACCGCAACGACTTGAGACGTGCGTGGCCGGCGATGGTGTCCTCGAGCGACACCAGGTGATTGACCGTGGCGCCGGGAATGACGTAGTTGAACGGCACCACCTGACGCGTCAGCGCCGCGAGCACCGGAATCAAGTCAGCGTGTTTCGGCACGATCAGGCGGAACCGCAGCTTGTCGTAAATCTGTGCGGCCAGCGTCGACCGTTTGGCCAGAAGCTTGGTGATCAGCGAGTCGCGCGGCTTGCGGCTCCACGCGAACTCTTCGATGGGGAAGCCGCCGGCGCGCAGCTCCTCAACTACTTGCATGACCTTGAGCTCGACGGCGTGGAACACTTCATCGTCCGAAATCGGCAGCCGGACCATGAGCTCGCGGCCCGCCAGGTGATGGACGATGTGCATGACCTTGAGCACGATGCACGCCGAGCGCTGCAACCGGCCCTGGTGGGACGCCATCAGCAGCAGGTCCCGGGCTGGGGCCGTGGCGATTTCCTCGCTCAGGGGCAGCGAAAACTGGCGGACCAGGTAGTCCACGGCCTCGTCGCGCAGCTCGTCCAGGCGCACCATGTCGGTGGGCGACGAGGGGTCGAACTCGTTGATCCGCAAGAACCGGTCGACCGCATCCAGGTCGGGAAAGCCCAGGCGGTGCCAGTCAATGACCGAGCGGCCGCGCAACAACAGGCGGACGGCCTCGAGATCATCGAGGGTTATGTCTTCGAGCGCAAGCGGGCGGTCTACCCGTGGTCGAACCGTCAGCCGCTGAGTCACTGCGCGCAGTCTACCACGACGATCGCGTGGGTCAGCGGACTACACGTGTAACCGTGTGCGGTCAGGCGGAACGAGGGCGGGCGTACGGCCGCTACTTGCTGCTGAGGCGAACGGTGGCGGTAAACAAAGTGACCGCCAGGACTCCGACAACTACATTTCCGATAACGGCTAGCATGAGACTCCTCGGCGACAGCTGAAGAAACACTTTAACTGTCTGGAGAGGGCAAGTCCAAATTCTGACAAGACGATTTAGAACGGCTTGGCAGAGCGAGTCAACGAGCCTCGCCGGCTTTTATGACTGTTTTGATAAACGCCGAAACGCCTCTGACTATTTCGTCCGGGAGCGGGAGTAGGTGGGCGAGCGGTGCAACCACCGTAGGGGGTGTCCCTGGATAACGGTTTCGCCCGCTGCGGTCAGCGAAACCAATGGCGAGGCGCGAGGAGGGAGTTGCGTGGACCCCCAGCGACCGACGAGCAACAAAGCCAGTGGTTTCGCGGGGCCAGCCGGCGGAAGCACGTGTTTAGGGACACCCCCTAAAGGTAGGGAGACATGAGCCGCGCGGTGTTGTCGCGGATGCGCCGCGGGAGTGAACGTGTGTCCACCTCGTCCATGGAGATCTCTTTTGCGTCGACTTTCTTGGCATCCGAGATTTCGTACAGCCGGCTGCACAAGGTGCGGTCGTGGCACTCCACGTTGAGCTCGAAGTTGAGGCGAAAGCTGCGCGTGTCCCAATTGGCCGAACCGATGAAGCACCAGTCGTCGTCCATCATCATCAGCTTGCTGTGATCGAACGGCGGTTTGGTGAGGAATACGCGGCAGCCGTGCTCGAGCACCTGCCACAACAGCGCCGTGGACGCCCACTGCACCATGCGCAGGTTGCCTTTTTCCGGCAGCAGGATTTCCACCAGGACGCCGCGCAGCGACGCGGTGTTGAGGGCCGAGATCAGCTCGCGGTCGGGCACGAAGTACGGGGTCACGATACGCACGCGCTCGGTGGCGTGGTCGAGCGCCGCCAGCACGGTCCAGTGGATTGGTTTGTTGCGCATGTCGGGTCCGTCCAGGATGCTGCGGCAGTACACCGGCCCGGCGTCGTCGAGGTTCGAGCCGTCGATGGGCAGCGCTTGTTTGGTGCAAAACTCCCAGTCCTCGGCCAACACTTCGTTGAGTTGGCCGACCACGGGGCCGCGAAACCGAAAGTGCATGTCCTTGGTGGGGGACTTGGTGCCGAGCCCCATGATGCAGCCCTCGCGGATGTTCATGCCGCCGGTGAACGCGACCTGCTCGTCCACGACCATGATCTTGCGGTGCGTGCGCAGGTTGGCGTAGCGGGCTTGCCACGGCCACCACGCGCGGGAAAATCGGCCGACCTTCACGCCGGCTTTGCGCAGGGTGCGCCATATGGTGGGAAACGAGTAGCGGGCACCGACCGCGTCGATGATTACACGGACATCGACGCCGCGCTCGACGGCGGCGGCGAACGCGTCCACGAACTTCTGGCCGGCGCGGTCGCGGTCGAAGATGTACGTGCACAAGGTGATGCGCCGGGTCGCGGCGTTGATGGCCTCGAGCATGGCCGGGTAGGCCTCGTCGCCGTTGACCAAGACGGCGACCTCGTTGCCGGCGACCAGGGGCTCGTCCGAAACCCGGTCGACGAAATCGATCAGCGAGGCCCGCGTGCCGCTGGCGACATCGCCATCGGTCTGGGCACTCACCACGGTGAGCGGGTGCGGCCGCATCATGGTCGCCTTGCGGTGGATACGGTTGATACCCAGCAGCCAGTACAGCACCACGCCGATGATGGGTGACAGCCACACCAGGCCGATCCAGGCCGCGGCGGCGCGGGCGTCGCGCTTGGTCATCAGAATGTGCACCGACGCCGCGACGGTGGCGATGATGGTCAGCGCGGCGAGTCCGTGTGGCCAATATTCTATGAGCATCTAGAAATCGCCGTTTCCCGCGACACCGATGCGGTTGAGAATCGGCGGATCCGTCGTGTTGGTGGCGTCCGCGTCCAAATAGTAGAGCAGGTAGCCATCGCGCAGATTGCCGTCCGCGTCGCGCACCCGCACCACTGCCGGGGTCAGCTCGCTGCGGTGGTCCAGGAACGCCTCGACCCGATCGAACACCGGGTTGAACGGCCACAGGGTGAAGTCACCCGGGGCGGCGAGGCTGGCCGACGCGTAGCCGATCGAGTATGTGGGGTCGATGGGAATGACATCGCCGAACTGGTACGAGTCGCCGCTCTCGCGGCCGAACGCGCTGAACCACAAGCGCAGCGACGGCTCGCCCGTGCCCGACTCGGTGATCAGCGCCTGGGGGCTGCGCACGTTTTCGATGTCGACCCAGAACTGGGGCGCGACGCCGCCGCCGGGCGGGTCGATCACGTCGGCCGGTCGCAGGACGGGGCCCATCGACGACAGCGGTCCACCCAGCATGCCGGTGGCCTGGGCGATGCTGCTGCCGTCGCCCACCTGGTAGTAGATCATCACCTGGTTGCCGTCCGTGATCACGGCGCTCGGCGCGCGCACGGCAGCGGGTCCGCCGGCGGTGCCCGACAGCACGGTGCTGCCCACCGGGAACGACATGCCGTCAGCCGATTGGGCGTAGCGCAGCTCGGCGCCGTCGCCGAACTCGTAGTACAGCGAGTAGCCGTCGGTGGTGCGCACCACCGTGGGCGAGTGGGCCTGGTTGGCGTCTTCCAACACGGGCATCGCCGGCAGCAAACGGTAGTGGACTCCGTCTTCGGACTCGGCGCGCCAGATCGCGCGGCGGTCCTGAGCGAATTGTTCGGACAGCTCGAGCCACATGGTGAAGCGCGGCTCGGTCGGAGCGCGCCCGGCCACGATGGTCGGCTCGCGCGCGACCCGGGGCACCCGTTGCAGCTGGCACAGCTCGCCCGCGAGACACTCGCCGTTGTCACTACACACCGCGGTGACGCAGCGGTTTTGCGAGTTGCACACCTCGCCCGCCTGGCAATCGTCGATGCTCTCGCAGCGGCCCCGGCAGGTGTTGTTGAAGCACACCGAGTCATCGCCGCAGTCTTCGTCCACGGCGCAGGGCACGTCGCAACGGCTCTCGCTGAACGAACAGGTGCGGCCGGCGCCGCAGTCCGAGTTGGTGCGGCAGTACTGGACGATACAGCGACCGCACACGCAGCTTTCCCGGGCCCGGCAGTCGCCGTCGCTCAGACACGGCGACTGGACCAGCGTGTTGGACGTGCACAAACCGCCGGGCGGGTCGTCGGGCGGACCGACGAACTCGGTGCCCAGACAGATCTGCACCGCGCCGAGCTCTGACCACGGCGCGATGCCGTCGCCCACGCGGGTGCCGGTGAAGTCGTCCGACGGCGCAAAGCCACAGCCGGCCAGGACGGCCGCGATGGCTGCTATGCAAATGCCGCGCGCCATCAGAACCTCACCGTGGTGGTCGCGTTGATGTGGAATATGTTGCCATCGGAGGCGAACGATTCGCCGGGAAATTGCATCGCGTCTTTCTGCGTGAGCCGGCGCATCAAATGGTGCCACTGCAGGCCGATGTTGAAGCTCACCGGGCGGGTCAACAGGGGCGCGAAGTCGGCCAGGGTCATGCCCGCGCCCAGCGACAGCACGTGGCGGTCGTTGTCGGCAAAGCTGGTCAAGCCGGTCTGGTCGGGCACCGGGGTCGGGATGTAGGCGTAGCCCGCGCGCAGTGCCCAATCGATGCGCCGGGTCTCGACCCGGTATTCGGCGCCGACACAACCGGATACGGTGTCGTTGAACCCGGCCGGGGGCACATCGGTCTGCACCAGCGGCGGCGTGATGTCGAGCGCCACCAGGATGCGCAGGTCCGCGAGGCCGCTGGGATGAGCCGACCAGTTGTTCCAGCTGAGATCCGCGCTGAGCGTTAAGTCGTCCATGACGTCCACCGCGATGCCGCCGCTCACGCGCTGGGGCGTGAAGTAGTTGGCAGCGCGCACGGCCACCAGGGCGTCGCCGCTCACCACGCCGGCGATGTTGACGTTGGCCAGGATGTCCAGGGCCAGATCGAGGCTGAGCTCGCCGCGGTAGACCAGGCCGGCGCGAATCTTCGGCGTCGGCGACACGGTAATGCCGGCCAGCGGCGCGAACGTGAGCGGCAGCGACGCATCGAGATCGGCTTCGCCGACCTTGTTGCCCGACTCGACGCCGACGTTGAAGGTGATGCCGTTGCCCTTGGCGGCACCGAGGATCGACGCGCCGGCGCCAAGGCTCACATAACGGTTGAGCTTGAGCGACAGAACGGGCTCGACCACGAGCCGGTGCGGGTTGTTGTCCAGCAAGATGAAGTGGGGCTCGGTGGGCGGAATCTGCTGGATGCGCGCGATGAACTGGTCGGGCAAGTACAGGGCCAGGCCCAGGGCGATGGCCGTGTCGTCATCGATGGAAAACGGCAGCGCCGCGCCGATGGAGGTGCCGTGGACATCGAGCACGCCGGCGCCGCGGCCGTTGATCGACAGCGCCATCGCGCCGTAGCCGTAGCCGAGCATGAAGCTGGGATACTTGGCCGAGGCGACGCCCGCCGGGTTGTGGTGGGCCGCGTCGACGCCGGTCGCCGTGGCGATGCCGGCGCCGGCCATGCCCGAAGCGCGGCCGCCGAAGCCGAACTCGATCAGCGGATCGGCGTGGGCGGCGGGAGCCCACGCGGCCAGGACCGCGGCGATGATCAGCGCGCGCTTCACAGGCTGATGTCCACGGTGAAGCCGCCGGAGAACATTTGTCCCGCCGAGCGGATGTTGGGATAGCCCGGGTTCGAGATCTGGGCGCCGAGGGTGTCCGGGTCCGCCGGATCGTCGCTGACCTCGTCGCGCAAGCCGGCGTAGGGATCGTAGTCGGCGCCGCCGTCGATGATCTGTTTGCGCATCACCCGGCTGCTCAGAATCTGCGCGCCGGCGTGCACGTCGATGCGCACCGCGTGTTTGCCCAGGGCGCCGGGCAGCTCGAGGCCCAGGCCCAGGGTCACGGTGTTTTTGTAGCCGTCGAGCAGGTTGGTGACCCCGGCCTGGTTGGCGGGCACGGCCGAGGTTTCGAAGCCATAGCCGCCGCGGAGCAGCAGCCGGTAGTTGGCGGCGCTCGCCGCAACCACCTGGCCGCCGAGGCGGACGCCGAGGGTGTCTTTGAACGGCACGTCGGGAAGCTCGCCGGCCAGGGGCCCGACCAGGGGCAGCTCGCTGCGCACGGTGACGTACGGGCCGCCGTAGGTCGACCAGCGTGACCAGGTCAGATCGAGGCCGACCTGATTTTCGCCGCGGCGGTACGACGTGCCAACAATGTACTCGGTGGGCGCATAGACCCCGTCGGCGGCGATGCTGATGTTGATGGGCTCGCCCGCGACGCTGGTCTCGGCCACGGTGGAAAACGGAATCGAGAACTCCTGGCGGTAGGCCAGGGCGAAGTTGAGCCCCCGGGCAAACGGTGCGCGGTAGCGCACGCCGGCGTTGACCCGGGCCACGGTGGGGATTTTTTCGTCGATGCGCGCCTCGACCGCACGCGTCGCACCTTCGGAGGCGCGGATGTTGCCGGCCAGCGTCGCCAGGGTGTTGGCGGCCACACCGACGGTCAGGT
>Ga0114931_10001860_pt1 | contig 26857 bp, 24 predicted proteins | sample 2SBtaG_FD_89579 | JGI IMG/M metagenome (GOLD analysis project Ga0114931, IMG submission 89579) | Deep subsurface microbial communities from Kolumbo volcano to uncover new lineages of life (NeLLi) - 2SBTROV14_V59a metaG | ecosystem: Environmental > Aquatic > Marine > Volcanic | place: Kolumbo... | reverse complement strand
GAGACCCATGACCTGCACATGATGGTTTTCTGGTGGTGTGTTGCGATCGGCGTTGTCGTTTTCGGCGTAATGATCATCTCGCTGTTTAAGCATCGCAAATCCAGGGGCGCCGAGCCGGCACGCTTTTCTCACAGCACCACTGCCGAGGTAATCTGGACGACGATCCCGGTCATCATCCTCGTTCTAATAGCTATTCCAACCGCTGAAACGATGGTAAGAATTGAAGACTCCCGTGATCCGGACCTGTCGATCATCGTCACTTCGTATCAGTGGAAGTGGCACTACAAATACCAGGACTCTGGTATCGAATTTTACTCCAGCCTGGCTCGCCCTAGTGTTGAGGCGCGCCCCAGGCAATCTGGCATTGACCCGTTTGCAGTCGATAACTACCTGCTCGAAGTCGACCACCCAATGGTTGTTCCGCGGGGTGCAAAAGTCCGCTTGCTGGTAACTTCGAACGACGTTATTCACTCATGGTGGATGCCAAAGCTATCGATTAAGAAAGATGCGATTCCGGGTATCATTAACGAGGCATGGTTTCTCGCCAACGAATCCGGAACCTATCGCGGCCAATGTGCCGAACTGTGCGGCAAGGACCACGGGTATATGCCAATCGTTGTCGAAGTCGTCGAGCCCGAGGAGTTTCAAGCCTGGGTAAGCAGCCAAGACGTGGGGCTATAGAGACATGACAACAGCAATTATTGACACTCACGACGGCGACGACGCTCACGACGAGCATGGTCCCGCAAAAGGCATAAGGCGTTGGCTGTTTTCCACCAACCATAAGGACATCGGCACGATGTACCTTATTTTCAGCCTGACAATGTTCTTTGTTGGCGGCGGCATGGCCATGGTCATCCGATCCGAACTCGCGATACCCGGCTTACAATTCGTGCATCCCGAATTTTTCAATCAGATGACGACGATGCACGCGCTGATCATGGTGTTCGGCGCCGTCATGCCGGCCTTCGTCGGCCTGGCTAACTGGATGATACCGCTGATGATCGGCGCGCCTGATATGGCCCTGCCACGAATGAACAACTGGTCATTCTGGATTCTGCCAGTCGCATTCGGTCTGCTCGGATCAACACTGTTCATGCCGGGCGGTGCACCCGCTGGCGGCTGGACCATGTACCCACCGCTGGTGCTGCAAACGGGCGACGCATTTCCATTCCTGATTTTCGCCGTGCACTTGCTGGGCATATCTTCGATCATGGGAGCAATTAATATCATTGTTACGGTGATCAATATGCGGGCACCGGACATGTCTCTACTAAAGATGCCGATGTTCGTATGGACATGGCTGATCACTGCCTACCTGCTGCTCGCCGTAATGCCGGTACTCGCCGGCGCGGTGACGATGCTCCTGACCGATCAGTTCTTCGGTACCAGTTTCTTCCTCGCGGCCGGTGGTGGCGACCCTGTGATGTTCCAGCACATCTTCTGGTTCTTTGGTCATCCCGAGGTCTACATAATGATTCTGCCGGCGTTCGGTGTTGTCTCCGAGATCATTCCGGTGTTCTCGCGCAAGCCGCTGTTCGGTCACGATTCCATGGTTTACGCGGCGTCCTGTATCGCGTTCCTGTCTTTCATCGTATGGGCACACCACATGTTCACGGTCGGAATGCCGCTAACGGGTCAGCTGTTCTTCATGTTCGCAACGATGTTGATTGCTGTACCGACGGGTGTAAAAATCTTTAACTGGGTCGCGACAATGTGGCGCGGTTCGATGAGCTTTGAAACGCCAATGCTGTTTTCACTGGCGTTCGTGTTCCTGTTCACCATTGGTGGCTTCTCCGGCCTGATGCTTGCCGTTGCGCCGGCCGACATCCAGTACCACGATACCTACTTCGTTGTTGCACACTTCCATTACGTGCTGGTTCCGGGGTCTGTTTTCGCAATCATGGCGGGTGCTTATTACTGGCTGCCGAAATGGACGGGGCACATGTACAACGAGAAGCTTGGGAAGGTGCACTTCTGGGCCTCGGCGATCTTCGTGAACCTCACGTTCTTCCCAATGCATTTCCTGGGACTGGCCGGCATGCCACGCCGTATACCTGACTACTCCACACAGTTTGCAGATTTCAACGCGATTGCCAGTATCGGCGCTATCGGCTTTGGCCTTTCACAGTTGCTGTTCGTCTGGGTGATATTGACCTCAAAGAAGGGCGCAAGAGTAAGCGCCGAGGTATGGGACAATCCGAAGGGTCTGGAGTGGACGGTGCCATCACCTGCCCCGCATCACACCTTCGAAACGCCGCCGAAACTCAGTGAAGCCGACAGCTTCCACTAAGCCGGCTCAACTAGCAATGAATGACGAAGAACGCAAGAAGCGCATCCGCCGGACAACGCTGTTGATGACTGCAATTGCGCTTGCCTTTTTCGTGGGTTTCATCATGAAGGGGGTACTGGGTGCCTGAAAATAAAAAGCATCGCTCGCTGCTTGTCCAGTTGTTCATAATGACCATCGCGATGTTCGGTTTCGGGTTTGCGCTGGTGCCGTTGTACGATGTTTTTTGTCACCTGACCGGTTTCGGTGGCCGAACGAATACCGAGGCGGCCGTCGTAGAGGAGGCTCCTGACCTCACGCGCGAGATTCGCGTCGAATTTGTGACAACGGTGAACTCCTACGCACAGTTTGAGTTTGCGGCAGATGTTGACAGCATGACCATAAACCCCGGCAAGATGTATTACGCTACGTTCACGGCGAAGAACCTCGCGGACCAGCGCAAGGTTGCGCAGGCAGTACCCAGCATAGCGCCAACAGAAGCAGCGGAGTACTTCAAAAAAATCCAATGCTTTTGTTTTACGAGCCAGGAATTTGCGGCCAATGAAGAGCGAGTGATGCCCGTGCAATTCATCGTTGAGCCGGACCTGCCAGACTATGTTGATACCATTACTTTGCAATACACGTTTTTTGATACCGCCCGAGTTGCGGCGAATATAGAGAAATAACATGACGAACGATCAAACCGCAGGCGAACGTTACTACGTCCCTCATGGCAGTCACTGGCCCGTAATCGGCTCGGTCGGCCTGCTGTTCCTGGTGCTGGGCGTATCAACCTGGCTGAATGGTGCAGGCGCTGGTTTCTACATCATGCTGACCGGCTTCGCGATCGTCATTTTCATGCTCACAGGCTGGTTCAGCACTGTTATCGGTGAAAGCGTGGGGGGGTTGTACAACGATCAGGTCGACAAGTCCTTCCGCCAGGGAATGTTCTGGTTCATTTTCTCCGAGGTGATGTTTTTCGCGGCCTTCTTCGGCGCCTTGTTTTATGCACGCAACATGTCCATTCCCTGGCTCGGCGGTGCAAGCAATAATTTTTTCACCAACCTGCTGTTATGGGGGGGATACGAGAGCACCTGGCCGAGCAATGGCCCGGGAAATATCGGCGGTGATTTCGAAGCAATGTCGCCACTGGGCCTGCCGCTCATCAATACGGTCTTGCTATTGTCCAGCTCAATCACGGTAACGATCGCTCACCACGCGTTGATCGCCGGCAAGCGCGCGCAGCTGACTGCCTTTCTTGCGGCGACCTTCATCCTCGGCTTCATCTTTGTGTACTTGCAGGCTACCGAGTACATGGAGGCCTATCAGCACCTCAATCTGAGGCTCACGAGCGGCATATACGGGTCGACCTTCTTTATGCTGACGGGCTTCCACGGTATGCACGTCACCATCGGTGCCATCATGCTGACGGTGATCTGGTTGCGTGTCCTAAAGGGTCATTTCACGCCTGACAAACACTTCGCCTTTGAGGCGGCCGCCTGGTACTGGCACTTTGTCGATGTCGTCTGGGTAGGCCTGTACGTCTTTGTCTACTGGATGTAGTAGGAGCGCGCCTCGCGCGCGAAGCGAAGCGGCAGCCGCCAGGCTGCAAAAAGGCCGACGTCCGCAAGGTCGCGCGCAAGGCGCGCTCCTACGGCGAAGTGGGGCCTTGTATCCAGCCGAGGAAATAGGATGAGACCAGAAAAATGATCAGGACGGCGGATATCGCTACTCTGATCTTCAGGGCCCGCAAAACCCTGGATGAGTCAACGTCGTCGCGAGTCAGATAGAATAACCCGGAACCCAGGCTGACCAATATTGCGGCAAGCAGTGTGAAAACAACGTATTTCATGGAACTCGCCATGCTGAATCAAGCGAGCATTATAACGTGAATCGCAAAGTCAAAAAGCCACTCCCTACCTGGCTGCTGTTGCTTGTCGGTGCTTTGCTGGTCTTGCAGTTTGCCGGTCTCGGTGCCTGGCAAATTTCTCGCGGTTTTGAGAAACGCGCGGCGCAAATTGCGTACCAGGGCGAAACCGGCTTCAAGGCCTGGCAGGATGGCATGCCGGTTTTGTCCTTCCAGCGCCTGCAGGCGAGCGGCCGTTACGATGGTGAACACCAGGTCGTGCTCGACAACATCATCCTCAACAATCGATACGGATACTATGTTGTGACGCCACTCGAAGTCGCCGCGGGCAAGCCACTATTGCTCGTCAACCGTGGCTGGATTGAAAAAGCGGGCGATGGACTCAATGCCGGTCGCCTCGAACTGCCCGACGGTGAGCTAAGCGTCCGTGGTCGCGCCGGAAGCCTGCCTAAAGCGGGCTACAAAATGGGGGATGCTTTTGAGGCGGCGCGTGAGTGGCCAATGCATGCCGTTTATCCATCACCCGAGGAGGTGGCAGCCGCCCTCGGACGCGACATTCAACCATTTGTGTTGCTGCTGGACCCGGAGGAGGACCACGGGTTCCTACGCCGCTGGGCGCCTTCCCAGATCGGTCCCGGCAGACATTTTGCTTATGCGCTGCAGTGGTTCGCAATGGGTGCGGTCCTGTCAGGATTGCTGGTCTGGAATTACCGCAAGAAGCGTTTCGACGCATGACAGGGAAAAAGACCACCTGGGCGCGACTGCAAATGCTCCTGATCGCCGCTGTATTCTTTGGCCCGCTGGCCGTCGCAACCTGGATGTATTACGGCGGTGCGCTGCAGCCGGAAGGCCGTACCAACCATGGCACGCTGCTCGAGCCCTTCGTCAATGTCGTCACGGAGTTGCCCGATTCCGAGATTGGAAAACTGGGCGACGGCTATTGGGTGCTGATCTACTCCAATGGCGGTAAGTGTGCCGAGGGCTGTGCGGATGCGCTATACACATTGCGCCAATCGCGGAAGATGCTCGGTAAGGAAATGGACCGACTCATACGGGTCTTCTTGCACGGTGAATCATCGCCCGATACAGTGTTTCTCGCTGATCAGCACGCGGGGCTGATAACATTGCGGGACTTCGAGCTGTCCGCGTTACTGAATAACAAGAAACCCGCAGCACTATCGGCTGGTGGATACTTCCTCATGGACCCCCTGGGCAACCTCGTGATGTATTTCGAACCGGAAATTGACCCCAGCGACATGGTTGAAGACATCCAGCATCTTCTGAAACTGTCGCGTATCGGCTGACTCGATAACAGGAATGAACACTAGAGTAGAAACACCATCGGTCGACTGGCGCGACTACTACGAGCTGACCAAGCCTCGTGTCGTCCTGTTGATCGTATTCACCGCGATCGTCGGCATGTTTCTGTCGGTTCCGGGCTGGCCGGGCCTGGAGCCTCTCGTTTTCGGTACGCTGGGCATCGGTATGGCCTCGTCTTCGGCCGCCGTCTTTAACCATGTGCTGGACCATCGCACCGATATACTGATGATGCGAACGCGCGGACGACCGTTACCGCAAGGCAAGCTGACCGAAAAATCGGCATTGATTTTTGCGTCTGTCCTCTGTGTGATCGCAATGATTATTCTTTGGTTTCTCGTCAATCGACTAACTGCCGTACTGACGTTCTTCTCTTTGATCGGTTATGCCGTGATCTACACCGTCTGGCTCAAGCACGCCACACCCCAGAATATCGTTATCGGCGGAGCGGCTGGCGCCGCGCCGCCGGTTCTGGGTTGGACAGCGGTGACCGACGAGGTGAGTAGCGGCGCATTGTTGCTGTTTTTAATAGTATTCGTATGGACACCACCGCATTTCTGGGCACTGGCTATCGCGAGACTGGAGGAGTACGCCAAGGTCGATATTCCGATGTTGCCGGTCACGCATGGCGAAGCTTATACAAGACTCAACATTCTTCTGTACTCGATTCTGTTGCTGCTGGTGACGATCATGCCCTATCTGATTGGCATGAGTGGGCTGATTTATCTGCTGGCGGCTTTGGGCCTTGGCGCCTGGTTCCTGTACTACGCAATACGAATGTACCGCGACCATGAAGATGAAGAATTACCGATGAAAATGTTCAAGTACTCAATCAGCTATCTCGGTTTTCTGTTCACGGCGCTGCTTGTCGATCATTACTTTATTTTTCAGCTAAGCCTTAGCTGAACGATAGACTGACTCACATTATGTCTGCTGCCAGCAATATCGCGTTCGAAAAGCTCGTTCGGCCACATTTTGACCGGCTGTACCGCCTCGCCTGGCGCCTTACCGGTCAAAAGGCCGAAGCCGAAGACCTGTTTCAGGAACTGCTCATCAAGGCTTACGGCAAACTCGACGATCTCGTTAAGATTGATGAGCCGGGGTCCTGGCTGTCACGCATTATGTATAACCTGTTTATTGACGAACGGCGACGCTTCGCCCGTCGCCGGATGCATACCGTGGAAGAGGGCGAAATGGCGGGGGACGGGCTCGCCGGGCTTGCCGGGACCGACAATCCGGCCCGGGACCTCGATCGCCTGGAGCGCATGAAATCGCTCGATTCGGCGCTTTCGAAGCTAAGCGACGAACACCGCCTGATCGTGATGTTACACGACACCGAAGGCTATAAACTGACTGAAATTCAAGAGCTTATGGATATTCCGGTTGGAACGGTCAAGTCCCGGCTACACCGCGCCCGTGCCCGCCTGCGCGAAATTCTGACCGAAAGTGGAACCTTTTCCTGACGCAGACCGTGTTAAGAATCAAGCAGGATGAAAACATGCAAATCAAAGACTTGGAAATAAACCCGGACAAACAGGATCAGGACGATCCTGAACTCAGGGCACTCTTAAAGGATTATCCGATGCCAGAGGCAACAGCAGGCTTTTTCGACCAGGCTCTTGTGCGAGCAACTCACGAAGGTTCACGTCGACAGCGCAACCGCTGGATCATGACCGGCTTCGGATCAGCCGTTGCAGCGGGCCTGGTGCTCTGGATGATTGCGGGTTCTCTCCTTACGACGCCGGATCTGCCGGTTGCCGAGCCAGCCATCCCCAATATCACGATGACGCTGGAAGAGCCGCGTACGATCAACCTCGTTTTTGCATCGGCTGAACCGCTGGATGCAGCGACGCTGACGGTGTTGTTACCGGAGGGCGTCGAAATGTCCGGTTTTCCCGGTCAGCGCGAAATTACCTGGCAGACCAGCCTGAATACCGGCAAAAACCTGCTGCCACTCAAATTAATAGCCACATCGCCCATGGGCGGTGAGGTCTATGCAACTTTAAGACATGACGATCGTCGCCGGACATTTCGGTTACGGGTAGACGTCAGCTAATGGAGTAGAGACGATGAAGCATATCAACATATTTGCAACCGCACTGGCTTTGAGCCTTATTGCTTTCTTTCCAGCCGCAGCGCGTGCGGATGATGGTCTGGACGACCTTGACGTCACGCTCGTGGTACTCGATAACCCTGGCGATCTGGGTGATACCCTGTCTCAAATGAACGGTCCGGATGACGACGTTGAAGAGGATTCGGGTGATGATAACGAGGCCGATGAAAACGACGCTGATGATGATGAAAATGATGTCGATTCAGCCAACTCTGAGGATGATGTCGATTCGAATGACTCTGAAGACGAGGACATGTCTGGAGAGATGGACGACGAGTCCGATGAGATGGACGAGATGGGCGACGACGATGAAATGGACGACGAGGACGAAGTCGACGATGAAGAGCTCGACGATGAAGAAATCGACGACGACCAAATCGACGAAGAAGAGATGAGCGACGACGGTGAAGATGGTGAAGATGGTGAAGATGGCGTAGACGGCTAACCTGTCAGAGTCCAGCCAAGCAAGCAGATCCCCCCGTTTGTCTATTATTCGGGGGGATTTTTTTGCACTGCGTCATAGTATTTATGTGCTCAAAGTGGGTACTCTTCCAAGCTGACATAACACGGAACCCTCCATTCACATGGTAAATAAGTCTTCCCTGCCGGTTTGGCTGGCTTTGCTGGCAACGCTTTACTTGTGCGCCCCGGTTCGGGGAGCCAATGCCATGACAGCAGACCAGTATTTTGCCGATGGCAATCGATTGTTTCGTGATGACCTGTATTGGGCGGCCTTGCTACGCTATCGACAGGCGGCTGACGACGGATTAGATACTCCGCTGCTGCATTACAATATGGGTATCGCTCAGTATCGCGCCGGGCAGCACATCCGCGCTCGTGACTCCCTTATGGTGGCCCTCGACAACCCGTCGCTCAGGGTTGCTGCGCATTATAACCTCGGTCTGAATGCCTACCAGCTCGGCGACCTGGATGAGGCCCTGCGCTGGTTTCGTCTCGCCCGGGATCAGGAAGAAAGCGACAAGCTTCACCGCTTTGCGATGATCGCTATCTCAAGAATTCGCGCCGAACAAGCGCGGCCGGATGACTTTGACAAACGTGTTGTGGAGCGCAAGAAAAAGCGTGAATTCGCAGACTTGCAGCTACACGCTCGAGTAGGCTTCGGTAGCGATAGCAATGTATTCCGCTCACCCGATCAGCCCTATATCGATCTCTCAAATCCATTGGCACCGGTGGTAATACCTGAGGTCCAGAGCGGTACTTACTTGCCGGTAAGGCTGAGCGCCAAGTACCTCATCAATAGCCTGAAGTTCGAGGGCTTCTACGTATCCTACAAACTGAAAGGCCGCTTCTACCAGGACAAGCAACTGGACAACGCTAACGAGTACCAGCAGGAAGCCAGCTTCGGCAGCGAGTATCGCCGCAAGGAGGGTGATCGAGAGCGCAGGGTCTCCAGCGCGTTCAGGGTCTCCCAAAATCATGAGACCTACTACGACCCGGACAATGGCAGCATTCGGAGCATCAATGGCATCAATATCGATGATCGTCTCAATTACCTGCGTTACGGCCCGGAACTTTCGTTTCAGCAATCCGGCAAGCATTTTTCCTTTGGCGCGAACATCAAAGCTCAGCTACTGAATTATGAAAGCCAGGTTGTGGTACCGGAGTACGACCACGAATATTTCCTCCTGCGCCTTCATGGCCAATACAAATTTACGGCTTCTTCGCTACTGCGACTGACTGTGGAAGGCTATAGCCGTCGATTTGGGGATCGCCTCGCGTTTGACCTCGACGGTCAGCAGCGCCTCGGCAACCCTGACATTCGCTACGACTACTATGCGCTGGGGTTAACGGCGCGGCAGCGTGTTCTGGACAGCCTGTGGTTCGGTTTTGACGTCAAGCGCACGGAACGTATCGATCAGTACGTCGGCTACTACGATTACACCATAGACAGCTTCGGTTTCGAGGTTCACTGGAAACCGGGCGACCGGTTCAAGCTGGCGGCCAACGGCGTCTACCAACTCTACGATTTCCCCAATGCGTTCGCTTTCAACAATCCGCTCGGTGGGCGCAAGACAAAAGAAGCGGCACGAATTAGTCTCACTGGCAAGTTCAAAATGGGCCGCCGCCTCAGTCTCGTCGCCGAGGCGCGTTACCGTGAAACGGTGTCCAACGATTTTCGCATTCAATATGACCGAAATCAGTACCTATTGAGCGTACTCTGGGAACAATAAGCTCTGTTACACTTCCGCGCTCGAAACGAGCTCTGCAGCACTTGCCGATGGATGTCACCCCAATACTCGACAATCTGAACGAGGCCCAGCGCCAGGCTGTAACCGCAGCCTCTGAACCGACCCTGGTAATCGCCGGCGCCGGTAGTGGCAAGACTCGAGTGCTGGTCCACCGGGCAGCATGGCTTATCGACGTCGAGGGCGTTTCGCCCCAAAGTCTGCTCGCTGTGACGTTTACGAACAAGGCCGCCGCAGAAATGCGCGGCCGCATCGAAACGCTACTCAATGTACCCGTGCAGCACCTATGGATTGGCACTTTTCACGGCCTGGCCCACCGCATGCTGCGTCGTCACTGGCGGGAAGCGGATCTGCCGCAAAGTTTCCAGATCATCGACTCCGATGACCAACTGCGACTGATCAAGCGTCTGCTAAAAAACCTTGAAGTCGATGACGGTCGCTGGGTACCGAAAGAGATCCAATGGTTTATCAATGGTCAAAAGGACGAGGGCCTCAGGCCGCAACACATCGACGACGATGGTGATCCGAATCGGCGCCAGTTGATTTCCTTTTATCAGTCCTACGAAGCAATCTGTCAGCGCGGCGGCCTGGTGGATTTCGCCGAGCTGTTGCTACGCGCGCACGAAATTCTGCGCGACAATGTGACACTGCTCGAACATTATCGGCACCGATTTCAACATCTCCTCGTCGATGAGTTTCAGGATACGAATGCGATTCAGTACGCCTGGTTGCGACTACTCGCCGGAGACAAGGGTGTGCCATTTGTCGTTGGTGATGACGATCAGTCGATCTACCGCTGGCGCGGTGCGCGTGTCGAACACATCCACCGCTTCCAGAAGGATTTTCCTGGCACACATGTCGTCAAACTGGAACAAAACTATCGTTCAACCGGAACCATCCTGAATGCGGCAAATGCGGTAATCGCCAACAACAGTTCGCGACTGGGCAAAAACCTCTGGACCGAGGGCTCAGAGGGGGAACCGATCAAGGTCTATTCAGCCTACAATGAACGTGACGAAGCCGACTTCGTTATTGGGCGACTGCGCGACTGGATAGCGCAGGGTAATGCGCGCGCCGATGCGGCGATTCTGTATCGTTCCAATGCGCAGTCCCGAGTCCTCGAAGAGGGTCTGATCAACGCCCGAATTCCCTACCGCGTCTATGGTGGTCTGCGTTTCTTCGAGCGCTCGGAAATCAAGGACGCACTCGCCTACCTGCGCCTGACCTCGAACCGCGATGACGATAGCTCATTTGAGCGAGTCGTGAATAAACCGACGCGGGGAATTGGTGCGCGGACCGTGGAAATAATGCGCTCATACGCAAGAGCGAATTCATGCTCCCTGTGGTGTGCCGCGGCTGCAATCGCCAGCGATGACCTGAACGGCCGCGCTGCGAACGCCGTCAACGCGTTCATGTCGCTGATAGAGCGCATGGCGCGCGAAACCGGTGGTCTCAATCTGCACGATAAGGTTGATCAGGTTATTCACCTGAGCACGCTGGTTGAGTTCTTCAGGAAGGAAAAAGGCGAGAAGGGTGAGACCCGCATAGAGAACCTGGCGGAACTGGTCAGTGCCGCCAAGGGCTTCGAGCCAGACCCTGCACAAGAGATGTCACCGCTGGACGAGTTCCTGTCGCACGCTGCGCTTGAGGCCGGCGAGGGTCAGGCAGACGCCTGGGAGGACTGTATTCAGCTTATGACGATGCACTCGGCCAAGGGTCTCGAGTTTCCACTGGTGTTCATGTGCGGGATGGAGGATGGGCTGTTTCCGCATCAGCGTTCCATTGCAGACCCGAGCGGCCTCGAGGAAGAGCGCCGGCTGTGCTACGTCGGCATCACTCGCGCGATGCGATCGCTCTATATTACTCATGCGGAGCAACGCCGCCTTCACGGCATGGACAACTTTTCGCAGGCGTCACGGTTTATTGCCGAGATTCCCGGTGAGCAAATCGAAGAAATTCGCCCGCGTGTCCAGGTCGCCCGCCCAATGCGCTCGTCGCGAGCCGCGCAGCGAAGAACCGCTGCCGCGGCTATCGATAACGATCCCGGCATTCGGCTGGGACAATGCGTTCGCCACAAGAAGTTCGGTGATGGGGTGATTCTCAACTATGAGGGCCAGGGGGCCCATGCTCGTGTAGAGGTAAATTTCGAGGCCGCAGGTACGAAATGGCTCGTTCTGAGTTATGCGAATCTCGATCTGATGTAAACTACGGCCGATGAAAATTCTCATACTTGGTGCAGGTCAGGTTGGTTCGTCCGCGGCATATCACCTATCCCGCGAAGAGGCTAACGAGGTCACTGTTGTCGACATGCGGCCGGATGTACTGCGCGAACTGCAGGACAGGCTCGACATTCGAACCGTTGTCGGCCACGCCGCTCATCCGGACGTACTCGAACGCGCCGGCGCCAGCGACGCTGACATCGTTGTCGCCCTGACTGACACCGACGAAACCAATATGGTCGCGTGCCAGATCGCCTACACCAGCTTTCGCACTCCGACAAAGATTGCGCGCATCCGCGCTGCTGAATACATGAACGCGCACAAGTTGTTCACACAAGACGCTATCCCGATCGATGTGCGCATCAGCCCCGAGCAACTTGTTTGTTCATACGTCGAACAGCTCATACTGTACCCGGGCTCATCGCAGGTGCTTGATTTTGCGGATGGGCGCGTACGCCTTGTTGGCGCCAAAGCCGACCGGGAAGGCCTGCTGGTCGGACAGCGTATTGCCACACTCAAAGACCATATATCGAATACGGAAGGACGCATTGCGGCAATATACCGTGAAGGCAAAGCGATGCTGCCGAAGGGTGACACCGTAATCCAGGAAGGTGACGAAGTATTCTTTATCGCCGACCGCAAGGATATCCGAGTCTTCATGAGTGAAATGCGACGCCTCGAAGATCCGGTTCGTCGCGTGGTTATCGCTGGTGGTGGCAACATTGGTGTACGACTCGCGCTCGCGCTCGAACAAACCAACCAGGTCAAGTTAATCGAACGCGATCCGGCCCGCGCACGGCTCATTTCAGAGCAGCTGAACAAGGCAATTGTCTTAATCGGCGACGCGGCCGACGAGGAGTTGCTGCTCGAAGAAAACATCGACAACGTCGATATGTTCTGTGCACTTACCAACTCCGAGGAAGCCAACATACTCAGCTCGATGCTTGCGAAAAAACTCGGTGCGCACAAGGTAATGGCATTGATCAACAAGGCGTCCTATGTCGACCTGGTCGAATCGGGCAGTATCGATATCGCCATTTCTCCTCAGCAGGTGACCATTGGCTCGCTGCTCGCTCATGTTCGTCGTGGCGATGTTGTCAAGGTGCATTCACTGCGGCGCGGCGCGGCCGAGGCTATGGAAGCCATTGCACACGGCGACGAAAACAGCTCCAAAGTCGTTGGGCGAAAAATCGAGGATATTGAGCTGCCCAAGGGCACTGCGATTATCGCAGTTGTGCGCGGCGATCACGTCATCATTGCGCATCACGACACTGTGATTGAGACCAATGATCATGTCATATTGTTCATGACTGACCGCCGCAAGATCGAACATCTGGAAAGTCTCTTCCAGGTTGGTGTTTCATTCGTTTAGATGAATTGGACAGTCGTACAGCGGATACTCGGACTGCTGCTGATGGTGTTCAGTCTGACCATGCTGCCACCAATCGTTTTCAGCTTTTACTACAACGATCATTCCTGGCCACCGTTTGTTAAAGGCTTTGGCCTGACACTGGCCGCGGGAGCCCTGATCTGGCTGCCGGTCCATCGGTCGCGAAAAGAGCTCAGGCTTCGTGATGGCTTTCTGATTGTAGCCGCGTTCTGGACGGTGCTGGGGACCTTCGGTGCAGCACCGCTGTATTTTGCTGATAGCCTGACCCTGTCGGTTACCGATGCCATCTTTGAATCAATGTCCGGACTGACGACGACAGGGGCAACCATTCTGACAGGGCTTGACGACCTGCCCGTCTCGATTCTTTACTACCGTCAGCAGCTACAATGGCTTGGCGGCATGGGCATCATCGTTCTGGCGGTCGCCGTGCTTCCCATGCTTGGCGTAGGCGGCATGCAGCTATACCGTGCCGAAACCCCCGGGCCGGTTAAAGACACCAAGTTGACGCCACGAATTACCGAGACGGCGAAAGCGCTTTGGTACGTGTATCTCGCATTCACAATTGCCTGCATGGTCAGCTATCGACTTGCCGGCCTGGGCTGGTTTGATGCGCTGTGCCACGCATTTTCGACGGTGGCCATCGGCGGCTTTTCAACGCACGATGCAAGCCTCGGCTTTTTTGACAGCGGCGTCGTAGACAGCGTTGCGATCGTCTTCATGTTCGTGGCCGGCATCAATTTTTCCTTGCACTTTTTCGCCTGGCGCTACGTTTCGATCAAACACTATGCCAAGGATCCCGAGTTTCGGGCCTACAGCGCGATGCTCATCGCGATTTCGTTCATTGTCGTCATTACGCTGTATTATTCGCGCGGCTTCAGTAATCCCGGTCAAACCTTTATCAATGGGGTATTCCAGGCAGTTTCCATCGCCACAACGACCGGCTTTACGACCGAAAATTTCGCGCTCTGGCCTGCTGCGCTTCCGGTGCTGCTGATTTTTTCAAGTTTTATCGGTGGCTCGGCCGGCTCCACCGCTGGCGGCATCAAGGTTGTTCGCTGGTTACTGCTCTACAAGCAGGGCGCGCGCGAGGTTGCTCGCCTGGTGCATCCCAGTGCCGAAATTCCGGTCAAGTTGGGTGCGACAGCGGTGCAGCCGCGTGTAGTGGATGCCGTCTGGGGTTTCTTTTCGGTCTATATCGTCGTCTACGGAATGATGCTGCTGGCGATGATGGCAACGGGTCTCGACCAGGTAAGTGCTTTCTCCGCTGTCGCTGCAACACTGAACAACCTCGGCCCGGGGCTGGGAGATGTTAGCTCGGGCTTCATGTCGCTGAACGACACGGCGAAATGGGTTGCGGTCGTCGGAATGTTACTTGGACGTCTCGAAATTTTTACACTGCTGGTGCTCATCACACCGACGTTCTGGCGACACTAAGGGAGTTTCCTGGTGCTTGATCGACTTAGCACGCTACTGGGCAAGGCCTCGGCCTGGTTAACGCTGTTCATGGTGCTGGTAAGCTTTATTGTTGTCGTCATGCGTTACGTCTTCGATGCGGGCCTTATTTGGCTGCAGGAATCTGTCGTCTGGATGCATGCCTTTGTGTTCATGGTCGGTGCCGCATATACGCTGCAGCAGGAAGAGCACGTTCGGGTCGATATTTTCTACCGGAAAATGAGCCCGGGAGGTCGAGCGTGGGTTGACCTGATCGGTGTTATCGTATTTCTTTTGCCGCTGTGCGCTTTTCTGGGCTGGAAGGCTGTCGATTACGTGGCCGTATCCTGGAAATTACAGGAAGCCTCGCGTGAGTCCGGCGGCTTACCTTACCCGTTTATTCCTTTATTGAAATCCGTTCTTGTTGTCATGCCAATTACGCTTGGTCTGCAGGGCATCGCGCTGGGGTCGCGGTGCATCCAAACGATACGGGGAGACTAAGGTGGAGTGGGTTGCTGCTTTATTGTTCCTCGCCGTGATCCTGGTGCTGCTTGCGGGCTTTCCTGTGGCCTTTACCCTGGGTGGAACAGCATTGGCATTCGCGGCTATCGGTGCAATTGGTGGCGGCTTTAGTGGCGCGCTGTTATCCGGGATTCCGAATCGCATTTTCGGCATCATGACGAATCAAACGCTGGTCGCTGTTCCGCTGTTTGTATTCATGGGCGTTACGTTGGAGCGCGCCCGCATAGCCGACGACTTGCTGGACACGTTAAGCGCCTTGTTCGGAACGCTGCGTGGCGGTCTCGGTATCTCCGTCACGCTTGTCGGCATGCTGCTGGCGGCTAGCACCGGTATCGTCGGTGCGACGGTCGTAACCATGGGCCTGCTGTCACTGCCCACAATGTTGAAGCGCGGCTATTCTCCTGAAATTTCGGCAGGCACGATCTGCGCATCGGGGACCCTGGGACAGATTATTCCGCCTTCGATCATTCTGGTCATGCTCGGCGATGTGATGACGACCGCCTACCAGCAGGCGCAGCTGAAAATGGGTATTTTTTCGCCAAAAACGGTGTCCGTCGGTGATCTTTTCGCCGGCGCCCTGATTCCTGGCCTGTTACTGGTTGGCTTGTACGTGATCTACATCCTCGGCGTTGCCTTTTTCAGGCCGGACACGATGCCAGCGCACCGTCGGGGACCGGGCGAGAGCGTCTCGATTGACAGGATTTTCCGTGCGCTGCTACCGCCATTACTGCTGATCTTTGCGGTGCTGGGTTCGATACTCGGTGGCTACGCCACTCCAACCGAGGCCGCCGGCGTCGGTGGCGTGGGCGCGCTGGTGATGGCGCTATTGCGTCGTGAGATGAATCTTGAACGATTGCAGGAAATCATGCGCAGCACGCTGCGCATCAGCAGTATGGTGTTCCTGATTTTGATCGGTGCCTCGATTTTCTCACTCGTATTCCGGGGCTACGGCGGTGACGACGGTGTTCGGCATATTCTCGAAGCCTTGCCCGGTGGCGTGATCGGTGCGGTGGTGTTCGTCATGCTGGTAATGTTTCTGCTCGGTTTCGTGCTCGACTTCATTGAGATTACGTTCGTTGTCGTACCGATCGTTGGCCCGGTGTTGCTCGCCATGGGGCTGGACCCGGTGTGGCTTGGCATCATGATTGCGATTAATCTGCAAACGTCCTTTCTCACGCCTCCTTTTGGGTTTGCCTTGTTTTACCTTCGTGGCGTCGCTCCGCCTTCGGTGACCACAGCCCAGATTTATCGCGGCGCTATGCCATTCGTCGCCATCCAGCTATTAGCGCTGTTGCTGATTGCTATTTTCCCCGAGCTGGTTACCTGGTTACCCGGGCAAATTTACGGCAATTAAGCGTGTGCCTGAGCGGATTCGGACCATGGGCGACGTGACAGCACAGCAATAACCGCTGCGCTGAATTTTTCAACGAGCTCCTGTTGTTGCGCCTCGTTGAGGTTGTACGGCGGCGCGATCAGGATGTGATCGCCACGCCGGCCGTCGATGGTGCCACCCATGCCATAACAGAGCAGCCCGTTTTCCATCGCGGCCATCTGTACCTTGTTGTGTGTTTTAAGGCACGCATCGAACGGCTCTTTCGTTTCACGGTCGGCAACAAACTCAACACCGATGAACAAGCCGCGGCCGCGAATATCGCCGACACAGGGATGATTCTCCAGTGCAGCACGAAGTCCCACGCGAATTTGTTCGCCGCGATCAATGACGTTTTCCAGCAGGTTTTCTTGCCTGATCGCCCTGAGGGTCGCAAGTGCCGCGGCGACAGCCGTCGCATGTCCCATGAAAGTATGTCCATGCTGGAAAAAACCACTGTTTTTGCGAATGGTTTCCACAATGTCAGAGCGGCAAAGCAGTGCGCCGATCGGCTGGTATCCCGCGGCCAGTCCTTTCGCCATCGTCACAATATCGGGAATGACCTGCTCCTGTTGGTACGCCATCATTGATCCTGTTCGCCCGGTACCGCACATCACTTCGTCCAGAATCAGGTGGATACCATGGCGGTCGCAGATTTCACGAATACGACGGAAGTAACCCGGTACGGCAGTGACGGCGCCTGCCGTTGCGCCAACCACCGTCTCCGCGATAAATCCGGCGACCTTGCCTGGGCCAAGTTCGACAATTTTTGTTTCGAGTTCAAGCGCTACCCGCTCGCAATACTCCTCGGGCGTTTCCGTTTCGGCACGTTCACGGTACTCGAAGCAGGGCGCGATATGGTGCCCGGCAACCAGTAAGGGACGAAATGATTCACGACGCCACTCATTGCCACCAACAGCCAGGGCTCCGAGCGTATTGCCGTGATAGCTTTGGCGGCGTGCAATAAAGAGATGCCTGTCGGGTTCGCCCGACTCAAGAAAATACTGCCGCGATAGTTTGAGTGCGGCCTCCACGGCTTCGGAGCCACCCGAAAGGAGCATGACCTTGCCCATACCCGGTGCGCCCGCCACCATAAGGTCCGCCAACTCTTCAAGAACATCGGTCGTGAAAAACGAGGTGTGCGCATAGGGCAATTGCTGCACCTGCTGCTGGACCGCCGCAATAACCCCGGGATGACTGTGTCCAAGGCAAGAGACGGCTGCACCGCCGCAGGCATCGAGGTAAGGTTTGCCCGACTCGTCAATAAGGTAGGCGCCATCACCTTTCACGGCTCGTGGCGGGTTGCGTAACAAATTTCTGTGCAGTGCGTTGCTCATGATTACCAGTAAGCGCTGATGCGCGAAAGTTGCTTTTCGGCCTCCTCAACAATTTTTACGGCGTCGCCGCCAGTTTTTGTGACCAGCATGGTGATCAATGCCTGGGTCACGGCCAGCGCTCCCGTGAAGGAGTGATAAAACGACGGCGATTGATTTCTGGTCACAATGGTGTGCGCCGCCGCTTTTGCCGCGGGGGACATAAGGTTGTCGGTCACGGCGACAATTCTTGCCCCGGCGTCGGCCGCGTACTCCACCGCATCGATTGTCAGCTGGGTATACGGAGGAAACGAAACAACGAGCAGGCTATCCTTCGGCCCAATGCCACGAAGCTGATCGGCGAATATACCGGCGCTGGTATCCAGTAGCCGGCTGTTTTCCTGGAACAATTGATACGCGTAATGAAACAGAAAGGCCGGGGCGTGGGCGCCGCGCAAACCGAGTACATACACACGCCGACTGGCGTGCAGCGTCTCTGCCGCGGCCTCCATAATGGGAAGGTTTTCCTCCGACAGAGAGTGCTCAATATTGGCTATTTCCTGAGCGCACAGGTCCGCGAGAATGGACTCGTTGCCGACCTTGCCACGCCGTTGGACGCTTTGAAATTTCGTGGCAAACTCGGGGGATCGTGCACGTAAACGCTGTCGAAACGGCTCGCGAAGAGATTTGTATTCGCTGAAGCCGAGGGTCCTGGTGAGACGTGTGATGGTGGCCGGCTTGACGCCCGCCTCTCTGGCCACGCCCCGCATCGAGTTAAGACCGATTTCTTCGGGATGCTCGACCATGAATCGGGCCGCTTTTTGTAATTCTGGTGTTAGCTTTGAACAAGAGTCAACCAGAAGTCGAATCGTTTGGGGATACCGGTTTTTCATGCTTCTCGAAATCCGTCAGCACCGCAGCAAAGCCACCAGCAGCGGGTAATGAAACAAATGATTTATTTGTTATCCATTTTGAATCATTCGTTGCATTAAGGCAAGGGATCGGCTACTTTTGCCCGGATTCGATATAAAATAATCAGGCACACTCCGTGCCAGCTAAAACAATCAGTGACTTTTCCAAGGGGGAAAACCAACATGTGCAAGAAATCTGTTTCCTATGGTGCGCTTGCGCTCGTGCTTTGTTGCTCGAGCCTGACGTTCCAGAGCGCGTTAGCGCAGGACGATGAGGCGATCGAGGAGATCAAAACGATCGGCTCTCGCAGCGCCAAGCCGCGCTCTGCAGCCGATTCAACCGTGCCAATTGATGTTATCAGCGGTGATGCGTTTAATGACGTTGGCGGCACGGCCGACCTGACCGACAATCTCAAGGCCCTGGTGCCCTCTTACACCGCGACCCCGGCAACCGGTGACGGTAGCGCATTTGTGCGTCCAACATCGCTGCGCGGTACCGCGCCCGACCAGACATTGGTGCTAGTCGATGGCAAGCGTCGTCACCGCTCTGCGTTGGTGCAGTTTTTCGCCCCTGCGGCCGGTAATGGTTCGCACGGTGTGGACATCGGCATGATCCCGGGAATTGCCGTGAAGCGCGTTGAGGTCTTGCGCGACGGTGCCTCCTCCCAGTATGGCTCGGATGCCATAGCGGGTGTAATCAACTTCGTGATGAAAGATGCCTCTGAGGGCGGCCAGCTACAGCTAACCTACGGCGAGTTTTTCGAAAACGAACAAAGCGTCAAGCTTGCCGGCAACGCCGGCCTGGCTTTGGGTGACATCGGTTTCGTCAACGTCAGTGCAGAGTACGTCGACAACGATGCGCTTTCACGCGGCATTCAACGGCAAGCTGATGTCGATACCCTGATTGCCAATGGTGTCAACCCGGACCTTATCGGTGCTGATGCACCTTTCGGCGATGCACCCCTGTTGCAAACCTGGGGACGCCCACAAACAAAGGGCACCCGAATTTTTGTCAATTCAGGTTTTGAGTTAAGCGGTTCATCCGAGCTTTATGCTCGCTTCAGCGCGGCCAACACCGACGGTCGCTACCGCTTCTTTTATCGCAGCCCGACTCACTCGACCTTCACCTCGCAGCGCGCATTTGGTGACGGCTGTCCTGTTTGCGACCCGGACCCGGCATCGGACCCGATGGACCTCATTCCGGACACGTTGAGCCTGCGAGAGCAGGGTTTCGTTGGCCTGCCTGCAGGATTCACCCCTTTTCTTGATGGCCACCAGAACGATGCCAGCATCGTCATTGGCATCCAGGGTGAATTCGAAAGCGGTCTTCTTTACGACTTTAGCTACGGCTATGGCAAGGACGAGCTCAGCTATTTCCTCAACAACACGGCCAATCCATCGCTTGGCCCGGGTGATTTTAATTCCCTGCCACAGATGGACTTCGACGTGGGTGGCTACCACCAGGAAGAGAACAACTTCAATGCTGATTTCTCACTGCCGGTCAGCGACTCACTGAACCTCGCGTTCGGTGCCGAGGCACGCGAGGAGAAATACACGGTTATCGCCGGTGAGCCGAATGCGAGTTTTGGCAGCGGTTCCAGCGGTTTCGCCGGCATTGGAGAACAGGATACCGGTGAATTTTCACGCGACAACGTCGCTGTATACGCCGACGTGGAGCAAGACGTTTCCGACGCCTTGCTGCTGCAGTACGCATTGCGTTACGAGAACTTCTCGGACTTTGGCTCTACCACGAACTGGAAGGTCGCGATGCGCTACCGGGCGAGCGACGCACTGGCTTTCCGCGGTGCAGTGTCGACTGGATTCCACGCCCCGACTCCGGGCCAGGCCAATGTAAAAACAACGATTACGACGTTCGATGGAGCCACCGGGCTACAGGTTGAAGAGGGCCTGGTTTCGCCAACCTCCGAGATTGCGGCTGAAAACGGCGGTGTACCCCTGAAGGAAGAAGCGTCTCTGAACTACAGCGTCGGTTTTGCTGCTGACCTCAGTGATACCTGGGCGTTAACGACAGACATCTATCGTATCGAAGTTGATGACAGGATTTACCGAACCGGTGATATCCAGACCTCGAGCGGACAGACCATTTCCTTCTACACCAACGCACTCGATGTCGTGCACCAGGGCGTAGACGTCGTCCTGACGGGTGGTTTTGCAAATACCGACCTGACTTTCGCTTACTCGTTTAACAAGGTCGGTGTCGACAAGCAAAAAGACGTCATTGTTAACGGTGTGCCTATCCAGCCGGTGGGCGACTCTACGGTTGAAGATATTAAGAACAACTACCCGAACCATCGCTGGACAGCGACGTCGATGACGAACTTCACGGACCGGTGGAGCCTGATGGCACGGGCAACCTATTACGGTGAGCACTGGGACGAGCGCGGCACAATTCATGCGGCCGTCGATCCCAGCGCAAAAATCGACGCAACCGTTTACGTTGATCTTGAGCTCGGCTACCAGGCAACCGATAACCTGCGTCTCGTACTCGGCGGCGTCAACGTGACCGATGAATTTGTTAATACTATTGGCCCGCCAAACGCCAATCGCCTCAGCGTTGGCCTGCAGTACCCGCGTCGAAGTGCTGCGAACTACGAAGGTGGTTCCTGGTACCTGAAAGGTGTTTACTCCTGGCAGTAAACGCCTGCAGCAACAAAGACGCACAACGGCAAAGAGCCGGTCACCGCAAGGTGACCGGTTTTTTTGTGCCTACAGCAAGCCTTTACTGGCCGCCGTTCTGAGCTCCGCCAGCAACTCTACATTCGTGAGTCGGTCCAGGCTCAAGTCCGCCGCATAGCCTGGAAAAGGGCCACCGCAAATGTGGGCGGCACAAAGCCTGCCCGCGGCACAGGCCCCCATACTGCCGAAGCCGGACAGCGCGCCGATGACAAAAGCAGCTTTGTCGTCCAGTGGACCAATCAAGGGCCAGTTTTCCTCTGTCATCGTGTAATAGCCGCCGTAGTGACTAAAGCGCCGTGGCAGCGTGACAACATACGGCTGCAGTGCGGGAATTAATTGTGCGGCACCGCGCAGCACGATTTCGGGAAAGCTCTGATCAATGGCCGGCTCATTCGCCATGTCTTCTTGCGGGTTGCCGGGTTGCTCATTGTACGCCCAGCCCAGCTTGACCCACTGCCCGTGTGGCCCACCGTCCGGGCGACAATGTGTTCCCGGCGGCATTTCTTCGGCCAGGCTGCGAAGCTCGGGGTCTTCGGCCAATAGCTCGCGCTCCTCTTCGGACCATTCGAGGAACTTCGTGTCCAGATCGATCGAAAACGGCATATCACGAGGAACAGCGTTGCGATGATCCTGGAACGCAATCTTCTGCTGATAAATGTTCTTCACGGGTAGTTCCACCCCGAGCATCCCGGCAATCCTGCTGACGAAAGGCCCGGCGGCATTCACCAACACGTCTGCTGTAATGACCGTGTTTCCCGCCGCAGTATTCATATCCAACTGATAACGGCTACCAACGTCGATTGCCACAAGCTCCCCCGGGAGTCGCTTGCCGCCAGCCTCACGAAACCGCTCCAGCATGTACTGTCCGAGTTGCTGACCACTGATATCACCGCCACGCCGAATATGGATGACGTTATTGATATCCGTGGCGAGTGCCGGAAACTTTTGACGGATCGCTTTTTTATTGTCGTAGACATCAACATCGATATCACCGGGAATAGCACAAACAACGGCTTTCACATCAGGCTGACGGGTCGCCAACACATAACCACGGCGCGTCATGTTAAAGACATTTTTCGAGTCGCGAGCGATCCGGTCAAGTTCATCAATGCTGTCGTTGGTAAAATCCGTCATCGTCCGATGCGGCCACCAGTTTCTGTAGTTGTCACCCGACTGTGCGCTGGTGAAGCTCATCGGCTTCCGACTGTCGATAAGCAGTACCGATTTCTGCTGTTGCTCGATGCACAGGTAATACGCTGCCGCGATACCGGCGATACCGGCACCGACGATCACCGTACCGACATCCTGGCTAGCCATTGCGGGTGCTGAGATAGGCCTTTTCTGAAATACGCGTGTTGGAGCTGACTTTTTCCAGATACGCATAGAATGCTTTGCCGATTTTTTCTGCGGCCGGATCGCGGGCCATCATCTCGGCAACGACTTCCGCTGTAATCGACTTCAGATGCTGCATGACTTCGTCGGGAAAGGCCCGCAGCTCAACATTCGGATCGGCGAGCAATTGCTGCAGGGAGTTCGCATTGCCGTTGGTGTATTCAGCCGCCATGTCGACGGTGATCGACTGGCAGGTAATTTCGACCAGGGCCTGGAGGTCCGCAGGAAGGGAGTCCCACGCGGCGCGATTGATGATGCACTCAAGACCCGGGCCCGGCTCCTGCCAACCGGGGTAGTAATAGTATCGTGCTGCCTTGTGCAAACCGAAGGCCACGTCATTGTAGGGACCCACCCACTCGGTTGCATCAATCGCGCCGGTTTGTAGTGAGGTAAAAATCTCGGCTCCGGGCAGGGTAACCGGTGTGCCGCCGGCACGTCGCAAAACATCGCCGCCCAGGCCGGGTATTCGCATCTTCAGACCCTTGAGATCGTCGACGCTGTTTATTTCCTTGTTAAACCAGCCACCCATCTGCACGCCGGTATTGCCGCACAGGAACGGTACAAGATCAAAGGGCTCGTATAGCTCTCGCCATAGCTCAAGCCCACCGCCGTAATGAATCCAGGCATTGAGTTCCATGTAATTCATGCCGAAAGGAATTGCCGTAAAAAACTGCGCCGCATCGACCTTGCCCTTGTGGTAATAAGACGCGTCGTGCCCCATTTCTACTGCACCGCGACTAACGGCGTCGAAAACCTCGAACGCCGGTACCAGCTCACCACCTGCGTAGACCTTGATCCTGAGCCGGCCGTCCGATGCCTTGTCGAGCCGCTCCGCCAGGTTTTCGACCGCCATGCCCAGGCCCGGAAACTTCGGAGGCCAGGATGTCACACACGACCACTCGAATGATTCGCCCGATGCACTGACCTCGGTCCCACAATCAACGGCGGTTTTTGCGCACCCGCCGAGCCCGGCTGCAACGGCGAGGCCACTGACAAATTCTCTTCTTTTCATCGTGATTCCAGCTTTAGAGTCTGGCCGCCAGTCTAGCCTAAAACGGGCCCCGGCAAAGCGCCGGGGCCCTCCCTCCATGGTCCGGCCGACGGGTTTTGATCCCGGAGCGCCATCCGTGGCATGCAATGGGGCGCCATCCGCGTTCGCGCGCCCACCGGCCGGTACCGTCAGTCTCTCAGAGACCTCTGTGAGGGTGGCTATTCGTTTATGCTTGATGCATTAATAAAGACTCAAAACTGCCTGAAAACGGACAACGAGAACAGAAATGATTGGACTCCTGCAGCGCGTCAGCCGGGCCCGCGTGAGTGTCGATAATGAAATTATTGGCGAAATTGGTCGCGGCCTGCTCGTACTGGTGGCGGTGCACCGCGATGACGAGGAGCGCGATATTGCTCGCCTGGCCGAGCGGATCGTGAGTTATCGTGTATTTGGGGATGCTGAAGATCGCATGAACCTTAGTGTTTGCGACGTTTCGGGAGAATTACTGCTGGTGCCACAATTTACGCTGACGGCTAACACCCGGAAAGGAACGCGCGCCAGCTTCACCCGAGGCGCCCCTCCCGGGAAAGCCAGCGACTATTTCGATAAACTGCTCGCGGCATGCCGCGAAAGGCTGGAAGTGGTGGCAAGTGGGCGATTCGGCGCCGATATGCAGGTCAGTTTGACGAATGATGGGCCGGTAACCTTCTGGCTCGAAAGCTAGAATCCGTGTGACGCGGGTACGGTTTTGTTGCACTGGCAAGGGTATCATGAACATAATTCGCGCCCGGCCCGTACCGGTAACGCCTGACAAAAACCAAAAGGGGTCTGACCCCGGGAGCAAGTAGTAATGCCGAACATTAGCCCAGGAAGCCTGTTGCTTATTCTGGTCATCGTATTGGTGATATTTGGCACCAAGCGCTTACGCAGTCTGGGGTCCGACCTCGGCGGCGCCGTGAAAGGCTTCCGTTCTGCCATGAGCGAAGCCGAAAAAGAGGAGTCATCAGAAAAGCTTGAGGAATCATCAGAAGATGCCAGCTTCGACTCCACTCCCATTGATGAGAACAAAGACAAGAAAGACGCCTGACGGTCTTTTCATATCATGTCTGGAATCGGCGGCTCCGAGCTTATCCTTCTCTGCCTGATCGGGCTCCTGATCCTGGGGCCCGAGCGACTACCGCGTGTTGCCCGGCAACTTGGGGCGTGGGTCGGTAAAGCGCGGCAGCTAACGCGCAGCCTGCAGCGACAGATTGAGGATGAACTCGGCACCGAGAAGAATTTCGGTATCAATCCCGACGACTTCAATCCGCAAACGCTTTTAACGCCGCCCGATGACGACACCTACTCTCCGTTGCACGATGAGGACGATGAGGACGATGAGGACAACGCCGAAACAGACGCCGATGCTGAGGCTGCGGTGAAGAAATGAGTGCCCCCGCAGAAACCGAGCAGGAAGATCTGGCGGAGGGCACCTTGATGTCTCACCTGGTTGAACTGCGGAATCGCTTGTTCATCATGTTCGGTAGCGTGTTCGGTGTTCTCATGCTGCTGTTTCCGTTTTCGAAGCCCATTTTTGAAATAGCCTCCAAGCCGCTACGTTCCGTTCTCCCGGGTGGCCAGCTCATCGCCACCGGAACCGCCTCGCCAATCATCGCGACACTAAAGCTGTCTTTCTATCTGTCCCTCATGATCGCCATGCCAGTTGTGCTTTACCAGGTCTGGGCCTTCATCGCTCCCGGCCTGTACAAAAAAGAAAAGAGCTTCGCGTTTCCACTACTCGCATCGAGTATCCTGCTGTTTTACGCCGGTCTCGCATTCGCCTATTTCGTGGTTTTTCCATTGGTCTTCAAGTTTTTCGCGGCATTTACACCCGACAGCGTCAGTTACATGCCCGATATTTCGGATTATGTCGGTTTCGTGATGATGCTTGTGCTGGTCTTCGGCCTCGCCTTTGAGACGCCGGTAGCGACGGTTCTCCTTGTATGGACCGGACTGACAACCGTAGAAAAACTGAGCAAGGCGCGCCCCTATGTGTTCCTCGGTGCGTTTGTCGTGGGTATGCTGCTGACGCCACCCGATGTCATCAGCCAGATAGTGCTCGCCATCCCGGTATACTGCTTGTACGAGCTTGGGATCATAATGGCGAAACTATTCAGATCTCGCTCTGTCAAGTAGCTATACGGGGCAAAACCAGTATCGAATAACCGGTCCTTGCCCATCCAATAAATCGAAACGGCGCCTGGCGCCTTCCGGGGGAAATAATGACCGAAATCGTTGCCGGATCACCGGCCGACCTCGCCAATCAGGAGGAGTTCCTGGGGCACCCGAAGGGGCTGTACGTCTGCTTCACAACGGAGCTGTGGGAGCGCTTTTCGTTCTACGGAATGAAGTATTTGCTGCTGCTCTATCTGACGAAATACCATCTGTTTTCTGACGCCGACGGCTTTGATGTTCTCGGCTCCTATGCCGGACTCGTCTATGCATTGCCGCTCATTGGCGGCATGATCGCCGATCGTTACCTCGGCATGAGGAAGTCTGTCTTGTTTGGCGGCATTTTGCTGTCACTCGGCCACATTCTCATGGCAGTCGAAGGTCATCAGGCAATTAACTATGCGGCCGGAACGGTCTTGAGCAGTGACCTGACACTCGCCAGTGGCGTCGTCCTTGCGGCCGGTTCAACACTGACCGAAGCGGTGACCTGGCGCGATACGGCCGCCCTTGACGTTTTCTATTTTGCGCTTACGTTGATCGTGATGGGAGTGGGCTATCTCAAGCCCAATATTTCCACCATCGTTGGCAAGCTTTACTCGAAAGATGATCCGCGTCGTGATGGTGGTTTCACGATTTTC
>Ga0114931_10001859_pt1 | contig 26859 bp, 30 predicted proteins | sample 2SBtaG_FD_89579 | JGI IMG/M metagenome (GOLD analysis project Ga0114931, IMG submission 89579) | Deep subsurface microbial communities from Kolumbo volcano to uncover new lineages of life (NeLLi) - 2SBTROV14_V59a metaG | ecosystem: Environmental > Aquatic > Marine > Volcanic | place: Kolumbo... | reverse complement strand
TCGCGTTCGTTTCGAAACTGAAGCACTCCACATCTGAAGGAATATTGTATGCGCCAGAACCCATCTGCCAGCAATCATCCTTGACCTCCTTACCCGTTTCAGGGTCGGTATCGATGATTGTTAGTTTCCCAGCGACTGCACCGCCATCCTCTTCAGGAATGAAACCAAGCTGTTCACGTTGCACACGCAGCATGGCTTCGATGTCGTCCATGACGCCATCTGATTCCGGCTGTTCCTTGAACTTCGCCTCACCCCAATTCTTGGAGACATAATACGCCTCCCTCTTGGTCATCATATCATCGGTTTCGATAATCTTCTTGCTCTCGTTCATCATCAGCATCGTCTGCGTGAAGGCCTTCACGGAAGAAGCGTTGAGCTTGCGCTCCTTCTCACCACCCTTGAGTTCGAAATAGCCGACTTTCGGGTTGAATGTGACATTGTTCAGGCTGCGAAGCGGCGTCTTCAAAGAGGGAGCGTCATCCTTCAGTACAGATTCTTGGACGTGCTTCGCCACCCCTTCGATCTTTTTGATTGTCTCTTCCTTACGCTTGCTCTTTGTCATTGTCGTCCTCTATCTTCTCCTTTCTCCCGATGCTTGCAAACTCAGCATCGTATTCTGCGTTCTTGCCCGGATCGAACGCCATATCCTTGACTTCTCCCCGAGTCTTCTCCAGTAAGCCGATGAGATGCGTTTCCATCGCCTCCTTTTGCGAAACGCCCTCACCAAGGATAGCAACGACAGCCTCTGCCAGCTTCGGAATGTAGCGCTCGATGTGCCCGCGTTTCTTCAGCTCGAGACCAACACGGTGCTTCTTCTTCACGTAACTGCCGAGCGCTCTGCCAGTCTCCTGGAGGGCGAGCTTGACCTCCTTGATGATGTCCTCGTAATGCGCGATGGCCTCCTTCGATTCTGACGTGAACGGAACCCAGACAGAGGCGATGTGCACGATGATGGTGAGCGGTCCCACGGGCAGGTTGCTCCCACTCTGCTGCAGCCCGTAGCTCTTCCAGTTCGTCCCGGTCACGCCCTTAGTGATGCCGCAGGCGCCTTGCTGATAGAGGAGTGGGACGCGGTTGGCGAAGCGCATGAGATTAGCTGTCTTGTCTTTCGGCTGTGCGCCACCGTACGCGAGCGCAACCTCGACCTGGAACGGGTTGCCCTTGTACACGCCCGGCGAACGGGTCGTGCTCGTGTAGAACTCGGCGTTCACCTCCTTCTTCACGCCTTTCTCGAGCAGCTCTGCCGTGATGGGGCTCAAGCAATCGGTGGGCGGAGCCATGATCCGCACGGTCTTGAAGGCTCGTATCAGGTTCTCGGCGTCGTCGCGGCCGAGCTTGCCAGGCTTCGCTTTCGGGTCGATGCGCGCCTCGGCGCACACTTCCTTTGCTACAGAGGGACTGATGCGCGAGAACTCTGTGGTGAGGAATGCTTGTACGGTTCGTTCCTCGGCCATGTGGAGCATGTCGAGCAACACACCGAGCTCCACCCCGTACGGGTGCGGCCTGATCTCCTTCGCCTCCTTCGGGAAATGCTCGGTCACGCGAGGGAAGACAAACTGCTCCGCCTTTGGATTCACGTAGAGGAGAGTGACGTGCGGGTTCACCACCGCTGTCTGCTTGAGGTACTGGTCGACGCTCTGCATCCCCTTCTGGTAGCTCCCCTCAAGGTCAATCTCAATCTTCGTGCCGTGATCCTTCTTCCATTCCTTCAGCTCTTCCTTGATGATCTCGGGCTTGTTCTGCTGCGTGTTAATGTGGAGTTCGTAGTACTGGGCTGGCTTGTCACGATCGGTCTTGCTCGTGATCTTCGCGGCGCGCCCCGTTGTGAGCTGTCCGTACATCACGCTGGCGCTGATCCCGATGCCTTGCTGGCCGCGTTGCTGCTTCTTGCTGTAGAACTTGCTCCCATAGAGGAGCTTGGCGAAGATCTTCGGGATCTGCTGCTTGACGATGCCCGGGCCGTTGTCCTCAACCACGACGCGGAACCGGTCATTGCCCATGTCGACGATCTGCACCGAGAGCTCAGGCAGGATGTGCGCCTCTTCGCACGCGTCGATGCTGTTGTCCACGGCCTCCTTCACTGTCGTCAGCAAGGCCTTTCGCGGATTGTCGAAGCCAAGGAGATGCTTGTTCCGCGCGAAGAACTCGCCCACGCCGATGTCACGCTGTTTCTTCGCCAGTTCAGAGGCGTGAACCTCTCCGTTGTTCGGAGCGCTCGTCTCCGTAACCTTCTTCCCAGAGAACATGACGAGCTTCTCATTCTTCTCAGTCATCGTCAGGACCGTCCCGGCGAGAATTATTTAAATTTTGTGGCGACTCAGGCTTAGGAGAAAAAGTCCGTCGAAGCCAAGTTTGTCAAGGTTTGGCGTCAGCCAAACTTGGCTTGGCTCGACGGAGTCGGCCACGTTCCCCTGCGCAAGTAGGGGGTTGTGGACGACGAAGTAGGACTTTTTCTCCAGGCGGCGACTGTGGCGACTCAGCCGCCTCTCTCCTGGCTCTTCAGCTTTCGGCGCTGGCCTTCCAAGAACTTCCACACCGTCTTGTGCATCGCGCCGCCGAGGAGCTTCTCCACCGCGCGCTTCGCGACATCCGCCCAGGCAAGCTCGCCGACGATGCAGACCGTCTTGCCGTACACCGAGAGGAAGCAATTCGTGAGCCGTTCGATGTTCTCGCGGCTCTTGCCGCCCTGGCCGATGATACGACCTTTGAGGCGGTTCATGCTGTCTTTCGTGTTCGCGTATTCCGTGAGCTTAATCTGCTCGAGCACGTAATCCTGTCTGAGGAGGAGCTGTGCCACCTCGGGGTTGAATCCGCGGCCAATCGCCTTGATGACATGCTGGGCCTGATATAATGTGAGAGAATCCTCCCCTTCAAGCGTGACGTCGCCTTCCTCGCTATCCACATACAGCTTAATTTTTGCGTGCTCCTGCAAGGCCTTCTTCACCGCGCCTTTCTGGCCGATGATGACCGCAATCCGCTCTTTCGGCACGCGTACCTCATAGACAAAGCGTTCAGGATCCATACGATGCGAGAACAGAAGGGTCTTTAAAAGGCTATTGGGCGCTTATCTTACTGAGTTCCTTCTTGACCTCGACTTTCACATCGTGCCGCTTGAAATACGCGGCCACGTTCTGCAGGTCTCGTTCGAGCAGCTCCTTCGCGTTCGGTGCTTTCACTAGCGAAGCCTGGCTGAAGTCGATGAAGACGGGCTTCTCCTTATGGATGAGGATGTTGAACGCGCTGAGGTCACCATGGACCAGGCCTGCTTTCCAGAGCTTCGCTATCTCCTTGAGGACGAGGTGAGCGAACTTCTCGGGGTCGTCCGGAACGGTGTCCTTCAACTGCTTCGCTGGCTTGTTCTCTTCACCGACCAGGCTCATGACGAGTACGTTGTCCTTGAATGCGAAAGGCGTGGGGCAGCGTACGCCCGCCTCGCGTGCCAGCAGGAGGTTACGATATTCGCGCTGGCACCAGGCGAAGACGACGAAGCGCTTGTTCGGCTTCGTGTGCATGTACCGCGGGTCATGCTTGAGATAATCGTACATCTTTTTGAAGTTGCAGTTTTCGAGTCGGTAGATCTTGACGATGACGAGCTCGTCCTGGCCGCTTCCTCTACCAGGGGTGGCGGTGAACACGTTCGCCTCCTTACCGAGCGCGATGGCGCTGAACAGCTCATCGAACAGGCCCTTCGTCGCGAGCTCGCGGAGCACGTTCACCGTAAACTTGTCGAAGACGTTCCCGTAAATCTTCCACTCCTCGCGGTTCTTACGGACTGCCATGATGGTAAGAATGTGAAAAAGGATTAAAAACGTTTGTCTATTCGAGGTCCTCGCCCGTGAGGACGCCGACCTCGTTGCCCTTTGCCGTGGCGCTCATGCCGACCAGGAACTTGATCTTGGCACCCTCGGCCACCGTGACCAGGCCCTTCTCGATTTCGCCGTCGAACACGACCGCGTGGATACCGCTCTTCAAGGACTTGATGGTGCTCTCGAGCTCGCTCCCCGGTACCTTGCCGAGGATATTGAGCTCCTTGTCGAGGATGTACGCTCCCCTCGTGCCGATGAGATCCTCGAGCATCTCCTTGAAGCTCGCCTTCTCCTTAGAGCTTGCGACGGCAGTCCGCTTCTTCGGTGCGGGGCGTTCCTCACGGGGTCCGCTTCTACGATCCTCTCGTGGTGCTCGTGTCGGCACCCGTGCTGAGCTGCGCTCGTCACGCGAAGGACGCTCCTCTCGACGGACAGAGCGGTCTCCTCGCCCGTTGCTCTCCATCTTGTACTGCTCTGCAGCAACGCGCGAGCGCAGAGCCTTGTGAATCTCCTTCTTCGTGAGCTCTTCTACTTCCTTGCCATCCGGTGCCTTCGTGATGAAGTCGATCTCCGCGATGGCCTGGAGCTCCTTGATAATCAGGTCGCCGCCCCGATCGCCGTCGACAAAGACTGTTACGATCTTCTGCTTGCACAGTTCGGCGATGCTTGGAGGCATGCTCGTGCCGTTGATGGCGATGGCGTTCTTGAAGCCATGTTTGAGGAGGTTGAGCACATCTGCGCGGCCTTCGACAATGGTGATCTCGTCGCTCTCGTCGACTGCCGGTCCCGCTGGGAGGCACTCGCGCCCCCACTCGGTGATTTCCATGACGCGGACGCTCGTCGCGACCTCGTCTGCGAGCTCCTGGCTGTCCGGCATGACGCTGTCCATCAGGTTCTTGAGGAGCTCCTTGGCGCGCTCGATGACGAACTGCCGCTTGCTGATACGGATGTCCTCGATCTTCTGAACCTTGATGGTCGCGTTGCACGGGCCGATGCGCTGAATAATCTCCATGGCAGCGCCGACAATCGCGGTCTCCGCCTTGTCGAGCGAAGAGGGGATGATGATCTCTCCTGAGGTCTTGCCGCCTTTCGTGGCCACGTTGACCTCGATGCGACCTATCCTGCCGCTTCGCTGCAGTTCGCGCAGTTCAAGATCCGCGCCGAGCAGTCCTTCGGTCTGGCCGAAGATGGCGCCGATTACGTCTGGGCGGTCGACGACACCGTCGATGTTAATGACAGAATTGATGATGTATTTTGCTGATATCTGTGCTATCTTCGCCATTGCTGACACCTTTTTTTCTGTTTATTCACGGAAGAAGACACCAACTTCACTGGCCGCTTCGTCGCATGCCGGTGCTATCGGAAAATGTTTCAGCGAGAGCCCCTTGCCCTCGAGGAATGTGATTGAACGTGAGTGTCTTCTCTCGTGACTATCGGTGATGATGAGTTGCCGCCCGGAGCACTAACCCCCAGGTTCATCGCTTGGCGTTCGCCGTCAGCTCCCCAAGGTACTCTCGTGCCGGGCTGCTTCGTCCGTTAGTGTCTCCCAGTCACCGCCAACGCCGAAACGCTGCTCGTGAAAGGACCCAATACGGGCGATGCACTGGGGAACGATGGTACGTATATAAACCTTTGGGAGCTCTGGTCTGGTTTTCTCTCCTGGAAAGAGTATTATTTCCATATAGAAAATATAATGCTCCTCTCTCGTACGGAGGCCTCCGAGCTCGACTGTGTAGAAATAACCCTACTTCGCGTACCAGAACGCCATACGTCGTATGGCAACCTGGATACGCTCCGTCGAGCCAGTCGCCAGTATTGCTCCGCAATATGGCGACAATACTGGCGTCGACGGTCTGTTTCTACACAGCCTCCGAGCTCATAACCCTTAAAAAGCGACTGGGATTCGCTGCTTCCATGGACGTCCCGCGCAAGGAAGCGAGCTACGACAGCAAGAAGGAATGGTCAGCGGACCCGAAGGGGTACTTCCTCATCAGGATTTTCCCCGAGAAGCAGGAAATCGGTGTGCGCTGCATGAACTACCACAAGGAGCCCCAGCTGGACATCTACGGCAAGGACGCAGAAAGCATCGTCCAGACGCTCGTGCGCGAAGGCCTCATCTCGCGGCTGCAGCACGCCGCGTACCTTGGCCATGAACTGCACAAGGCGGAAGTCGCATTGCAATTAGGGAAAGTATTCGTTCAAGATACGCCGCTGACATTCTAGCAAAACATGCTCTGCGAGAAGAAACTTATGGCAATGATGCTCGAGGCCTAATACATCCGATCCTTCTCGACCTTGTAGATGTAGACCACGGTGCCGACGAGCGCTGCTCCGGCGAGGATGCCGATGAGCAGGAAGATCATGTTCGAGCCAGGTGTGCCTGCGCCCAGCGCCGGTTGGAGCCCTGCGATTGTGTTCGTCGCCATGCCGCTCAGCTCGCCGGTATTCACACCGGTCGTGGCAATCTCCATGCAGACGAAACTGAGGAGGAGCGCGACCACCATGAAGATGTAGAACTTGGTATAGCTCTCTGCGAACATGCAGGCTTCCTAATGCAAGACATTTATAAGCTTTGCGTCGGGAAGCTTTCCGGCTCACCACACATAGCCAAGCGCGCCGATATCCAACACCGGCTTCGCGAGCTTGTTCGTGTCATCCAAGCCGATGCGCGGGCACATGGTGTTGATGAAGCACTCGAGGAAGGGGAAGTCTTCGAGGCTGTTCCAGTCGAGGCTGTCGAAGAGGAGGTAGAAGAATTCCTTGTCGGGGTATTTCTCCTTGAGCTTGAGGCTCATCTCTAATCGTTGCTGGCCGTACTTCGTCGTGATAAGCACGCCGACCTTCTTTGCCATGAGGAAGCTCGACATCGCCGCCCGTTGCTTCTTCTTCGCCCGCTCGATATCCTCATCGGTCATGAGGAAGTGCTTCCCTGCTTTCGGGTCGTAGCAGTAGACCGGCAAGTCATTATTGATGACGAGCGCTTTCGGATGGAAGAGCCCGTCGCCGACGTAGAGGAAAGCGTTCGCCTCCACGTCCCAGTGCTCGATGCCGCAGCCGAGGAGATGGCCCTCGGCCACAGCGTGTTTCGGCTTGAAGGTGTGCACTTCCTTGCCCGCAGCCGTCAAGGCTTTCTTCCATGCTTCTAGCTGGTCGTGATATTGGATGGTTGTGAAGAGGATAATCTTTGCGGGAAGCTTTTTGATAAACGCTTTCGGGAGCACGACCTTTTTCTTGTAGCGCACCGGAATGAAGTGGAGACGCATATGTTTTACCATGTTGGGAGGAGAATCAGGAATAGTTTATAAGAGCTCTGCCACCTCGACGTCACGTCGCTTTCTTCATCCTCTCGAGTTTCCGTCTCGCCTTCTCCGCGAGCTTCGCACGATGCTCCGAGATCCGCTTCGCCATCTCGGCTCGCTTCTTCTGCAAGGCTGACTGCTCAGCCGTCTTCCGTGCCGCTTCTTCGCGCTGCCGCTTGTACTCCTCGAGCCGGACGACCCTCGGGTCAACCGTATGCTCGGTCTTCTTCTGTTCCTTCACGCCGCGGTACTGCATCGCGAGCTCCCGCACCGTCTCCTCGTCGATGACGAGCGCCGCCTTGCCCTCATTGAAGAGCTTGCGCAATCCGCTCGTCTTGAGATGGAACCGGTAGGTGCCGGTGAAGAAGTACCATCCGCTCTTGCGGAGCAGGCTGCCCGTGCTGAAACGCACGAACTTGACCGGGACCTTGTCCTGGAGCCAGTTGGATTCGCCGACAGGCATGCACACCCACACGCTTCATGCCTTTTTTAATCTTTTCCTGCGCCGCCCTGATTCGCTTCCCGCGCTCGCTTGTCCTGCCCTTCCGCTCGTCGCTGCAGTTCCGCTCGCGTATCGCGCTGCGCCCTCCGACAACAAGCGTCTGTGAAGCGCAGGAGAGAGAGGTGGAAGCTTAGCGCAGCGTTTCCTGCTGCTCCCGGAGATGTTGGGGCAGCGGTTTCCCGCCGAAGCACTCCTCGTAGAAATCGCACTGTCCCGTGCTCCATTTGCACAAGGGTGAAGGCTTCTTCGGGTAGTCTTTCATGTCCTTCGAGCACGTGTTCACGTGCACCTCGCGCACCTCCCGCTTGGCGCGCTCAATCATGTCCGGAGTGACGTCGAGCAGGCGCTCCACGCCGTCCTTGAGGAAGTAGATACCGACCATGTCGGGCGTGCGGAACCGCTCTTGGTAGAGCATCGCGTAGATGCTCAATTGCAACTTGTACTCGGGAGAAATCTCCGCTCTCCTGCTCGTCTTGTAATCAAGAATCAACGTCTTGCCCGCCTCGTCGTGAATGGCATCGATGAAGCCGCGGACGTAATGCACGTCGCTCTTGAACTCGATTTCGCGGCCCGGCTTCACGGCTTCCCAGGCCTCCTTCACAGGGAGCAGGCGCGTGAAGTACTTGATCTTGTCCGTGAAATAGTCGAAATAGTTCCCGACCATGCGGAGGCTCTCGTCGTAATAGCCGGTGAGCTCCTCCTCTGAGAGCGGGAGGCTGGCGAACTCTTGCGCATATGCCGCCCAGGAGCGCTTGAACGCCTCGAGGAGCACGACCTTCATCGTCATGAAGAACTCCTCGGTCGTGTCCGGCACATTGGTGATGTCAGTGTCGAAGAACTTGTCTAGTGCGTCGTGTACTGCCTTGCCCCGCGCGAGGTGGATGCTCGGCTTGCTCGGCAGGCGCGCCCAGTACCGGTACCAGTACTTGCGCGGACATTGCTTGTACAGGTTGATGCTGCTCGGGCTTTGGACGCGTGTGACACCTTTCGGGAGCGGAGAAGCCATGTGTTCCTCGAGAATAGAGAGGCCTTAAAAAAGTTATGGCTGCTTGACCGGTGCTCAATCCTTGCGGATTGAAACTGTTCATTCAATGCTCATTCGACCATGTCCTTCCACTCTTTGAACACGTGCAGGTCGTACGCGTGGAGGTAGTTCTCCAGCACGGTCGTGAAGAGATGGTGCTTGTCCTTCGTGAACACGTCTGTGCGGCACCGTATGGCTGTGGCGATGAGGACGGCGTCGCTCGCATCCGGCACCTTGAGCAGCAGGTCAGGGTCGACCTCGGCAACGAAGGACCGTTCAGCTGCCACATCCCCCGGATGAGCCGGCACCTCGACGATGACGAGGTCAGGATGGGTCTTGAAGAAATGGCGCAGCTCCTCTTTCGTCTTGTCGTGCATCCGCCGGCTGACATGCTCCAGTTCCTCCAGGTTGAACGAGGTGGTCGCGATTGGCGTAGCCATGAGCGTGTGGAGCTTCCGTCGTTCAGCTAGGTCGAGCAGGAAGCATGTGTCGAGCAAGGGCCTGCCGAGGCCCGCCCGCAGCGGGACGCGTACCAGCGTCGAGAAAAGCTCTCGCATGTCTCCCTCACCGTCGCAAGCTTTTTAAAAGATTTTCCCTTACAGAGGACGATGGAAACGCGGACCTGCTCGCCGAAAGAATTCAAGGGATTCATCGAGCGCAACCTCAACTTCTCGAAAGGCGACGCCGGTCGTGTCCTCATCATCGGCGGCGCGGAGCAGTACGTGGGCGCGGCTGTCCTGGCAGGCCTCGGCGCGCTGCGCTGCGGTGTCGACAGCGTCGTCATCGCTGCTCCGGAGACGAGCGCGCGTCTCATGAACGCGTTCAGCCCTGACCTCGTCACGATCAAGCTCCCTGGAGACGACCTGAACGATGATCACCTCCGCGAGCTGAGCAGGCTGAGCGAGCACGCGAGCGTCGTTCTCCTCGGGCCAGGCCTCGGAGTGAGCGCGCAGCGCGAGCAATGGATTGCGAAGCTCCTTCCTCTCCTCCACGCACCCCTCGTCCTGGACGCTGACGCGACTAAGCAGGTCAAGCTCGCCGGTCTCGAGCAATCCATCCTCTTCGCGAACAAGCGGGAGTACGAGCACCTCAAGGAGACGAACAGCTTCAGTGATGAGCATGTCGCGCCGAGCCTCGGCACGAATGTCCTCGTCATCAAGGGACGGGAGGATTTCGTCATGACCGCGACCGGGCACTGCCTCGTCCAGGGCGGCCATCCTCGGGCGACCGTCGCAGGCACTGGGGACGTGCTGAGCGGCATCGCTGCCGCGCTCTACGCCCAGAGCAAGGATGTCAGACGGAGCGCCCTCGCCGCATGCACGGTGGCGAAGCACGCAGCGGAACGCCTCGTCGAGCGGAAAGGCTTCGGTTTCATCGCGAGCGACTTCGCTGAGGTGCTGCCCGATGTCCTCAAGGAACTCCGCGTGTTCCGCGTCACGAAGCACGAGCCGACGACGAGCAGTAGCCTCCTCACCCGGCTCCGGAAGAAGTAGCGTGCCGATATCCCGGATGACGAGAAAGCATAAAAACACCGCCATTTCTCATGAGTCCCATGACCCTTCTCTACGAGAAAGTGCTGCGCCCGGTCTTCTTCCTCCAGGACCCTGAGAAGATTCATGAGCGCTTCGTCAGGCTCGGCAGCATCCTCGGCAGCATCCCCCCTGCACGCTGGCTCCTCAGCGCCCTCTACACCTACAAGGACGAGCGTCTCTGGCAGGACATCGCGGGCATCACCTTCGAGAATCCTGTCGGCCTGGCCGCGGGCTTCGACAAGGATGCTGACCTGCCGAAACTGCTGTCCAGCATCGGCTTCGGTCACGCAGAGGTGGGGAGTGTCACCGCCAAGCCCTATCCTGGCAACGAAGGGGTCCGGCTCAAGCGCCTCGTCATCGATGAAGCCATCATCGTCAACTTTGGGCTGAAGAGCCTCGGCGCCAAGACGGTCGCGTCCAAGCTCAAAGGCAAGCGATTCCCACTCCCTGTCGGGGTGAGCGTCGCCCGGACGAACGCCGCGTTCGCGTCAGAAAAAGCCAAGCTTGACGACTGGATTGCTGGCCTGAAGACGATGAAGGTGTGCGGCGACTGGCTCACCATCAACCTCAGCTGTCCGAACCTGAATGACACGACGAACTACTGCGACCCTGAGACATGCGAACGCCTGTTGGTACGCATCGAGCAGGAGAAGCTCCGGTTCAACAAGCCCGTCTTCCTCAAGGTCGGCGCGGATCTGACACCGAAGCAGGTGGACCGGCTCATTACGCTCGCAAAGCCGCGTGTCTGGATCACGGGCTTCATCATCAGCAATCTCTGTAAGGACCGTGCCCGCCTCAATCTCAAGACTCCGAAGGTTGAGCACGCGTCCTATCCTGGTGGCATCAGCGGCTCTTTCGTGCGGAAGAAGGCGTTGGCGCTCGTCAAGCGCTTCAAGAAGAAAAGCGGCAAGCGTTTCGTTCTCGTCGGTTGCGGCGGCGTCTCTACAGCAGAGGATGCCTACGCGTACATCCGTGCCGGCGCCAGTCTCGTCCAATTGATCACGGGCATGATTTACAAGGGGCCAGGCACAATCAAGAAGATCAATAAAGGCCTGGTCGAGCTGCTCCGCAGCCACGGCTATGCGAGCATCTCGGATGCGGTGGGAAAAGGATAGAGGCTGTCTTCGACGGACTTTTTCTCCTGAGCCTTCTGAGCCAATATCCATAAAAACCCTGTCTCTTTCTGCCGTGCGATGGAGTCGAAACCTGACTGTTACGAGTTCCTCGACCATACCGCAGACGCCAAGTTCAAGGCATGGGGCAAGAATCTGAGCGAGCTCTTCGCCAACGCTGCTGAGGCCTGCTTCGCAATCATCACTCATCCTGCCAAGGTGAAGGCGAAGCAGCGCCATGAGATTAGGCTGAAAGCGACGAACAAAGAGGCCGCCTTGTTCGATTTCCTCGACCAACTCCTCTTTCTGCTCGACACGGAAGGCTTCCTTCTCCACGCGTGCGAGAAGCTCCGTGTCACGCGCAACTGCGACAACACCTATTGGGTAACGTGCGAGGTTGTGGGTGACTATCACAAGGGCTACGAAGTGAGCGGTAATGTGAAGGCGGTCACCTATAACGAGATGTACATCAAGCACCTAGAAGAAGGCGGTTGGGAAGCACAAGTCGTGGTTGACTTGTAGGAAAGCTTTAAAATCAACCCCTCGCTCGTCCTCTTCATGAACATTCAAGGATATACACTTCAGAAGAAAACAGACTCAATCTACAGGATTGAACCCACTGGCAAGATGAATGTGCCGGTCAAGCTCTTTACGAATGAGACATTGCTGGAGAATATAGGGGACAATTCGCTCAATCAGGCATGCAACGTCGCCACGCTGCCCGGCATCAAGACAGCTAGCGTCGTCATGCCGGACATGCACCAGGGCTATGGTTTTAGCATCGGCGGCGTCGCCGCTTTTGACATGAAGAAAGGCATCATCTCGCCTGGTGGGATCGGCTTCGACATCAACTGCTTAACTCGCGATTCCAAGATACTTTCAGGTGATGGTTATTGGAAACCAGTACAAGATTTTGAAGCGGATTTTCAGGATGTCGAGGCTGCAACGGCGCCTTATTCCTTGAAGATGGCTCAGGGGAACCTGTCACTTTTCTCCTTCGACACTGTCTCGCGTTCTTTCTCTTCCAAAACAGCAGGTTTTTTTATGAAGAGAAAGCATCGCGGTCAGGTCTTCAGGATAGAAACAAAGCTTGGTTTTTCACTCTCTGTGACTGGAGAGCATCCGATTCTCACGAAGACTGGAATGAAGCCTGCTGAACAGCTGCTCCGAGATCAAGAGATTGCCGTCTTTCCTTTTGAAGGCGTCCAACATCAGCCAGTCGGTAATCAGCTTCTCGTTGACGAATCATTATTCACAAAGCAAGAGCAAGATGAGTTGCAGAAGAGAGGATTGTTGCCTCTCACACTTGATCATCCGAAGATGCCTATTATCACGAAGCTCTTTGGCTACCTGCTCGGCGACGGCTCCATCTATCTCTCTGGCAAGAAAGGCTATGTGAACGCATATGGTCCTGAAACGGACCTTAAGGAGATTCAAGAGGATCTGCGCACTCTTGGGTTTTCCGCAAGAATTTATGGGCGCGAGCGAGATCATCGCATTCCCACTAGGTATGGTCCCGTCGAGTTCAAAACGAAGAATTTCGAGCTGCATACTCCTTCAAAAGCCCTAGCAAAGCTGTTTTTTGCTCTGGGCTATCCTGAAGGGAACAAGACTGCAACGCAGTTCGTGGTGCCGAAATGGATTATGCAAAACCCGCTCTGGCTGAAGCGCCTTTTTCTTGCCGGACTTTTTGGAGCGGAACTCTCTTCACCGAGAACGCATACAAAAACAGGCTTTGATTGCCCAACGCTCTCGATGAACAAGAACACAAAGGCGATTGAGAGTGGCCGTTACTTTGCCATCCAGATAATGAAGTTGTTGGAAGAGTTTGGTGTAGAAACACATAAGCTCCTCCACAGGGAAGATTATTATAACAACCATGGTACCACGGAACGTTTGCGAATTCAGATCTCTTCTGAGGAGGAGAATCTGCTACGTCTCTGGGGACTGGTAGGCTTCGCGTATAATAAGAAGCGTGAACGTCTCTCTCATATTGCGCTGCTCTACATTCGAGAGAAGAAGCGCCTGACGCGTCTCCGTAACGAGATTGCTCGCAAGACGAAGGCATACAAGCAGAAAGGCTTGACGCTTAAGGAGGTGCAGCAGCTCCTCGTTTGCGATATTGCTAATCCTCGTTTTATCGAACGACATTACTATGGAGAAGCAGGACAGCGCATTCCACTCAGCTTTGACTCATTCAAAGAGTATGTAACAAAGAACAAGGAGTGTATCGAAACGCATGGCTGCCTTTTCGACACGATCGAATCGATATCCTGTGAACAGTACGACGATGAAGTCTATGATTTCAACATTCCCGAGACGCACAGCTTTGTCGCCGATAACATTGTAGTCTCCAACTGTGGGGTTCGCGTGCTTGCAACGCCGCTCACTGCGGAGGAAGTCCGGCCGAAGATCAAGGAGTTGCTTGAGAAGCTCTTTGCAAACTGTCCGGTTGGTGTGGGGAGCGAAGCGCGCATCCGGCTCAGCGACGAGGATTACGAGGATCTCATGAAGCGCGGCGTTGCCTGGGCTGTCGATAACGGCTACGGCACTGCTGACGATCTCGCGCATTGTGAGAGCAATGGTTGCATCCCCGGCGCGGACTTCAGCAAGACGAGCAGACGTGCACAGAAGCGCGGTAGGCGACAACTCGGTACTGTTGGCGCCGGCAACCACTTCATCGAAGTGCAGTATGTCGAGGAGATCTACGACGAGGAAGTTGCAAAGGCCTACCGTCTCACCGGTAAGGGCCAGGTTGTCGTGATGATCCATTGCGGCAGCCGCGGCTTCGGTCACCAAGTCTGCACCGATTACATCCGGCGCATGGAGGAGGAGCAGCCGCAGCTCGTCGGCCAGCTCGTCGACAAGAATCTCATCTACGCGCCGCTTGGCAGCGAGGTCGCGAACGATTACTTCGCCGCGATGAACGCCGCCGCGAATTACGCCTTCACGAACAGGCACGTCCTCAGTCACTTTGTCAGAAAGTCTTTCGCAGAGGTCTTCGGCAAAGACGTGGTCGAGAAGATGCTCACCGTCTATGACATCTGCCACAACATCGCCAAGAAAGAGACGCACCTCATTGATGGTCGTGAAGAGGAGGTGATGCTTCACCGCAAGGGTGCTACGAGAGCCTTCCCACCCGGTTTTGAGGAACTTCCTGAGGAGTACCGACAATACGGGCAACCGGTGCTGATCCCTGGTTCTATGGGGACGCACAGCTACATCCTTCACGGCACCGAGATAGCGATGAAGGAAAGCTTTGGCAGCTGCGCCCACGGCGCCGGGCGTCTCATGAGTCGCTTCAAAGCGACAAAGGAGTTCTCTCCTGAGGCTGTGACGCGCCAGTTGCATGATCGCCGTATCGAGATTAAGGCGGCGTCGAAGAAAGGGATTGTCGAGGAGAGTCCTGGTGCCTACAAGGACGTCGACCAGGTGATCGAGGTCTGCGATGCGTCGGGAATCGCGAAGAAAGTGGCCAAGTTGACTCCTATCGGCGTCGTGAAGGGTTGAAGCTGAGTTCTCGTCGATTGTACTAAGGCCTTAAGCGCTTGCTAGGAGAAGAAACAATTAAGAAAAAAAGAGTAAGTTTGCCTTAAACACACGACAAGGTATATGGAAAAATAGGGGTTTAAAAATTTTGTTTTCTGCTTTTAAAGCTTCTAGCCGAAGTTCAGCTCCTCATCCAGGGCATCAAGGTCGCTGAAGTTCAGGTCCGACGTCAGGTTGTCCACCTGGTCGAGCCCTTGCTGCGCCTGGGCCACATCGTCGGTCTTCACCGGCTGCGTCGTCGTCTTCTCCACATGAGCTGCGCAGGCCGCCACGAGGATGGCGAGTGCGAGCAAAGCGAGGATGAGTCCTTTCATGCTGTCCACCTCTCGGTTCCTTTGTATCGGCGAAACTATAAAAATGTTTAGGCCGTCACGTTCGCCGATGCGTTCACGGAGAGGTTCACGTCCTCGCCCGCGCTCTCGTTGCTCTCGTTCTCGCCCTGGGTGGCGTTCGTGCCATCCTCGACTTCGAGACTGCCGCCGTTCTGCTTTCGGATATCGTTGACGATGTCGCGGAGCGTGTCGCGCACCTCCTTGAGGTCGTCCTGCGCGTTCTTGACGTGGTCGTGCGCCTCCTGCGCAATCTCGTCAATCTTCCCCGGCGCGGCGTTCTTGTAGAGGTCCACCGCCGCCTTGTATTCGCTCTTGGCGTCGGCCAGCTTCGCGTCGAACTCGTCCATCTTCGTGTCGAGCGCCGTCACGTTCTTGCCCGCGGCCACGAGACGGTCGCGCGTCGCGTGAATCCTGGTGCTGAGCTGCTCGACCTGGTGGATGATGTTGCCGAGCCGCGCGTTAATCAGGCGGCCGACGCTCGTCTTGAGCACCGTCTTGGTACTCAACCAGGCTTTCCTGATCGTCTTGGCAGCCGCCCGGATGTCGTCAGGCGTCGAGCTGTTGTCGAGGTTCGCGATGACCGCCTTCGCGTTGGTCACGTCCGCGATCTTCTGGTCGAGCTGCACGAGGAGGTCCGCCTTCGTGGTGTTGTCCAGCTCCGCGCTCGCGTTCACCTGGACCTCGACCCTGTTCAGCGCATTCAGGACGAGGTCAGCGCTGCTCGTGAGGAAGGGCTTGCCGTTCGCCTTGATGATGACCTTGATGGTCTGGCACTCGGTGGAGTTGTTGCTCTTGCACGCGACGAACCTCTCCCTGGTCCGCTCGACCTTCTGCCGGGTCTCTTTGTAGTGCTGCCGGGTCCGCTCGTAGCGCTGCTTCGCCTGCTCCTTGGCCTGCTCGAACCGTTGCCTGGCCTGCTCGACCCGGTTCTGGATCTCCGCTCTTGTCTCGTTGAACCGTTCCCTGGCCTGTTTGACCCTGTTCTGGAACTCTGCGTGGGTCTGGTTGAGCCGCTCCCTTATATGTTCGGTACGGTTCTGGATCTCTTCCCTGCGCTGCTCGAACTGCTGCTTCCGATTCTTGACCTGTTCCCGGATCGGCGGCATGGGCGGCACGTTGCCCTGCGCCGTCGCCTGCACGTCCGTGCTGGAGTCGTTGTCGCCCAGTGCGGCCGTCGCCTGCAGCGCGCTGTCATCACCCGAATCGCTGTTCGCGAGCGCCATGACGCTGAGCGCCAGGAGCGCGATTGCGAGCACGCTGATTGTCCGTTTCCACATGGTATGCACCTCGTCTCTTTCTTTCCTGTATTGTATCGGGCCGACTTCCGCCACGCCCGCGTCTTCCGTATGCGAAGGCCCTCTTCCTTATAAAGACACTTTCCGGACGCTTTACGGTGCATAGCATAATCCCTTCACGACGTTTTATAAAAATAATAATAGCAATGAAATATAATAAAATAACAATAATACTTGTAATAATGAATAAAAAACAAATTTTTCTTTTTTTGGTGATGCACTTTTCCCACAGCCTCAGACACTAGGTTTTTATACTTCCTGTGCATCACGCCGCCATGCGCTTCCTCCTCACCCTTGCGTTCTGTCTGCCGCTCCTCGCAGCCCTCGCCTTTCCCGCATCTGCTGCGACGCTCCATGGCACGATCTACGGTCCGGACCTCGCGGTCGCGACGGAGGTCCTCGTCACCATCGACACGCGGCCGATGCAGCGCATCCTCAGCCTGGACGGGAACTACTCCTTCGACGTGCCGCAGGGGAACTACACGATCAGTCTCTTCAGCGCCAAGACCAACATCTCCACCACGGAGCAGGTGAGCGTTGTGCAGGACGGGAGCTTCGCCTTCGACATCTTCCTCCTGCCCGGACTCGAGGAGGACGAACGGCTCTACCAGGACATCTCCGCCGACTTCGCGCAGACGCCGGCGAACCCGCAGCCGGACATGGGACCCGGGCCGTTGCTGGCCGCCGTCTTCGTCGCTGCCCTCGTTGCCATCATCGCCTTCCTCACCTGGCCCTCTCTCAGGGATGGGAAGTGTAGCGCGTTCGGCGAAGGACGAGACCATGTCCCTGAAAGTATTGACGCGGTCCTCGCCATCCTCAAAAAGGAAGGCGGCCGGATGACGCAGAAGGAACTGCGGAAGCGCCTTCCGTACGGCGAGGCCAAGGTCAGCCTGCTCGTCGCCGAGCTCGAAGCCAAGGGCAAGGTGGAAAAGCTCAGGAAGGGTAGGGGCAATATTCTCGTGCTGAAGTGAATGTTACTGCCAGTCTTTCTCCGATATTCTTCTGTCATCTTTCAACCGAAACTAGTTTCATCGTTACTTAGATATGCTGTTTCTCATTCTGCAAGCGCAGAAACGATACGGAGTGATACACGTGAAGGACAATCGGAATCTGCTGCCGTTCACGGTCGGCGTGCTCGCAGTGGCAATCGTTTTGATGTTGTTCAACAGCGCCCAGCTCTTGGCCGTCAGCAGTACTGGCGTCACGAGGGCGAGCAGCGGGGTCACGCTCGCGACAGGCGTCGAGATGCCGACAGGCACGCCTGAGGTCTACGGCAAGGAGCTCGATGTCAGCTACGACGGCGTCAGCGCGAGCAATCCGCAGCTGGCCGACGCGACAATCGCGCGCATGGGGCAGCTCGACCGGAGCATCCAGCTGGACGGCGACCTCCTCAAGCGCTACATCAACATACTCTACACGATGCACGGCGGCATCAGCTGCGAATACTGCTGCGGCGCGCGCAGCGTCATCTTCTCGAACGGCCAGCCGGCGTGCGGCTGCGCGCACAGCTACGCGATGCGGGGACTCACCAAGTACCTGCTCACGCAGCATGGCGACCAGTACACCGACGCGCAGATCCTCGAGGAGGTCGGCAAGTGGAAGATGCTCTTCTTCCCGACGCAGCTGACGCAGAAGGCGCAAATCATGGAGAGCCAAGGAGTGGATACCAATATCATCAGCTTGACCACCAATGAGAACCGCGGCATCGAGAAGGGCGTCGCGGGCGGCGGCATGGTCGGAGGTTGTTAAGATGAAGAGAAAGGAAGCCAAGGGACGACATGACAACTCGAGCGTACTGCAGGTCGTGCTGCTGGTGCTGGCCTGCCTGCTGCTCGTCAACGTCGCTGTCCAGGCCGTCCAGATCCACAACATGGCCGACGGCGGACCGGCGCCGCGTGCGAGCGCATCACCGACGGTCGCCTCGGCACCCGGCGTGGCTGCTCCCCCACCATCAGCGCCGACCATGGTCGGAGGCTGCTGAGGTGAGACTATGAAGACAGCCATTTTCGGACTTTTCGCGATTGCGCTGCTGCTCATGTCTCTCGTGCCGGCAGCCCTGGCTGACAGCAACGAGACTTTCGACGCTGCTAAGGCGCTCATCGCCCAGGAGGTGCTTTGCAGCGACCTGACGCAGGACCAGCTTGAGCAGCTTGGCGACTACTACATGGAGCAGATGCATCCTGGTGCGGCGCACGAGCGGATGGATGCGATGATGGGTGGCGAAGGAAGTGAGAGTCTGCGGCAGATGCACATCAATATGGCGAAACGCTTCTACTGCGGCGACACTACCGTGAGCGGCTGTCCAATGATGGGTGGCGGCATGATGGGTGGCTACGGTGACGGCATGATGGGTGGCTACGGTGACGGCATGATGGGTGGCTACGGCAACGGGATGATGGGCAATTACCAATCAGGGAGCACCATGATGGGTGGTTTATCATCGTGGAACGTCATCAACAGCGTACTCTTCACCTTGCTGCTCGCCGCGCTGATCGTGTTGGTTGTCTTCGGCATCGTCAGGCTGAGCAAGCGATAAACATTTATTCCCTCTCTTTTTTCGGTGCCAACATGAATGCGCAACGCCTCATCGGGATCGCGCTTGCAGCCCTGGGGATAGTCCTGCTCATTATCCTCGCCCTAGTGAAGGTGGACGTCGACCGGCAGGGCACCTTCCTCTGCGAGGAGGTCAGCGCGACCGGTGGGGACATGGCAAGCTGCCCCGCCCATCACAGCGACAGCTCCTGGCTCATCATGATCGGCTTCGGTCTCGCAGTCCTGGTCGCGGGCGCGGGCATCTTCCTCCTCGTCGCGGGCAGGCTCTCGGCTGGTGAAACCAAGGCTTCCCCGATGGACCTCTCCAAACTGGATGGAGAGGAGAAGTCATTGGTAAAAATCGTCCAGGCAGCGGGCGGCAGCGCCTATCAGGGCGACCTCGTCAAGGAGAGCGGCTTCTCCAAGGTGAAGACGACACGGGTGCTCGACCGGCTCGAGCAGAAAAGCATCGTCGAACGAAAGCGCCGCGGCATGACCAACCTCGTCGTGCTCAAATAGAAACTGGTTTCATCGTTACTTAGATATGCTGTTTCCCTTTTCTCTGCCATACGGCAGCCTGGTATCGGGCGCCAACGATGGGTGATACTCATGACGAAAATGAAGAAGACGACATGGTTTATCGGCGGCAGCGCGCTGGCACTCCTCGCCGTCCTTGCGACAGTGTTCCTCAGCGGGGGCGAACCCGCGCTCGCAGGTGGAGCAGACGTCTATAAGAGCCCTTCCTGCGGCTGTTGCGGCATCTGGTCGCAGTACGCCGACCGTGCCGGTCTCGATATCGCAGTCCATGATATACCTGACGTCGACCGCGTGAAAGAAGAATACGGCGTTCCGGCACAGCTCTGGAGCTGTCACACCACGATTATCGGCGACTACTTCGTCGAGGGCCACGTCCCGCAAGAGGCGATAGAGAAACTCCTCGCTGAGAAGCCGGACATCAAGGGTATCGCCCTGCCCGGGATGCCGAGCGGCACGCCAGGCATGCCTGGACCGAAACAGGGCCCTTGGGTCATCTACGCAGTCGGCCATGACGGGAGCATCAGCGAGTTCATGACCGTCTAGGTGACGAAGATGCGGAAACTCTTCGCGATACCGATAGCCGGTGGTTTCGCCGCACTCCCTGCACTGGCGCATTGTCCCCTGTGCACGATTGGAGCGGCCGCAGCCGCAATTGGTGCCTCCTACCTCGGTGTCAAGGGCGCAGTCATTGGAGTCTTCATCGGCGCGTTTGCAGCGTCGATGGGCTGGTGGATCGCCGGGCTAATCGAACGACGCTGGAAATCGTTCGTGCCGGGTCAGAAGTGGCTGCTCGTGGCGCTCTCTTATGCGACGACGGTGTTCCCCTTGCTGGTAAAGCTCGGTTCGTCGAAGGCTTTCATGATCGACATCGCCGGCGGCTACGGCTCGCTTCTCAACCGTACCTACCTGTATGATCCCTTCCTCGTCGGCAGCCTCATCGGCCTCGCGGCGGTCTGCGTCGCTCCCTGGCTGAGCACCTTGCTGACTGCGGCGCGGAAGGGACGGATGCTCCCTTTCCAGGGTATCGCGATCACCTTCATCCTGCTCTTTATCTCCGGGACGGTGCTCCAACTGGTGATGTGAGATGGATGTCTTCTCCCTGTTCCTGCTCATCCTCAGTCTCTTCCTCGTGCTCCTTGGCGTGAAGGCGCTCCTGCCGAAACGGCTGCAGTCGGGTTTCTGCGTCCTCTGCAGTGCTGTGAGTCTCTCATGGATTACACTTCTCCTTTTGCTCTGGCTCGGTCGCTTCGAGAACCGCGTGTTGCTGGCCCTGCTGATGGGCACGAGTGTCACAGGGATATTCTATCTTGCGGACGCGAAGCTGGAACGACTGCGATTCTTCCGTTTGCCCTTCTTCCTGACGCTCCTGCTCCTGGCGTACGCGCTCGTCAGCGAGATCGTTGACGGAAAGGTAGTCATGCTCATTGCCGGGCTCTGGGTGCTCTTCCTCACAATCTTCGCTTACCGAAACAACAAGAGCATCAAGAACGTCGTCGATCGAATCGTTGCATGCTGCAAGCGATGGTGAGACGCATGGATGCACAGAAAATCTCGATCAAGCGGATTCCTCGCTTCACTGCAGTTTCTGAGTCGGCCGTCACAATCCTGCGCCGAAGATTCAGTGATGCATGTGCTGCTGTCGGGTGCCTGCCGTCGCTTTTCCCATCGTCTTCCGATAACTGGTGGCGCAGTGGCAGCAGCAGAAGGCGAGCATCTCTCCTCCAATCTTCTCGACGTGTTCGCCGCTGTAGACGCGGCAGCCGCAGTGGGCACACTCGATGAGCCGGCTCTTGAGCGCATACGCCACGACATCGTCAACCCTGCTCGTCACCTCCCGAGCCAGTTTGCGCCCTTCGGGAGTGAGGGCATAGACCTTCTTCTCCCGTTCCCCTTCATCCTTAATGGCGATATGGCCCTGCTCTTCCAGTTCCTTCAGGAAGGGATAGACGTGGCTGGCGCTGAGCCTTTTCCCGACTCTCTCGCCCGCCTCTTTCATCAGCTCGTAGCCGTGGTGTTTGCCGTTGGCCAACGCGATGAGGATATGGAGCTTGACCAGATTATTTACCTTGACCATGCGTCTCAGATATCGAACACCGTATTTAAATCTTTTTATTTTTGATATATCATAAAACGATATATTTATATAGATAAACTCTTTCTTGCGCTCCGAGCAACGGAAAAGCATCCCCCCTGCTTTCCCACTTGCCGAGGCTTCCGGTGGTGGTAGCCTGCCTTGACGGGCAGCCGGAAGCCTCAGCACCCATACAACGAGGGGAGAATGAGAGAAGGTGATGAAAGAATGACGACAGCGTATGGCATCAACACGATCGTGAAAGGAGTGTTTGAGGAGGTTGCCAGCCGGGCGCGAGAGGCGCTCAAAGCAGAAGGCTTTGGTATCCTCACAGAGATAGACGTCCAGGCGAAAATGCAGGAGAAGCTAGGCAAAGAGCTGCCGAAACACGTCATCCTCGGCGCGTGCAATCCTGCGAAAGCGTACGAGGCACTGACAGCAAAGCACGATATCGGCCTCCTCCTGCCGTGCAATATCATTCTCTACGAAGGGGACGGCGTCACGCCAGGCAGCGAGGACGGCACGGTGGTTGTCGCCGCGATCAAGCCAACGGTTGCGATGGCAATGGTTGGGAATGAGCAGCTGACGGCGGTGGCAGAAGAAATAGAGGAGAAGCTGACGCGCGTCATCGCGAAGATGGAGATGCAGGAGTGAGAGCTACCTTCACGTGCCCCCGCTGCGGCACCACAGAGACGATACTGATCCTTGAGAACGCGTGCCTCGCAGTCCATACGTGCGGGGCCTGCGGTGAGAGAATCACTGCAGAAGGCAGTTGCATCGTCTGCGCGCATACTGACGGCGAGTGCCCCTTCCCCTGTAAGGGGTGAAGCAAGAGCGAGGAAAAAATGAAGCCGATGAAGAAGCCGAAGAAGGTGGATCGCGCATCCCGGCAAGCGAAACGCCAGCATACGCAACGCCACGCCGAGACAGCGACATGCGAGCTTCCTGTCACAGGCATGCACTGCGCGAGTTGTGCAGCCACGATTGAGCGGGAGCTCCGCAAGGATCCTGGCGTCAAGGAAGCGAATGTGAGCGTCCTCACCAACAAGGCGCGGATCAGCTACGATGTCGGGAAGACCGATGAAGGCAGGTTGAAGGCTGCCGTGAAGAAGGCGGGCTACGATGTCTACGAAGAAACGGGGAAGAAAGGCACAACAAACGCCGGGAAGGCTGGGCTCGCGGAATTCACCGTCCTCGGCATGGGCTCGACGCACTGCGAAGGCGTCGTCACCAAGGCGCTCCAAGCTGTCAAGGGCGTCCAGGAAGTGGAGACGAGCTATGCGAAAGAGTATGCGAAGGTGACGTACGACGCAGCAACGACCAATGAGACCGCGCTCAAAGAAGCGATTGACGGCGCAGGCTATGAGGCGGTACGTATCGCTCCAGGACGTCAAGCGCTGCATGACCATGAGCGCGCGCTGCGGGAGCAGGAACGCACGGTGCTGTTCCGCAAGTTCCTCATCGCGGCGCTCTTCACCGCACCGATCCTCTACCTCAGCATGGCAGAACTCATCAGCGGCTCGCTCATCCCTTCCTTCCTCCAGCCAGCAACGCACCCCATCACCTATGCTCTCACCCTCCTCGTCTTCTCCCTCCCTGTCATCGTCGTCGGCAGGCATTTCTACACGAAAGGACTGGTCAACCTCGTCAAGGGCCGGCCGAACATGGACAGCCTCATCGGGCTCGGCACCGGCGCTGCCTATCTCTATGGGCTCTATGCCACGGCCAGCATCCTCCTTGGTACCGTCGTCTTCGTCAGGGAGCTCTATTTCGAGACGGCGAGCGTCATCATCGTCCTCATCTTGTTGGGCAAGTATCTCGAAGAGCTCACGAAAGGGCGCACCAGCGAGGCGATCAAACGGTTGATGGGCCTCGCGCCGAAGAGCGCGACCGTCAAGCGGAACGGAAAAGAGCTTACGCTCCCCGTTGCTGATGTGCAGATGGGCGATCTCGTCGTGGTGAAGCCGGGCGAGAGGATTCCGGTGGACGGCATCATCGTCGAAGGCTCCTCCTCTGTCGACGAGTCGATGCTAACCGGCGAAAGCATCCCTGTCGAGAAACAGCAAGGCGACAAGGTCGTCGGCGCCACGATCAACAAGCACGGCAGCTTCACATTCCGGGCAGAGAAGGTCGGGAACGAGACGGCACTGGCGCAGATCATCAAGTTGGTCGAAGAGGCACAGACGAGTCGGGCGCCCATCGCACGGCTCGCCGACAAGGCGGCCGGCATCTTCGTGCCCGTCGTGCTCGCCATCGCGCTGCTCGCTCTTGCGGCATGGCTCGTCGCGGGTTTTGGCTTCGGCGTCGCGTTGCCGGGAGGAACCACGCTCTTCGCCCTGACTGCAGCAATCACCGTCCTCGTCATCGCCTGCCCCTGCGCCCTCGGCCTTGCCACGCCTACCGCAATCATGGTCGGTACGGGCAAGGGGGCGGAGCTCGGTGTCCTCTTCAAGAACGCGACTGCGCTTGAGCACTTGCACAAGACGACCACCATCGTCTTTGATAAGACGGGCACCTTGACGGAGGGGAAGCCGGTCGTGACGGACATCATTCCTGCCAAGGGAATGAATGAAGAGGAGCTTCTCACGCTCGCGGCGAGCGCGTAGAAGGGGAGCGAACACTCCCTCGCGGATGCGATCGTCCAAGCCGCCGAGGAGAAGAAGCTGAAACTGCAGAAGGCAACAAGATTCGTCGCCATTCCTGGTCAGGGTATCGAAGCTATCATCGGCAACAAGCACGTTCTCCTCGGCAACACGAAACTGATGCGAGAGAAGCGTGTTGCTGTCGGCGCCCTCCTCGCTGAGAGCGAACGTTTGGCACGTGAGGGAAAAACGCCGATGTTCGTCGCTCTGAACAAGGAGCTTATCGGTCTTGTCGTCGTCGCTGACGTGCTCAAGCCGACGAGTACAAAAGCGATAGCTCAACTGCACAGCAAAGGAGTGGAGACCGTCATGATTACCGGCGACAATCAGAAGACGGCAGCAGCAATCGCCAAGCAGGCAGGCATCGACAGAGTCTTTGCTGAGGTGCTTCCTGAGGAGAAAGCGGTGCGTGTGAAGCAGCTCCAGCAGGAAGGGAGGCTCGTCGCGATGATCGGCGACGGCATCAACGACGCGCCCGCCTTGGCGCAAGCCGATGTTGGCATCGCGATTGGCGCAGGCACTGACGTGGCCATTGAATCAGCAGACGTCGTGTTGATACAGAATGATCTCGTCGACGTGGTGACTGCGCTCCGGCTGAGCGGGAAGACGATCGGCAACATCAAGCAGAACTTGTTCTGGGCGTTCTTCTACAACAGCCTCGGCATCCCGATAGCGGCTGGCTTGTTGTGGCCATTCTTCGGCGTCACGCTGAGTCCGATGATTGCCGCTGGCGCGATGAGCTTCAGTAGCATCAGCGTGCTGCTCAATGCGCTCCGGCTGAAGCGCTTCAAGAAAAGCCAGCAATAGTGCATTCTCCTTCCACTTCTTTCACCTTCTACAGAAGGTTTAAAAGGGCTGCGCCATTACGATTTCTCAGGTGATACTATGTCTGGTGATACTATGTCAGAAGTCTACGATCTCATCGTCATCGGCGCCGCCTCTGCTGGCTTGCCGGCAGCGATCTACGCGAAGCGGTTCGGTCTGAACACGCTCGTCATCGGCGCCGAGCCGGGCGGCCTGCTCAACGAGAGCTCCAAGGTGGAGAACTGGCCCGGCGACATCGCCGTCCCCGGCCGCGAACTCATGCAGCGCTTCAAGGCGCACGTCGAATCCTTGGGCGTCGAGATTAAGCAGGAGTGGGTGAAGGAAATCAAGAAAGAGGGCGAATCCTTTCTCTTGACGACTGATACGGCAAAGTACTTGGCCAAAGCCTTGGTGCTCACGATGGGGAGCAAGCACCGCCATCTCGGCGTACCGGGTGAGCAGGAGCTGAGCAGCCGAGGCGTGAGCTACTGTCCCACGTGCGACGCTGCCTTCTTCAAGAACGTGCCAGTCGCAATCATCGGCGGCGGCGATGGTGCCGCGAGCGCAGCCAACCTGCTCGCGGAGCATGCTTCCAAAGTCTTCGTCCTCGTCCGGAAGGACCACATGCGCGCCGAGCCGATCAATCAGAAGAAGATGACGGACAATCCCAAGATCGAGATCCTTTACGAAACAAGCCCGCTGGAGTTCGTCGGCGACAAGGCCTTGGAAGGCATCAAACTGAGCAAGCCGTACAAGGGTAAGGATATCCTGCCGGTCGAAGGCACCTTCATCATGATAGGGGCCGACCCGCAGACGAAACTGGCCGCGGACCTCGGTGTGAAGCTCGACGAGAGCAAGGAGATGATCATCGACGAAAACTCACGAACCAGTGTGCCGTTCGTCTACGCTGCCGGCGACGCGGCCAACAAGAGGCAGAAGCAGACGATCACCGGCGCGGCGGAAGGCGTGAAAGCCGCCTTCTCGGCCTATGAGGATATCCGGAAAAGCGAGGATTAAGAGTCGAGAGCGCACAACTGGCCGTCACCTAAGCAGTTCGAGGATGAAGGCGTGCATCACAATCACACCTGCGGTGGTTTTTATCGCGGGTTCAATGCGTGCACGACAGCAGTATACTGATGTTTTCTTGTTTGACACGTGGTACGCGCTCGAACCGTTGCTTACCGCGATTGAGAGATTGGGCAAAGCATACGTGACGCGGTTGCGGAGCAACCATGTTGTCAACCTCGACGATGAGCGCTTCTCGCTCCGCACGCTCGCCGCGAGCATCAGCACGCCGGGCGGGAACTTCTGGGTTACCTACTATCCCGCGCCGTTCTTCCGAGCCCGAGGAGATGGCACGTATCTTCTCTACCTCGCCGCGCCGCTCGCCGGTGCTGGTGTCGGGAGCGGCAAGCTCTCCGCTGTCATGGCCGTGACGCTTGCGCCCGGCTCTCGTGATAGCGCATGCCTCTGCCAACCTGATTGCACAGGCAAGGCGTGTGGCGCACCAGATGGGTGCGGTGGTTACTGCCAGCCTTTCCTCTACGGCGGCGGTCGTGGCTCCTGGACCAGCGCGGTGAAAGGGTGGGAAGACTGGGGGGTCATCAACTCTCTCTGTGGCTTAGGTCAATGGTGCCAGGTGACGACGCTCGGCCAGCCGCCGGTCTGCGCACCGAAGCCAATCTGACGCGCACGTCACTGAAAAGCTTTTTATATGTATTCTCTCTTTTATTGTCTTGATGTCTGCACTTTCGAGTCGTCGATTCCTTTTCCTCTTTGTCGTGATTCTCTTGTTGGCTTTTTTCTTCTCGTTGCATTTCTT
>Ga0114931_10001858_pt1 | contig 26865 bp, 26 predicted proteins | sample 2SBtaG_FD_89579 | JGI IMG/M metagenome (GOLD analysis project Ga0114931, IMG submission 89579) | Deep subsurface microbial communities from Kolumbo volcano to uncover new lineages of life (NeLLi) - 2SBTROV14_V59a metaG | ecosystem: Environmental > Aquatic > Marine > Volcanic | place: Kolumbo... | reverse complement strand
GGAACGATTGAGGAAAAGCCGAGACATAGCCTGGACGATGTTGAGGTTTTTTCGATTGAGGCGCGTTCAAAGATGGTCTGAAGATGGGATGCAAGATGGTAAGGTTATTTATTGACAGGCCCTTAGTTGAGAGGGAAGAGGTGGGTAGGAAACCACTGGCCTGCCTTGGTACAATGCGTTCGTGATGAAACAGCTCAAGGCGGGTGATCGCATTCATTTGGTGGACAAAAAAGAACGGCATTATGCCGTCACGCTCAAGCCGGGCGAGGTGTTTCAGCATTCCGGTGACCGCATTGAACATAACGATCTGATTGGTAAATCCGATGGGTCTGCCGTGATATTAGCCAGCGGCAAACCCATGGTGGCCATTTATCCCACTCTCGGGGAATATGTGTTAAAGATGCCTCGTGGCGCTCAGGTGATCTACCCGAAGGATTTGGCGATGATCACGGTGTGGGGAGACATCTATCCGGGCGCTCGGGTCTTGGAGGCGGGAATCGGATCAGGAGCCCTGACGATGGCGTTGCTTCGTGCTGTCGGCGAACGGGGGATGGTGGTGAGTTATGAGGTCCGAAAGGATTTCGCGGAGACGGCCATCAAGAATATTGAGCGATATCTCGGAAAGGTGCCTCATTTGGCCGTCCGGCAGCAGGATATTTGTGAAGGGCTCTCCATGGATTCGACTGAGGAAGCGGATGGATCCTTTGATCGAGTCGTCCTTGATTTAGCGGAACCTTGGTGCGTGATTCCTCATGTTGTTCGAGTTCTTCGAGACGGCGGTCTCTATCTCAGCTATGTTCCCACCGTTCCTCAAGTGGTTCAAACCGTCGAGCGATTAGAACGCACGCGAGCCTTTGGTCTTATCCAGACGTTTGAAACACTCCTTCGTACTTGGAATATCAAAGGACGAAGTGTTCGACCTGATCATCGGATGGTCGCCCATTCCGGATTTATTACCGTGGCGAGAAAAATCGAACCAGGTCCCTTGACGACGGCAGGATGTGCCCTGGTAGAGGACGTTCATGTGGAAGAGGGAAATGGAGCAGGGGAGCGTCGTCCGATCGATAGAGAAGAATTGGTTGATGAGACAAAGCGAATATAACGCCATCATGCCGGAAGCGATATGAATAACCCCCCAAGAACCATTCTGATTGCTGATGATGAAGAAGATTTGCGAATCCTGGTCGAGATGACACTGGAAAGTCCACAGTATCGAATTGTCATGGCCCGGGATGGCCGGGAAGCACTGGAATTCATTCGACAGCATCGCCCGGACTTAGCGATTCTGGATTGGATGATGCCTGGTCTGACGGGCCTGCAAGTCCTTTAGGCGCTTCGTCAAAGCTCTCTTACAGCGACACTGCCTGTTGTCTTCTTGACAGCAAGGGATAGGCAGGAAGATCAGGAGGAGGCCTGTTCTCTTGGATTGGTTTCTTATTTGGTCAAACCCTTCAGTCCGTTAGAACTGTTAGGGTTAGTCAAAGAGGCTCTGGCTGACTGAAACGGAGCGACTCTCTTCAGGGAAATGGAGCCCTATGCGATCGGATGATACCTCACCTGGCCCCGCTACCGATGTTCAGGCGCAATTGCAGACGACCCGTTCCCAATTAGGTCGCTATGCGAAAGATCTGAAGACCTTGTTGGCCCGGGAAGAGCAAAAAACGCAACAGTTGACTCGTGCCAATCAGCAATTACGTCGCTATGCTCGGGATGTGAAAATTGCCTTTGAAACAGAGCAACAACGACGCCGGGAGTTGGAACAAGCCTATACCGATACGGTGCTCCGTCTCACAACGGCTTCCCGGTATAAGGATGAAGAGACCGGCGGCCATATTGAGCGGTTAAGCCATTACTCTAAAGCGTTGGCATTGCACATGGGGTGGAAGGAAGATGAAGCCGGTCTGTTATTCGCGGCTGCCCCCATGCATGATGTGGGGAAAATCGGCATACCGGATGCTATCTTGGGGAAACAAGGTCCGTTAACGTAGGCTGAATGGGCCGTTATTCGGCAACATCCGACTCTCGGAGCTGATCTTTTGGCAGGATCGACCTCACAGCTATTGGAATTGGCGAGGGAAATTGCGTTGACTCATCATGAGCGATGGGATGGGAGCGGGTACCCCCGAGGTCTTCAAGGAGCCACTATCCCCATGGCGGGAAGAATTGTGATGCTCGTTGATCATTACGATGCGTTAAGAAGTCGCCGTCCCTATAAGGCGGCCTACTCTCATGAACAAACCGTGGCTATTATGTTGAAGGGGAATCAACGGACCAAACCCTCGTTTTTTGACCCCGAACTGTTACGAGCTTTTGAGGAAATTCATCAACAATTTCGCAGAATTTATGAAACGATTTCTTGCCAAACATCCGAGGGTGTGTCTGAAGAGACAGAGTCATGAAGTTTCTTTGTTCTTCATGGAGCCTTTCTCAACGTCTCGGAACTGCAATCGGATATCCGGCACCCTCCCACGCATTCATACTTCCGGCGACATTGTAGACCAATGTATACCCTAAGTCCGTCAGGATATCGGCTGCAATGCTGCTTCGATGGCCGGATTGACAATAGAGTACGATATGGTCATCTTTTCGGGCGCCGAGTTCCGCTGTCCTGTCTTTCAATTCCCGATAATCGATATTCAAGTCTGTTCCTGGAATGTATCCATGGGCATGTTCTTCGGGTGTGCGAACATCCACAAGGATAAACCCTTTATGAAAGGGATCAGACGTCCGTTCAAGGGCGGCATTTAATTGCTGCACGCTCAAGACATAGGGCTCTTCCGCTACGACAGGGTGACTCAAGGCCATGATCAATACCAACACAACACACGCGTTGATCGTGTATCCCATGGGTTGCATAACCGACCCTCCTTTGATAGATGGTTGCCCTGATGTGCCTTCTTCTCACTAGAAAGCTTATGACTCTTACAGGGGAATGGTCAAGGCGACTCCTGTTCCTCGTCTTGTTAGGTCTGGCAGGATGTGGCACGGCCGTCTCTTTCGTACAGGAAGGCGAAGGGAAAGGCGTCATGCTCTATTTATATCGCGCCCACCAGAGTCCGTTCCAATCGCCTAATCGGAAAAAAGCCTATCAGCGAATACAACGGTATTGCATGGGAGCGTATGACATTGTTCAGGAAGGGCCAACCAAAGGGAAACAACACGTGGTGGATGGGATCGCGGGGCAGGAAATCGTCGGGGAATCATGGTGGGGCATCCGTTTCCGTTGTCAAAAACAGAAGCAGAACCAAAAATCTTAAACGTCATCTTGCACGTTCATACTTCCTTTGAGATCATTCAGGGTGAGCAGGCTCAAGACCTGAATGCCCTCTTGATCCAAGAGGGTTGATCCGTTTGTTTCAGAACGGTCCACAATCACCAAGGCATGCGTGACAAGAAGCCCAGCTTCCCTTGCGGCCTTGGCTGTCACAAGAAGAGATCCCCCTGTGGTGAAGACATCATCGACAATGAGCGCTCTCGCTCCTGGGACTATGACTCCTTCAATGCTTTTCCCCAGTCCATGATCTTTGGGTTGCTTTCGGACTGTAAAGGTGCTCCATTCCCGTTTAGGGGTGGCGACAAAGCCAAAGTCTGAAAGACAGGTCGCGAGAGGAATGGCCCCAATTTCCAGCCCGCCAATGAGATCGAACGAGATTTTCGCCAGGCGGTCAAAGGCTAAATGAGCGACCAGGTGACGAGGACCGGGGTAGGAGAGTACAATGCGACAATCGACATAATAGGGACTGACACGACCGGAGGCTAAACGAAATCCTTGGTCGGAATTCCATTGGAATGCCTGCTTCTGATGAAAGGCTGTGATCAGTTGTTGTTTGATCGTCATAGCAGAATGAGAGAATGAAGAGGCCGCGAATCGTTGATTCGGTTGTATCTGATCGGCTGCTGAAAATCAAGGCTAACTCCACAGGTGGATAGACTGAAGGCCGAAGGTTTTTAGGTGCTTGATCCGAGCGTGACGTACTTAATTGAGAGCCTTCAGCCTAAATACCTAAATACCTACAACCAAGATCCAAAAGAAACGCTATGTATAAGGTCAAAAAACGATCGTTCAAACCGAATAAACATCCGGTTCTCTATAACATTCTGGAAAATTATACGGATTATGATCCTCCCGGAAATGTGATGGTATGCGCGACGACCGAGCCGGAGAATCTTCCCCAACATGCCAAGGTTCTCGCGGAAAGTTATGACATTCCTCTTGAGACGATGACCGGGCTTCTACAAAAAGGAGGGGTTTTTGTCTATCCCCAAACCGGACTCTTAGTAACCAGGGGCCTCTTTCTGTGCAAAATAGACTCATCCGGCCAGAATCCCACCCACACATGGCTGCTGGATATGGAGCAATATGCCCAAGCCGAGCAATTGTGCCGGAGCTATGGCTTCTCTTTGGAAGAAGCCGCGGCAAACGTGTTTTATCGATCACTGCCTCCTGTCCTGCAAACCAGGCTGCGCCAAAAAAATCTCGGGTTGGATTATTCAACTATGGATCCTGCGATTGCCCGAGGCGGTGACATCAAATATATTGATTTTCGGAAAGATTGGTCACCTTATTTCAAGCGGAAATGTGTCATGCCGGACGGAAGGTTAATTGAAACCAGTGGAATCGAGGACTTTGCTGATTTCCACGGCATTTCATGTCAGGAGGCTCGAGACTTGTTTGATTCAGGCGGAACTATCGAATTGAAACACGGTGGGGTCCTTGCCTGTCAGGTTATTAATGGTCAACCATCTGTTGCACGGTTTAATGCCCGTCAATATGCTCAAGCCAAAACCTTCGCTCACGACACTGGTCAGCATATTATGGACGCGCTGAGCCATGTGGCGCTCAACGATCCGATCCTTATGCGAGCCTTGCAACGAGCAGCAGGACCAGATTCTTAAGCTGTCCGCTCACTCCCATCCCATCGACTCATAGCCTCGTTCTTCCAGACATCGATCCACAAAACGACGATATGCCCGGCTCGGTGTGGATGAGTGAAAGAGCCCGTGAAGCAATCCGGCTGTCGCCCCTGTGGCGGCTCCGATCGCAGCGTTGGTTCCAGCGCTGCCGGTTATTGCTCCTCCCACTGCGCCAATGACCTCTCCTCCTCCGGCCCCCACGGCTGTGCTCCCAGCGATTGTCTCGCCTGTATGAGATGCAACATGGTTTGAGGCGAATTCCCGGCATTGAGCAATATCTTGATCCGCTTGCGCTTGTCCCACTTCCTGTAGATGATCATTCGGATAGAGGATCGGGTGTGGGCCGGAACACCCAACGGCCAACATTCCCACAAGCATAAACCCTGCCCACAGACTTTTCAAAACGGATTCCGGCTGACTGGTGTTCATGACCGTTCCCTTATTCCTTTTGTGGAAGCTTTCTGTGATTTATTCCAGGCGGCTAAAGTTCGTTGTCCTGCCAGTCGAATCACCATCGATCGGGGCAACAATCGACAGGCAAGATCCAAGAGACGTCCTTGCATCCAGGTGGGGACCCTGGTATGACCGTGTTCGAGCGCTCTGAGCGATGCCAGAACAACTTCTTGCGCTGTTTGCGTCTGTGGAGGAGGGTCGAGCGTGACTCCCGCCGTTATGTGAAAATCCGTCTCGGTGTATCCAGGACAACAGGCCTGAATGGTCACACCGCTTTTCCGGACTTCCTCGCCGACGGCTTCAGAGAGCGAGATGAGAAAGGCTTTCGTCGCCGCATATTCAGCCATGTAGGGTATGGGAAGGAATCCCGCAATGGATGCCACATTGATGATACCCCCAGCTTTTCGTTCGATCATGGAGGGTAGAAAAAGGCGCATCGTTTCAAGAATGGTGATGATGTGCAACTGACACATCTCTTGAAGGCGTGAGAGGGGCATCGCGGCAAATGGCCCATACATTCCAAAGCCGGCATTGTTAATCACAAGATCCGGGTATGGCCGGTGTTGGCGGGACGCAAGAAACAACTGGGTGGCAGCGCCGGGTTGTGACAGGTCTAGTTTTTCAATGGACACTGTTCCTTTCTGATGTGACTGAAGATCATCCGCGACGGCTTGTAATCGCTCCTGATCACGCGCGACTAACATGAGATCATATCCCTTGCGTGAGAGTGCTCGCGCATAGGCTGCCCCGATTCCTCGGGATGCCCCGGTAATAATGGCAAAAGGAGGAGATTGGATATTCATGGATGATATTTCTTTTAAAACATAAACACCTTGATGCGGAAGGGTCAAGTTGTGGATTCTCCTAAAACATCTTTGCCGGTTTGTCCTCCATCTTGCCGTACACGCTTCCTATACGTGGCGCTGATTTTTTTAAAGATCATCAAGAAATGGCCGATCTTATTAGCACGGACGAGTAGGAAGATTTCTTCCTACTCAGTCCTGCCTCGTCGCCGAGCCCTGTTGATCTATTTATCCTATGGGAGATCTGTGGAATGAGTGAATCGAGCACGATGGAAGAGATTGCCGAAGAAACTGAAGGAGAGGTTCGAGAAGTCCGGCTTGAGAAACGGGCTGTTTCAGAGCCCATCGGTCAGCCTCCTTGTCTTGAGCAAGCTCTTGTTGACATGGAAGAACAGGCCGGCCGGCTTGTGAAAACCGCGGGCCAGGTCGTCACCAATTTTCGTAAATTGAGACATGCGGCTCGGGTAGGGGATCTCACCAAACTCCGGACACTCTTGGAAGAAGTCCGGCAGACGACCTTGCACTTGGGATGTGACATTGTCAAAGCCCAGGATCTATGGAACTTCGATGAGGATTCCTACTTAGCCGGCAAGGCTTTTCGGCATGAATTGCTCGCGACGGCTAATCGCATGGGATTATCCCTTTATGAACATGATGGATGTTTGTTTTCTTATCCTGTCCTTCTCCGGATCATGCACAAAGAGCGGGCTGTCTCCATTGATCGAACCCGAGAAAATCGGCTTCGTCCCACGGTTTTGGTGAAACGATTGAAAGAGGTCCAAAATAAGCCGATTCGGTTCAAACCACAAGTGTTTTTGGAAATGTTATTTTCGGCGTATTCCATTGTAGTTGCCGGAAGGGGTTCACATTTTGTTGGGCGGGGAATGGTGATTCCACTGGTGGAAATCTATCAACTGCTGACCCTGCTCCCTTGGCGAATAACGGAATATACCCGGCAGGAATTTGGGCGGGATCTCTATCTTCTCGATAAAAGCGGGGTCACGATGACCAAAAAACGTCATCGCCTTAATTTCCACGCAAGCACGGGAGTCCGGGATGTTAAAAAGACGCTCACGGTGATTGCGATGGGAGGAAGAGAAAAAACGTATTATGGCCTCTCGTTTGTTCCAGCCTAAGATGTCTGGAATGGCCGAGGGTTGTTAAGTTTTAGTCACGAAAACCGACAATAAATATCCAGGGTCTAACAAAATAAGAGGAAAACAATGATGTCACCACGTGAATGGCTTGCCCTCATCGATACGGCTTATCTACAGGATTATATCAAACAAGGCGGATCCTCCGTGAAGTTTGCGGTTGGAGGGGAAGAGACCGATCTTCACCAAGTGTCCCATGATCTGAGTAGGATGGGTGAAGAGGCGGGATATTCCGTGGTGTCGATTGATGCCCAGAAGACCAAAATTCACTTTGTCGAATTATTGTTTCAAGAAATCGCGCGTCGGATTGATTGGGATGTATTGGCCCAGGCATTTCTGAACGGTGTCTTGAAGGAACATGGCTGCCGACAGGCCGACTCCCCATCGGACATGCAGTGGAAAGCCTTGGCCGCAGCCAATGCCCGCGAAGAGACGGAATTTCGCAGGGATGTTCATGCATGGGTGGAACAAGTGGTGTATCGGGATTTCCACATGAGTTTGGAATTTCGCCTTGCCATGATGCAACTCTGTTTGGCCCAACTTGAATCGAATGTTGCCGATGCTGATATTGGCCTTTCTATCAAACAATGGCTTCGCGGAGAACTCCGCCAAATCTCTTTGCTTAAAAAATCTCTGATTTTTCGAAAAATTACCCGGAATAACGCTCGGGATATGTTGATTTCACTGGCCCATTGGATTCGCCTCACGGGGAAAACCGGGCTCATCATCTCGTTAGACATTACAGCGTTCATGGTGAAAAAGAAACGGTCATCGGTCAAGCCGTCCCTTTCCTATACTTCCTCCAATGTCCTGGATTCGTATGAGATGCTCCGTCAATTCATTGATGGAGCTGAAGAAATCGAGGGGATGCTGATGGTTGTGTTAGTCCCATCGTCATTTCTCCATGATGAGCGGTTGGGGGTCAATCGGTACGAGGCGTTGAGGCTCCGCATTTTGGACGATGTGCGTGATAAGGTTCGTCAAAATCCATTTGCCCCCATGGTTCGTTTATCGGCTGAAGAATCGAGGCCGTCTCACGAGGAACTTGATCCCTCCATGTACTCTTCGCCGACATCTCCGGAACGCTTGGAAGACCAGCGTGTTATTGAATCGTTACGTTCCGGGGTGCCGAGTCCGAAGGCGGTTCGTACCTTAGGGTGTCCTCAAGCGACCGTCAAATCAAAATTCCAACATCTGCTCCAGGAAGCTCAGGACAGCATTTCTCAAGGTTGGACCACGAAAGGACTCCTGATTGAAGGAGGATTTGGTACGGGAAAATCGCATCTCCTGGAGTCGGTTCGGCAACAGGCCTTGGAGCAGCAGTTTGTCTGTAGCCGGATCATTATCAGTAAAGAAACACCACTCTATAATCCCGTGCTCATGTTCCGCGCGGCCATTGAATCAGCCGTGATCCCTCAAAAGCGAGGTGAAGCTTTAGCGGAAGTGGCGGGAGATTTAAATTTCCACAGCCCCCAATATGGAAGTTTTTATGAATGGGTTCAACGTCAGAGTGGTGAAATTGACGCGAGATTCGCGGCGACCCTGTTTTTGTATGAACGTATGGTGAATGATCCTGAACTCAGTCATCGGCTGATTCGATTTTGGGCTGGGGATCCTTTGAGCGACAGAGACATCGCCCGCTATTTAAAGGGATGTGATGCTCCAACCGACTATCGCTTTGACAAGGTGCCGGCCAGGGATATGGCGCTGCAACGATTCAAATTTGTGTCGCGGCTGATGGTGGCGGCCGGGTATGCGGGATGGATTTTATTTATTGATGAAGCGGAAATTATCGGACGGTATTCCTTTAAACAACGAGCGCAGTCCTATGCGGAGCTGGCTCGATGGATGGGGCGGTTAGAGGCTTCGAGCTTTGCCGATCCCGGCTATCGATCAGGGTTAGCCGCTGTCATGGCTTTGACGGATGACTTTCAAAGCGCTGTTCTGGAAGAAAAAGGTGATAGAAATACCATTACGGAAAAACTTCAGGCAACCGGGTCGGAAACCGATTTGGTTTTGGCCAGACAGGCGGAACAGGGTATGCGGTTGATTGAATGTGACCGCCTTCCCTTGGTTGGTCCGTATGAGCAACTTGTCGAAGAAATCTACCATAAGATTCGGGCGGTTCATGGTGCTGCCTACTCGTGGGAGCCTCCTCCGGTTCCTTCCATTGAACGGCTTTCCAGCACGCGGATGCGGGAATATGTCAAAGGATGGATTACAGAATGGGATTTAAAACGTCTGGTCCCTGATCAAATGGTTGACATTGAACTCACGGAACTTAAGCAAAATTATTCAGAAGATCTCGACTTGGAGTCCTCCTCCGACGTTCATCCCCAACCAGTCATGGCCTCCCCGGGATAAGACGAAGTTACCATCATTCCAGTCATCTCTCATTCAGTCGTTACAGGATGTCTATGCCCTGCCCAGAGACCGATGCTGAAAAATTGTACAGAATGCTGAAGTGCAGGGAGAGAGGAGATGAAGATGCAGGCGCATGAATGGTTGAGAATCATTCGGCGGGAATACGCGCAACGATTTCTTCTACAAGGAGGCGCGTCTGTCAAATTCGTGGTGTGTGACCAGGTTGATCTTCAGCAGGAAGTCAGGCAGGCCTTCCATGTGATGGCGGGTGAGGAAGGGTTTTGTGCTGTTCATGTGGATGCGCGGTCCACGAAAATTCATATGATCGATCGGTTTTTTCACCAAATCGCCCATCTTATTGACTGGGAAACCCTCGCCTATGAATTTGTCGTTCATGTTCTGACTCAAAACGGCTACACCATTCCAACGGACCGTCATCAATTCACCATCGCGAGCGTGGCACATCTAAATGATCGTGCGGAGCCTCTGCTCCGACGTGACCTCACGTCCTGGCTGGAACATGCGATCTTTCGAGATGTCCATATGTGCCAGGAATTCCGGACCGCGATGCTGCGTCTTTGCCTGGGACAGTTGGATAAAGGGGAAGGGAGCACCTTCCTTACCCAAGCGGTGCTTGATTGGCTTGCGGGCGACCTCCGTCAAATTTCAGCGCTTAAGGAGGCGCTTATTTTTCAAAAAATTGTTCGATCAAATGCCCGCTATATGATCGCCTCTCTCGGACATTGGCTCCGTCTTGTCGGCAAGAGTGGACTGATGGTCACACTCGATTTAGAGAGATATTTTGTGGGGCAGCGACCGGACCAACCGGAAGGTTTCTATTACAGTCCCAGAGCGGTGCTGGATGCCTATGAGATGTTACGGCAATGTATTGATACAACGGATGACATGGAAGGAGTCTTATTTGTTGTGTTTGTGCCTCCAGAGTTTTTAACCGACCAGCGGCGGGGAGTCAGCCGGTATGAAGCCTTAAAAATGAGAATGTGGGATGACGTTCGTGATCGGGATCAACCCAATCCTTTGGGTGCGCTGGTCAGTCTTACTTCCTCAATTGAAAAGGAAATCGGCGCCGCGCAAACCCTTGAGGACGAAGCGCCAACTTCGAATACGGGGGGGAATGTATTCCACCAGCGGGTTATTGAGGGAATGCGGGCAGGGGTCCCTAATCGAGCCGTGGTCCAGGCGCTTGGCAGCACGCAACCGGAATTGGAAGGACGATTTCAAACACTCCTTGATCAAAATGCTCAGAGTCTGGCGGTCGAACACATGGCAAAAGGGATGTTGTTTGAAGGCGGATTTGGCGCGGGAAAATCCCATTTGATTGAAGCCTTCTTGACCACGGCCCTCGAACGAAATTTTGTGTGTAGCCGGGTCGTCATCAGCAAAGAAACCCCTTTGTATAACGTGATGACCATGTACCGTGCGGCTATCGAAGGTGCGGTGGTACCTCAGACACAAGGGACGGCGTTGGCTCATATTGTTGGTGCCTTGGATCATCAGAGCTTTCCGTATGCCCACTTTTCGGACTGGGTCCATCAAGCATCGCTGGACCTTGATTCTCGATTTGCGGCATCGTTCTATTTGTATGAGCACTTCATGAATGACCCGGAACTTCGTCACCGAATGATTCGCTTTTGGTCTGGTGATCCTCTGACTGTCAGCGAATTGAAAAAACTCCTCAAGGGCTGTTCCTCGACCCTTCCATTTGCTTTTCAAAAAATTTCCATGCATGCCTTAGCCCTTCAACGGTTTCTGTTTGTCACACGATTAATCCTGGCCGCCGGGTATGCTGGATGGATTCTTTTTGTGGATGAGGCGGAAATCATAGGACGCTACTCGTGGGCCCAACGGGTCAAGTCCTATCGGGAATTGGGGCGTTGGATGGGTATGCTGCCGTCGTTTCAAATTCCTGGCCTGGCATCGGTCGTGGCTATGACGGATGATTTCCAAAGTGCCGTATTAGAAGAACGAAAAGATCGGGAGAAAATTCAGTCTGCTTTACAAGAAGCAGAATCCTCCGAATCAGACAGCGCCTGCACTCTGTTCCATGAAGCTTTGCAAGGCATTCAGGCTATTGAACAGGAACGATGGCCGCTGGCTCATCCACATGAAGGAATCGTGGATAGCACGTATCAAAAAATTCGCACTATTCATGGATCCGCATACAACTGGAATCCACCTTCTGTGTCTGCCGTCGAGCATTTATCCAGTACGCGGATGAGGGAGTATGTCAGAGGTTGGATAACAGAATGGGATCTGAAACGGTTATTCCCCCAGAGAACGGTCAATATTGAGGTCAACGCATTGACTCAAAGCTATAGTGAAGACCATGCCCTGGAATCTTCCACCGAAGAAGACATGGCCCACGTGGGGGTGGGTGAGGCCGATGAAAGGGTACACCCACCTTGCTAGGGCACACACGATTTATCCTAAGAACGGAGGTGTATTAGGTCTGCGTGGATGTCGGCAGCGGATCCAATTCTGTGTCGGGGATTTGATCCGGTGTGCCCGAGCCGGTGCCTCTCTCTTGGGACGGTGGATTATCTGCTCCTTGTGCTCTTGTTCCATAAGGCGGTTTTTTTTCCAATGGACGTGCTTCATTGACGACCATTGGTCTCCCCCCAAGTTCGGTTCCATTAAAGGCTGAAATGGCTTGTTGGGCTTCCTCACAGCTTGACATTTCAACAAAACCAAATCCTCGAGACCGCCCGGTATAACGATCAGTCATAACCTTTGCGGAGACAACGCTTCCTTGTTGCGTAAAGAGTTCATGTAATTCTTGATCGGATGTTGAAAAAGGCAAATTCCCCACATACAACTTTGCATTCATGACACGCCTCCCTTGAAATGATCGTCTACAAACAGTCGCCAACCTCCAGGAAATAGTCTCATGGTTGATTGAACCAACGTGGCGGCGACCAGATCCTCAAGACTAGCATTGGCATAGACAAGGGTCAACTCCTCTCACCCCTTCATTTTTCCTCAAGAAACACCGAAAGAGGTTGAAGAAGGGTCAAAAGAAGATGTGCCCAGCCCTTGATGTCTGAGATCTGTGTTCTCCATCTAGAAGAAATCGGCAAGAAAATGACACAACGCTTTCTCTGGCTCTTTACTCATGGAATGGAAGCATTGCACAAGCGAACCGTTCTTGTTCTGACCATATTATTCGGTGTCTGTCTGATGGTGATGTTTGTCCATATCTTCAGTCTTCAATCACAATTGTTGAAAGTGGTTGCCTTAACCAGTGCTGATGTGTACTCACGGGCTCTGACTGAAGCGAGACGTCTCTATACCACTGAGGTCGTTGAACGGGTTCAGTCGAAACAGGTCGCTGCGCGGCATGATTACGCCCAGTTCGATGGAGCTATTCCTCTTCCCACCACCTTAAGCCGCCAGTTGGGTGAGCACATGGGAAATCACCATTTAGGAGAAAAGGCCCGTATCTATAGCCCTTTCCCATTTCCTTGGCGTCGAAACATAGGAGGACTACGGGATTCATTTGAGATGGAGGCCTGGGATTATTTGCGTATTCATCCTCAAAAAATATTTTTCAAATTTGTAGGGGTCAATGGTCAATCCTCTCTTCGGTATGCCACAGCGGTGATCATGGAACCGGAGTGTATCCAATGTCATAATTCCCACCCTTCCAGCCCGAAGACGGATTGGAAGGTTGGACAGGTGAGGGGCGTGCTTGAAATTACCTCCCCAATGAAGTCCTATGCATCGTTGTCCGGTTTTGATTTACACAATACCTATGGGTTGATGGGTTTCATGGCGCTTTTGTGGCTCGGAGGATTAGGCTTGGTGGTGACGAAACTTCGACGCACCTCAACAGAATTGGAACACCTAGTCGCCGAACGAACCGCTGAACTTCGTGCGACGAACCAGCAATTGACGCTGGAAGTTCAAGAGCGGGAAAGAGCGGAACGAGCGCTTCAAGAGGCACATGATCAATTGGAAGAGACGGTTCAGAAACGGACAGCCAAATTGGCGGAATCCAATGCGTTGCTCGTGGAAGAAATCGTCGAGCGAAAACGGGCGGAAGCGGGGATTCGTGCCTTGAACAGTGATCTGGTTCAGCGCACCACCGCGCTCGAGGCCAGCAATAAAGAGCTGGCGGCCTTTAGTTATTCGGTCTCACATGATCTTCGGGCCCCATTGCGGGGTATCGATGGATTCAGCCAGGCGGTCCTGGAAGATTACGGCGAAAAACTTGATGCGCAGGGAAGGAGCTTCTTGGGACGGGTTCGTGCCGCCAGTCAACGCATGTCTCGACTCATCGACGCGATGCTGAACCTTGCCAGCCTAACGCGTGCGGAAATCTATCTGCAACGAGTGAATCTCAGTGACATGGCTCAGGCAGTGAGAGAAGATTTACAGAAATCTCAACCGGAACGGGATGTGATATGGGCTATAACGGACGGCTTGGTTGTCATGGCCGATCCTCAATTAATCAGGGCGGTTCTTGAAAACCTTTTAGGAAACGCCTGGAAATTTACCAGTCAACGTCCTGATGCTCGAATCGAATTCGGTCTGATCGAATCTGAAGGCAAATCAGCCTTCTATGTGCGGGACAATGGGGCCGGATTCGACATGACCTATGTTCATAAATTATTCGGTGCGTTTCAACGGCTTCACGCCTTCAGTGAATATCCTGGTGTGGGCATCGGTTTGGCCACGGTCCATCGAATCATTCATCGTCATGGCGGGGAGGTGTGGGCCCATGGGGCGGTGGATCAAGGGGCGACCTTTTATTTTACGTTAACCTCTGTAGAAGGAGAAATCTCATGATTAACAACGACAAAGTCATTCTTCTCGTCGAGGATCATCCCGATGATGAGGAATTGACCATGCGTGCATTGGCAAAAAATAACATTAAAAATAAAGTGGTCGTGGCGCGTGATGGCGTACAAGCTCTTGAATATTTGTTTGGGACAGGAGCCTATGCGGGTCGAGATCTCAACCTCATGCCTCAAATCATTTTATTGGATTTAAAACTTCCCAAAATTGACGGCCTTGAAGTTCTCCGTCGCTTACGGGCTGATGAACGGACCAAATTTCTTCCCGTGGTTGTGCTCACTTCATCCAAAGAAGAACAAGATATCGTGAAAAGCTATCAGCTTGGGGCGAACAGTTATGTTCGAAAACCGGTTGATTTTATGGAATTTACCAAAGCGGTCCAGCAATTAGGGCTGTATTGGTTAATCCTCAATGAATCGGCTCCCGAGGACCGGCCGTTCTCCGGCGCAAGACATTGAATCTCTTACATTAAGGTGTGCGTTAGTTTTTCCCTCAGATTCCCTCCATTGTCGTTTCTGCAGAATACGCCGGCCTGAAGGTTCCTCTCGTTTGGGATCATACAGCATTCATGGTTGTTGTGTAGGATGGGTGCCTCTTCTGTCATTTCGAACGGAGTGAGAAATCCATGTCTCGAGCGGAGCGAGAGATCGTTTGGCTTGCGGCAAAAAAGGATTTCTCCCGCTGGTCGAAATGACAGAAAAAATGGTCGAAAGGACAACGCTCGTCTGTCCATCCAATCAGAAAACGCAGTGAGAATCGATAACACGAAAACCATCCATTCCGTATGATCCCTCGTTTGGCTGGTGTCAAAATTCTTACAGTTGTCAAGAAATACAACGAAAAAATCCTATGTGTTTCCATGAGACTTAGAAGATGATGTGAAGAGCCCTTCCTGGAAGTTCGTAAAAAGGGTCGTTGATTCCCAATAAACCAGCAAAACTTTATTTAGGCATACGAATTGCCTTATATAAAGGCCAAGGAAAGGTAAGAGTAGTTCCAAAGACTAATTGTCTTTGAGAAAATTGGATAGGAGAATGAGTCGATTACGGTTTGTGAATATTCAGAAACACCTCACCATGACTAGGGGAGGATGGGAATCTGAAAATTGGAGGGAGTGGAATGATCTCTCAATTTTCCCAGTTCAATCAGGAAAAAAGCATGGCGGAGGATTTCCTCGTTGTTCAGAATGCGGGGAAGAGATCAAAATCATTGTGTCGCCTTGGCGAAATCCTCATTCGAACAAACTCGGTCGAGCGGTGACCATGAAGCATCACGATTTATGTAGGCGTTGCTGGCGGCATCTATTACAGGGGCAACTCCAGAAAATCATCGGAGCGGCATAAACAGGATTATCTCAGGCTCCGATGCGTGCGCAGACTGCCTTGACCTCTGTGTAGAGGTCCAGGGCCTCATGCCCCATCTCCCGACCCCATCCGGATTGCTTATAGCCGCCAAAGGGTAGCGCGGCATCAAAAATATTGTAGCAATTAATCCAGACTGTCCCAGCTCGTAGTTCAGAGGCGATTCGATGGGCTTTGTTCAGATCCGTTGTCCAGATTGCTGCTGCCAAGCCGTATGGACTGTCATTCGCGGCAGAAACCACTTCTTGAGTATCTTGAAAGGGAACCGCGCACACCACCGGACCAAAAATTTCTTCCTTCATCACTTTCATGTCGGATTTCGTATTGATCAGAACCGTTGGCTCAACAAAATAGCCGCTCTCAAGCGCCTTCTTTCCACCAATGATCTCCTCTGCTCCTTCAGAGAATCCTGAATGCAAATACGCAAGAACGCGTTGTTGTTGCTCATCAGAGACCAAGGGACCCATATCCGTTTTGGGATCCAGACCAGGGCCTAGTTTGATTTTCTTGGCCTCATCGACGACTCCCTCCACCACTTGCTCAAATAAGCGTTGTTCGACAAAAAGCCGTGATCCGGCGCAACAACATTGTCCATGGTTAAAAAAGATGGCGTCGGCTACACCTGGAACCCCAGTGGTCAAATCCGCATCGTGAAACACAATATTAGGTGACTTTCCGCCGAGTTCAAGAGAGACCTTTTTTACATTCCCGGCTGCCGCGGCCATGATGAGCTTGCCGACCTCTGTTGATCCCGTGAAGGCCACCTTGTCGACGTCATGATGCGCGGCTAATGCGGCGCCGGCCGTTTCGCCGAAGCCGGTTATAATGTTAACGACACCTTCAGGAAAACCGGCTTCCTGGATCATTTCGCCTAAAAATAAAGCTGAGAGAGGTGTTTGCTCCGCTGGTTTTAAAATGACCGTACAGCCAGTGGCAAGAGCCGGTCCCAATTTCCACGCTGCCATAAGGAGTGGAAAATTCCAGGGAATGATTTGCCCCACTACGCCAACCGGTTCCCTGATGGTGTAAGCTAAATAACGGGCTTCAGGCGTATAGGGAACGGAAAGGGGAATGGTCTGGCCTTCAATTTTGGTGCACCAGCCTGCCATATAGCGAAACAAATCAATGGCCAATGGGACATCAGCTACTCGGGCAACTGCCAGAGGTTTCCCATTATCAAGGGTTTCTAACTGAGCAAATTCTTCAAGATGACTCTCCAGGAGATCAGCTAATTTCCAAAGGAGTTTTCCTCGGTCTGACGGGGTCAGACGTCGCCATGGACCATTTTGAAAGGCTGAGCGGGCAGCTTGGACTGCTTGATCAACATCGGCTTGTTCCCCTTTGGCGACATGGGCCAGAATTTCTCCCGTGGCCGGATTGAAGGTTGGAAATGTTTGCCCTGAGAGGGCTTCAACCCACTGGCCCCCAACCAACAATCGGCCTGGTTTGCCAATAAACCTTCGCACGGAATCATCAATTTGGCATTCAGACGTTGCGCTGTTCATGATCTCGCCCCTTTGATTAAAATTTCACTTGCGGCGCCGCACGAGCCGTCTCTTCGATTTGAAAGTATTCTGCTTGCTCCACCCCGGCTAAACTGGCGTAAAACCGTCCTAGCAGTTGTCTGGTGTATGTATTCATCGCTCGAACTGCGTCGTTGTATCTCTTCCGTTCGACGGACAAACGATTTTCCGTTCCTTCAAGTTGATCTTGGAGTTTCAAAAATGATTGGTCTGATTTTAACTGGGGATAGGTTTCCCGAAGCACGAGGAGACGGGAGAGAGCATTTTCAAGGGTTCCGGCCGCTTTGGCTTTTGCTCCAATCGATTGAGCCTGAAAATAGGATTTTCGCGCCTCCGCCACACCAAGGAAAATTTTTTGTTCCTGTTTCGCCACTCCTTTGACGGTTTCGATCAGATTCGGAATCAGATCAAATCGTCGTTGAAGTTGGTTTTCTACCTGAGCCCAACGGCTTTTGACAGCTTCATCCAACGCAATCACATGATTGTATCCTGAATAGACACACCCTCCTGTTAACAGCAACAATCCAAGAATGATCCCAAATGTGATCAAGAGAATTCGGCCCATGCTCACGTCATACACTCCCTTTCATGATAGTTTTTCGTCATGTTGATGTGGGGACGTGCTTTCATTTTTGTATGAGGAACTATTGAAAGGATTACCAACTGGCGCCTCCTCCTCCCCCACCAAATCCCCCTCCGCCTCCGAATGCGCCCCCGCCCAGGCCACCTCCAAAACCCCCGCCCATTCCGCTGGAATAGCCCCCCCAGGTTGATCGTGGCCGGCCAATGGCATTGCCCAACATTGCTCCCATCAGTAATCCTCCCATCATACCGCCGCCTCCCCAGGAAGAGTAATAACGCCGCCGTCGCCGCATGGACGAGAAAATGAAAAAAAGCATGAAGAGAGGGAAAAGGAGGGCGCCCCACCATCCGCCCGCCGATCTCGAACGTGTTCCCCTTCCCCGTTGTCTGGGAAAGCCCGTCAGGTGAACGTGCTGTGCGTCGGCAACGCGACTGATCGTCGCAAGGGTTAATTGCACAAGCCCTTGAGAATAGGCGCCCTGTTTGAAATACCGAGAGGCAACCGCGCGAGACACCGATCCAGCCCAGGAATCAGGGAGAATGCCTTCCAACCCATAGCCGGTTTGGATCCTGACCTGATGTTCCTTTAGCGCTAGAGCGATCAGTGCGCCATTATCTTTCCCTTTTTCCCCTAATTGCCAAGCCTCACCATGGCGTTGAACAAAGGTGAAAAAGTCTTCACCATGAGTGGTGGCGACCGTTAGAACCTTAATCTGCGCGGTGGTTTTTTGCGCAAGTTCCCGAAGCCAGCGCTCTAATTGCCGTTCATCATTTGTAGAAATGATGTCCGCGGTATCCACGACATAGGTTCCAGGGTCTTGAATGAGGACTTCGGCGAAGAGGAGGTTGGGGATCCATAACCATCCCACAATCAACACTATGGCGATTGTGTCTGAGCAAAGTCTACCACGCATCAGCCAGGTTCCGTAAAGACTCAACATCATGGTAGAGGGATTGAAATTCTGTCCAACCAGTCGAATGCCCTTCATCCAACGCTGTCCGGATACCTGACAATGGCTGGGGCAATCGTTCTTCCACCAATGTCACAGCTTGGGTGGCCGGGTGAAATGTGTGGGATCCATGAAGCCATACCAATCCCCGGAGCGTGCGCATGAGACGATCCATGACATCGACTTCTATCGACTGAAAGAGTTTTTCCCGTCCGGCTGCATTCAAGAGACTCTGGCGCATACCGATGAGAATTGTGTTGAGTTCACGCTCGCATTGCAAGCGCATGTGGGATTCCGCAAAGGTCAAATCCGCAAAGTAATCAGGTCCAAACAGAGAGGCATGACGCTGTTGAATCTCCAAGAGTTCCAATGGGAATGTATCAACGGAATGCTGAATATATTCAGGTGTCATGATCAATGGCGCCGCAATCCTTGCCTTTCCCAGCTTTAGTCCGTCCTTGGCTAAGACTCTCAGCATCTCTAGATCAATCATGTGCAGCACAACGACGCTGCGCGCGATGTCATGGTGAGGATCAAATCGACTCGTTGTCTCCGGAACAATAGCGCCAAACAGTGTGATGGCCAGACTGTTTGGACCTCCCAAGATCCGGATCCGGTCGGCAAATCGCCGCAGAGGTTCTTGCATGGAAGCAGGAAGAGAGGGTATCGGAAAGGATGCTTGTGTCATGGAAAGGACCCCATTCATCAAACCCAGATCGTGTTTTTGTGACCGGTCGATGTTCAGAACGATTGCACGTCTGATCAATTAGGAGGCAAATGTTGTTGGGAGTCTTTTGCCATTGTTTCGGTTTGATAGATGACTTTGAGAATTAAATTTCCAAATGGACGTCTGACAATTTGTAATAAGACTTGAGCATTTTCATAACTTATTGTTAATGATGATTGTTGTTTCGATTGAAATGCTTGAATTTCCGGTTCCGTCAGATGATGCGTGAGGGTATAACTGCGCCCTAGAATCATTTGCAACTGGGCATACCACTCTTTCGTGTACGATCCCATCCCGATGGTGAGACGGACGAGTTTCGGAGAGGATTTTGGGTGAGAGGGAGCAGAATCTCCCATGGAGCTTTGGTAGAAGGGATAGATGTAACGATTCTTTCCCTCAAGCTCATATAAACATTCCTTTGCGCTGGAACAGACAGCCAATTGGGCAACTTCGTGTTGAGTCATTCCAAACTTCAGATCACGAAATCCGTCAATAGTTGCGGAAAAAACAGGACCGCTCCACAGCAAAAGTCCTTGGCAGACCAGACAGGCCATCAGGTACCGTGGCCAACCAAATTGCATTGCCATCATACACACTCCTTTTTCGTGAGGGATGTAGGGAAAAAGATAAAAAGGTCAGCGTTCCTTTGTTCAACTCCGTCATGACAAGCATGTGACGGTACACAGTATCAGAAAAGGGAATTCCAGAGCGAATATGATCGGTCCATGGATGACCGATTGTGTTGGTTGGCGGCAAAGGCCATTTCAAGAGTGGCCAGTGCCCCATATCTCTGCCAGCACCGGTTCATTGATCAGCGTGGTCGACCAAGGCTTCCATTTGTCGGTATTTCTGCTGTCGTTGATGCAAGAGGGTGGCTGATGACAATTGCTCCAGGTGAAGAAGATGTCTGTCAATGGCTTGAGAAAGATGGGTTGTCATGGACTCGATATCCTGGTGTGCCCCTCCCAAAGGCTCGGGAATCACCTCGTCAATGATATGGAACCGGTCTAGTTCTTCTGCCGTCATCTTCAGGGCCGATGCAGCCTCTGTAGCCCTTGTGGCATCTCCCCATAAAATAGCCGCGCACCCCTCTGGAGAGATGACAGAATAAATCGCGTGCTCCAACATACAGATGCGGTCGGCTACCCCAAGGGCCAACGCCCCACCACTGCCGCCTTCCCCCGTAATGACTGAAATAATGGGAACGGGAAGACGGGCCATCACCATCAGATTTCGTGCAATGGCTTCCGCTTGTCCTCGTTGTTCGGCTTCAATGCCCGGATAGGCGCCTGGCGTATCGATCAACGTGATAATTGGGCGCTTAAACTTGGCTGCGAGTTCCATCAGCCGAAGGGCTTTACGATAGCCTTCCGGATTCGCCATTCCAAAGTTCCGTCGCATGCGTTCTTTTAAGGTCTTGCCTTTTTCCTGGCCCATGATCATGACCGATCGTTGGTTCCAGTATGCAAATCCTCCAACGATGGCATGATCGTCTCCGAATAGACGATCACCGTGCAATTCTAGAAATCCGGTGGTCATTCGTTCAACATAGTCGAGTAACGATGGCCGGTTGGGGTGTCTAGCAATTTGACTGTGTTGCCAGGGAGTCAACGCACCATAGATTTCCATTTGGAGCTGGGTCAGACGAGCCTTATGTTTGAGGATCGCCTCACGAACGGATTGTTTTTTTGACCCTGATTTGGAAAGCTTGGCAATCCTGTCTTTGAGTTCTTTGATCGGTTTTTCAAAATCTAAATAGTCGTGCATGGGGTGATTGAGGAGGAATGTGTAAAAGTTTAATGGAGGGTAATAGCCGCTTTCCCAATGATGTTCTCAATTTCGTCTAAAAATTCAGACGTTGGGGTAACCTGATAGTCATGATGGCCCGATGTCTCCGCATAGATATGAGAGGGGAAGTAAAACTGAAAGGAAATAGACACAGGGCCCGGATAACGCTGAAAAATTTTTTGTAAGGCACAGAGTTGGGAAATGGTGACCTCTGTTTCATGAACTTTCAGGCTGATTTGATGAATGTGTTTGGTTTGTAAGTCCGTCAACAATTCAATCTTGCCGGCTTTGAGCCGGGCTCCATTGTCCAGATGATCCACGGTGCCGGTTACTTGAATAATACGTTCCGGATCGAGAAATTGTGAGCAAGTTTGAAATAGATCCGGAAACACAATAATTTCGGCCGTGCCTTGAAGATCTTCGAGGTGGAGATAGGCCATCCGATTCCCTTTTTTGGTGGTCAGGCTTTTGACGGTGGAAATCACTCCACAGAGTTTGATTTCCTTCCCTTCCGGAAAATCAGCGAGGTTGGCGGTTGTTCCGGTCGCAAATCGTTTCATGGTGAGAGCATGGCGTTCCAGTGGATGAGCAGTAATGTAAAATCCTGTCAGCTCACGCTCCTGTTTCATCAACTGATCCCGGGGCCATTCAGGAATGTCGGGGATAGGAATCCCTGCATCGATGGTCTTCTGTGATTCATCGGTTTCCGGCAGTGCGTCAAAGAGACTCGTCTGTCCTTGTTGCTTTTGTCGTTGAAAGGCGTTGGCTCCTTCCAAGGCTTTGTCTTGGATGGCCATCAATTGGGACCGAGCGACGTGCATGGAATCAAAGGCTCCAACCTTGATCAGCCCTTCAAATACCCGTTTATTCACTTTGTGCAAATCCATTCGGCAACAAAAATCATAAAATGAGGAAAATGGTCCTTCAGTTGTTCGGGCGGAAAGAATCGCATCGACCGCCCCCTCTCCGACATTTTTGATCGCCGCAAGGCCAAACCGGATCCCCTCACTGACGACGGAAAAACTTTTTTGGCTTTGGTTGATGTCTGGTGGAAGGATGTTCAATCCCATTTCCCGACATTCGGAAAAATACCCCACCATTTTATCGGTATTGCCCATTTCACTTGTCAGGAGGGCTGCCATAAACTCCATGGGGTGATGAGCCTTCAGAAAGGCTGTTTGGTAGGTGATCAACGCATAGGCCGCTGAATGGGATTTATTAAAGCCATATCCGGCAAAGAACGCCATCTGGTCAAAGATTGTTCCGGCTGTTTTCTCGGAGAGATGATTCTTCTGCGCGCCGGCCATAAAATGGGCGCGGTGTTTTGCCATTTCTTCCGGCTTTTTCTTTCCCATCGCCCGGCGAAGTAGGTCCGCCTCTCCCAGACTAAATCCGGCAAGTTGATGAGCAATAGCCATGACCTGTTCTTGATAGACAATCACCCCATAGGTATCCTGAAGGATGGGCTCCAGGGATGGCGGATCATAGACAATTTTAGATGGGTCTTGTTTGCGGGAGATAAAGTCATCCACCATGCCGCTTTCAAGAGGCCCCGGTCGATACAGGGCCAAAATGGCAATTAGGTCATCAAAGGTTTCTGGGGTAATCTTAACCAACAGATTTCGCATTCCCGAACTTTCCAGTTGAAAAATTCCCGTCGTTTTTCCGGAGGCAAGCAACGCGAATGTTTTCTGATCATTTCGGGGAAGGTGATTGCCGTCTACACAGGCTTGCCCACTCCGGTTGGCATTGACCATCGTGATCGCATGGTCAATCATCGTCAACGTTTTGAGGCCCAGGAAATCAAATTTGACGAGCCCAACCTTTTCAAGGTCCGTCATGGAATATTGCGTCACAATTTCCCCATGTCCTGTTTTGTAAAGCGGGACGTGTTCCACCAAAGGTTTCTGAGAGATGACGACGCCTGCGGCATGGGTGGAGGCATGGCGAGCCAACCCTTCAAGGGCTTGAGCTGTTTTCATGAGCTCCCCGATTTTAGGGTCGGTTTCTGCCAGTTCTTGGAGACGGGATTCCTGAATGAGTGCGTCTTCAAGGGTGATATTGAGTTGGGGGGGGACCAGTTTGGCCACACGATCGACTTCGGCATAGGGGATATCCATCACTCGGCCCACATCGCGAATGGCGGCTTTGGCACCTAAGGTGCCAAAGGTGATGATTTGGCAGACATGCTCTTCTCCATATTTTTCAATCACGTAATTAATGACTTCTCCGCGACGGTCCATACAGAAATCCATGTCGATATCCGGCATGGTCACACGTTCAGGATTGAGGAATCGTTCAAAGAGCAGATGGTACCGAAGTGGGTCTAAATCAGTAATGCGCAGGGCATAGGCGACAAGACTGCCCGCGGCAGACCCTCGTCCGGGCCCCACTGGAATGCCCCGCGATCGGGCGAAATTAATAATATCCCAGACAATCAGAAAATAGCCCGCATAGCCCATAGAAAACAAAACCTGCAATTCCGTCTCTAAGCGTTACTGATAGGTTTCCAATGGAATCACCGTCGGTTGTTCGTGTATCCGTGCCGCGAGACCTTCTTGTGCTAATTGCTGCAAATAGGTTTCATAGGTTTGCCCATCAGGGACCTGATAATCAGGAAGAAAGGTTTGATTGAAGTCCAACTGAACATTGCACTGCTCCGCAATCTGACAGGTATGGAGAACGGCATCGGGCAATTCCGCAAAGGAAGCGACCATTTCCTCCGTGGACTTGACATAGAGTTGATCGGTGTCAAACCGCATACGGTCGGCATCTTGAAGCGTTTTCCCCGTCTGCAGGCACAGCATGACTTCATGCGGATACGCATCGTTCTTCTTGAGGTAATGGCAATCATTGGTTCCAACCAAGGGAATGTTTAATTTTTTATGAATATCGACGACACCCCGGTTGACTATGAGTTGTTGCGCTAGGCCATTAGCTTGGACTTCCAGATAATAATTGCCCGGGCCGAAAATTGAGCGATAGTCATCAGCGGCCTGGATCGCGTCTTTCATTTTTTGTTGACCGATCAAATAAGGAACTTCACCGCTGAGACAACCCGACAGAGCAATCAGGCCTTCATGGTGCTCCGCCAAAAGTTCTTTGTCCATGCGAGGTTTGTAATAAAACCCCTCCAAGTACGCCTTACTGGAAAGTTTCATGAGATTGTGATACCCGGTCAGATTTTTTGCGAGTAAAATCAGATGGTAATAGTCATTGTGAGCGAGCAGACCTTGTCGTTGAGAACGGCTTCCTGGAGCCATGTAGGCTTCGCAGCCGATAATCGGCTTAATCCCATGGGCGTGGGCCTTTTGATAAAACTCAATCGCTCCAAACAAATTGCCGTGGTCGGTCATAGCCACAGCCGGCATTTCGAATGTTTGCACTTGCTTGAAAAGGGGATTCAGTTGGTTGGCCCCATCTAACAGGCTGTATTGAGTGTGGAGATGAAGGTGAACAAATTGGGAAGACATTCAGGAGTCCTTTTTACTCGATCATGAATCTTTCCACTAAAATTGGGGATAACCCTGGGGATAAATTCGTTTCTGATCGGTTAGATCTTTTTGCCATAAGTTGTTTGGCAAATTGCCCATTTTTTTTGCATAGTAGCGAGCTCACCAATCCACCGCAAGATTTTGTTTCGAAGGTTTACTTTCGTGAAACTACCTATTCCCCTTCTGAGGCTCTTGTTGTTTAGGAAATGGTCGGAATCTTTGCAACGTTTGGCCCATGGTGCCCAAATTGCCTGATTTCCTCCCAACAGTCAAGGAGAGAGCCATTCATTTAGGTTACCGTCTCGTCAATCCGACAAGAGAAGAAAATGGGAGGTTCGTTCCATTCCGTGAAGTATTTTGAAACCATCGTTGAACGGCGCACCATTCCAGGGGTTCTTTCTTTTAGCGCAACGGGAGACCTTCTGTACATGAACAGGGAGGCTGCCGATTGTAGCCGGCAGATAATGGATACACGATCAGATGGTGGTTCGGCCGGTCGGGTGCCTCTTGAAGTGAAGAAGTTGTGCCGTGATTTGCAAAATGTATTATCGGGATCTGTTTCGCCGCGAGAATTTGAAAACATTGAATATCGTCGTGTGATCGGGGATATGCGATCGCCTATCTTATTACGAGGATTTTTGTTGCCGAATTTTGTTCATTTGGAAGATACCAGGCTGTTGGTGTTGATTGAAAAAATTGGCCGGCGAAATCAAAGCATGACGACCCACAGCAGGGATCGCTTCAATCTCACGAACCGCGAGCAAGACATCATTACCTGTTTGATACAGGGTCGAACCAATAAAGAAATTGCCCAAAATTTGAAGATCAGCGAACATACGGTCAAGGAACATATCCGCCATCTTCTTCGAAAAACCCATACCTCTTCCCGGACCGCCATCTTGGCTCGCCTTTTCAATGATTCATAAGGCTGAGCCGACCGGCATCATTCTTCTTATTTCTTCCCAATTGTAAAGAGTCTTCATAATGGGTTTGTCCGGCATGCCATGGCCGGTCCTCTATTCTGCATCATGCCAGCCTACTGTTTCCCTTCGCTTGAGTCACTTGATTCCACTGAATCGGCCAGGGATAATCCCTGGGGGGATACGCGACCAGACGATGGTTTGACGAACCATATAAGGGAGGCATTCCCTTTCGTTAGTTGCATGAAGAAGAGATTGATAACAGGGGGGGATCATACCCTCCCGGAAGATTCCATCCTTGTGAGTAGACTGCGCCGGGGTGATGAAGCCATGTTCTCTAAAATCGTGAGCCACTATTATAGCCCGTTATTGCGTCTGGCCAGGCTGTATGTCCCGAGTCATGCGGTGGCAGAGGAAGTGGTTCAGGAAACCTGGATGGGTGTGTTGGAGGGAGTGAAAAACTTTGAAGGACGATCATCCTTTCAAACCTGGCTCTTCCGAATTCTCACGAATCGGGCAAAAACCCGGGGAGAAAGAGAACGACGGTATCAACCGATGCCCTTTACCGATAGCGACGAAGAACGAGAGGGCACAATGACGGTCGAACCGGAGAGGTTTATTCACGATGGATTCTGGGCGGGTCGTTGGATGACTCCGCCTTCTAAATGGGATACCCAAACCCCTGAGCGCTTGGCTCTGTCCAAGGAATGCCGGATGCACATTGAGCAAGCGATTGTAGTATTGCCTGCTACCCAACGACAGGTCATCACGCTTCGGGACATTAATGGGATGAATTCTCAAGACGTGTGTAACATCCTCGCTCTTACCGAGACCAATCAACGTGTTCTGTTGCATCGAGCACGATCACGAGTTCGGCAGGTGTTGGAAAAGTATCTGAAAGACTATTCCAAGGTGCATCCTGAATGAATCGGGTCCGTTTTTCCTGAAAGGATTCTCTGGTGGGCATGTTAACGTGTCGGGATGTTGCGGAAATTATGACAGACTATCTCGAAG
>Ga0114931_10001857_pt1 | contig 26877 bp, 25 predicted proteins | sample 2SBtaG_FD_89579 | JGI IMG/M metagenome (GOLD analysis project Ga0114931, IMG submission 89579) | Deep subsurface microbial communities from Kolumbo volcano to uncover new lineages of life (NeLLi) - 2SBTROV14_V59a metaG | ecosystem: Environmental > Aquatic > Marine > Volcanic | place: Kolumbo... | reverse complement strand
CGCTCTCGCGCTCCCAGGCCTTGCTGGCCAGGAAGTTGCGGCGCGCCTTTTCGAGTTCCTCCGCGCTGACGGGTTCGCGGCGCACGCGTTCGGTCTCGCGCACCAGGTGTTCGAGCGCTTCGCAGAGCGTCTCGGTTGCGGCATCGAGCGTGGCGCCGAAGAGCCCGGCGTCGCGCGGCGTGTAGCAGGAGGCATCGATGCGGTCGACGAGCCCGGCTTCTTCCTTTACGCGGCGCACCAGACGCGAACTCTCGCCCTCGCCCAGGATGAAGGCGAGCAGGTCGAGCGGGGCCGCATCGGGGTGTTCGAAGGGGACGATCGGCCACGAGGCGTCCAGGCAGGCGCGTTCGAACGGGCGGGCCAGCAGCGTCGTCCGCAGACCCTGCTGCACCGGTTCGCGCGGCCGGTCGCGCACGGCCTCGCCGCGCGGCGCATCGTCGAAGAGCCGGTGGACCTGTTCGAGGACCGCATCGCCATCGATGTCGCCGGCCGCGACGACCACCAGGTTCCGCGCCGTATACCACTTCTCGTAGAAGGCCCGCACGCGTTCGCGGGTGAACGAGGACACGCTCCCGGGGGTCCCCAGGATCGGGAGTCCGTACGGATGGGTGCGATACGCGAGCGCGAAGACCGCGTCCGACAGCAGGTGATGCGGATCGTCCTGGGAGCGCGAGATCTCCTCCAGCACCACGCCGACTTCGCGGGCCACCTCGTCCGGGTCGAAGACGGAGCCCCGGACCGCGTCGGCCAGCACGTCGAGGCCGAGCGGCACGACGTCGGATGGGACGGTCGCGTGGTAGCAGGTGACGTCGAAGGACGTGAAGGCGTTGATCCGTCCGCCGGCCCCCTCGATGGCGCCCGCGATCTCGCCGACCCCGCGTTGCCGGGTTCCCTTGAAGAGCATGTGCTCGTGGAAATGGGCCAGGCCGCGCTCGTCGTCGCGCTCGTCGGCGGATCCGACGTTGGCCCAGATCTGGACTTCCGCCACGGGTGCGAGCCGCGCCTCGCGGAGCACGACGGTGAGGCCGTTCGGCAGTTCTTCGACCCGCACGTCTGCGTTCACGGGCGCGAGCGTAGCGAACCCACCGCGCGGGTTGCGGCGGCGGCCGCCCGGGCGAACCATGCAGGGGGTGTCCGGCGCCCGCGCCGAACCTCCACCGAGCCCTCGCCCAACCCGGGAGGATGCCACCGTCGCCGCCGAGAACCCCGAACCGCGCGACCCCGGAGTCGGGCTCTATCTCCACGTCCCCTTCTGCGAGCGGATCTGCCCATACTGCGACTTCGCCGTCGTCGCGGGCGTGCCCGGCCACCTGGAGGCGCGCACGGTCGCGGCCCTCGAGACCGAGATCGCGGCGCGCGCCGACGCCTTCGCCCCGGCCCGGCTCGCCACCGTGTACTTCGGCGGCGGTACGCCGTCGCTGCTGCGGCCGGAATCCGTGCAGGCGCTGTTGGCTGCGGCCCGGCGCGCGTTCCCCGGGACGCCGGAGGAGACCACGCTCGAGGTGAATCCGGGCACGACCGAGCGCGCCCGCCTCCCGGCCTTTCGCGCGGCCGGCATCGACCGGCTCTCGATCGGCATCCAGTCCTTCGATGACGACGCGCTGAAGCGGCTCGGCCGCGCGCACCGGGCCGCGGCCGGACACACCACGCTGGCCGCAGCCCGGCAGGCCGGGTTCCGGAACCTCTCGCTCGACCTGATCTTCGGCGTGCCGGGGCAGACGCTGGCCGCGGTCGAAGCCGACGTCGCGCGCGCGCTCGACCACGGCCCCGAGCACGTCTCGGCCTACGCGCTCACCGTGGAGCCCGGGACCCCGCTCGCGGCCGCGGTCGCGCGCGGCCGCGTCCGGATGCCGGACGACGACGCCGTCGCCGACATGATGGAGGCCGTCGCCGCGGCGCTCGAGGCCGGGGGCCTGCGCCGCTACGAGGTCTCGAGCTACGCCCGGCCGGGTCGCGAAGCCCGCCACAATCGCCGCTACTGGCTGCGGGAGCCCGTACTCGGGGTCGGCGTCGGGGCCGCCTCCTATCTGCCGCCGCCGCTCGCCCCTCCCCACGGCGCACGGCCCGCGAACGAACGGGACTTCGCCGGCTGGGCCGCCCGGGTCGCCGCCGGCAGGGCGGATCGGCCACCGGAGCCGGGGCGGCTCACGGCCAGCGAGGCCCGCAGCGAGGCCGTCTTCCTGGCCCTGCGGCGCCGCGAGGGACTGTCGGCCGCGGGCTTCGCCGCCGAGCACGGGGCGCCCCCGCGTCACTGGTACCGGACGGCGATCTGCTCGCTCGTGGCGGCAGGGTTGCTCGCGGAGTCCGGCGCCGGGGATCTCGCGCTCACCCATCGTGGCTGGCTCCTGTCCGACAGCGTCTTCGAGGCCTTCGTCGGCGGCTGAATTGACGCGGACCCGGCCGCTCTGGTACCCCTCGGAGCCGGAGTCGACCGGAAACGCCCGGTCCGACCGATGGGACACGAACCCGTGGCCAAGCCCCTCGACATGCGACCCGCCGCCGCTCCGCGTCTCCTGAGCGACCGCCAGGGGCTCGTGCTGCACGCGGTCGTGTCTTCGTGGGTCGTAGGCGCGACGCCAGTCGCATCGGAGACGATATCGGCGGTGCTGCCGGTCCGGCTCTCGCCCCAGAGCGTGCGCAACACGTTGGCCGAGCTGGCGCGCAAGGGGCTCGTCCGCAAGCCCCACCGCTCGGCCGGCCGGATCCCCACCGCCGACGGCATGCGGGTCTTCATCGACCAGTTGCTCCATCCCTCGGAGCTCGGGCCGTACGAGAAGCAGGACCTCGCCGACGCGCTGGCCTCGGACCGCGACACGGGTCTGGCCGAGAGCGCGACGCGTCTGCTCAGCGAGCGGACCCACCAGCTCGGCTTCGTGCGGGCGCCGCGCCTCGAGTGCCTGGTGCTCCAGCACGTGTCCTTCGTCCGCGTCTCCAGCGAGCGGGTGATGGCCGTCCTCGTCTCCGAAGGCGGGCGCGCGTTCCAGCGCGTGCTCGACGAGCCCGGACAGGGCGATCAGGCCGAACTCGATCGGATGGCCGCGACCCTGAACGAGCGACTCGGCGGCCAGAGCCTGCGCGACGTGCGCGACCACCTGTGGCGCGAAGCCGCCGCGCTGCGCAGCCACGCCGATGGGTTGCTCGCCCGTGCGCTCGCCCCGGAGTCCGCCACCGGCTCGCAGGACCTGGTGCTCGGCACGCGCCTCGTGCTCCTCGACCAGCCCGAGTTCCGGGACCCCGAGCGCCTGCGGTCCCTGCTTCGCACCGTCGAGGAGAAGGAACGCCTGCTCGACTGGGTCGATCGCGTGGCATCCGGGGACGGGGTTCGCGTGGCGTTCGGGGCCGACGGCGCCGACGAGGCGTGGATGGACTGCGCCCTCGTCGCCGCCTCGTACGGAAGCCCGGACCGGCCGCTCGGCGCCCTCGGCGTCATCGGGCCTCGGCGCATGGACTTCGCCCGCGTCGTCCCGCTGGTCGGGTACGTGTCGCGGCTGCTCACTGGGATGCTGCCCGCGTGACCCCGCCCCACGACCCCAGGAACGACGACCCCACGAACGACGGACCCGGCGAGGCCGAGGGCGGCACGCTGACGATGGATCCCGAACTCGAAGCCGCGCTGCGCGAGTCGACCGAGTCGGTGGAGGCGCTGCAGGCCGAACGCGAGGCGGCCGCCCGGGCCAGCGCTCCGGAGCCGGGGTCGGCGCACGAGGTCGAGTCCCTGCGCGCGCGCATGGCAGAGCTGGAGGCCGAGAACGAGCGCCTCCAGGAGCGCCTCCTCCGCCTGCAGGCCGACTTCGAGAACCACCGGCGTCGCGGTCTGAAGGAGCGCCAGGAAGCGCTCCAGTATGGCCACGAGAATCTCGTCAAGGATCTGCTCGAGACGGTCGATAATCTGGAGCGCGCCATCTAACACGCTTCACAGAGTGATGGCGGGGACTTGGAGGGTCTGTTGCAGGGCGTCGAGCTCGTGCTGCGGGACCTGCTCGCGACCCTGAACCAGCACGCGGTGCACGAGATCGATGCGGCCGGAGGGATGTTCGATCCGAACGTCCACGAAGCCATGGCGCAGGTAGAGGATCCAGAGAGACCGGCGGGAAGCGTCGTCCAGGTGCTGCAGAAGGGATATCAGCTGCGAGACCGCCTGTTGCGGCCGGCTCGCGTCATGGTGTCCCGGGCGCCGGCCGATACGAAGCCGGAGACCGACGACGAAGAATCCGCCGGAGACGGCGGGGCCGAATAGACCGGACGACGCAATGCGCGCTTCCGGCCAGCGGCCGGGGGGGGCAGTGGAGCGATGGGCAAGGTCATCGGCATCGACCTGGGAACCACGAACTCGTGCGTGGCGGTGATGGAGGGCGGCGACGCCCAGGTGATCCCGAACGCCGAGGGCGCACGCACCACACCTTCGATGGTGGCGTACACCGACTCGGGCGAGAAGCTCGTGGGCCAGGTCGCCAAGCGGCAGGCCGTCACGAACCCGACCCGGACCATCTATGCGACGAAGCGGCTGATCGGCCGGCGCTTCGACGCCGAGGAGATCACGCGCTTCAACGACGTGGCGCCGTTCGAGATCAAGGAGGCCGACAACGGCGACGCGTGGGTCGAGGTCGAGGACAAGCTCTGTCCGCCGCAGGAGATTTCGGGCACCATTCTCGCCCGCATGCGCGACACCGCCTCGGAGTTCCTCGGCGAGCCCGTGGCGGATGCCGTCATCACCGTTCCCGCCTACTTCAACGACGCACAGCGGCAGGCCACCAAGGACGCGGGAAAGATCGCGGGGCTGAACGTGCTCCGCATCATCAACGAGCCGACCGCGGCGGCGTTGGCGTACGGCATCGGCGAGGAGGACGAGAAGACGATCGCGGTCTTCGACCTCGGCGGCGGCACCTTCGACATCTCGATCCTCGACATCGGCGACGGCGTCTTCGAAGTCAAGAGCACCAACGGCGACACCTACCTCGGCGGCGAGGACTTCGACGAGCGCGTGGTCGACCACCTGATCGAGGTCTTCCGCGACGAGACCGGGATCGACCTGTCCGAGGACAGCATGGCGCTGCAGCGGCTCAAGGAAGCGGCCGAGCGCGCGAAGCACGAGCTGTCCTCGGCCGAGACCACCGACGTGAACCTGCCCTTCATCGCGGCCGACGAGGAGGGCCCCAAGCACCTGAACCTGTCGCTGTCGCGCGAGAAGCTCGAGGTACTGGTCGCGGACCTGATCGAGGGGCTCGTCGCGCCGTGCGAGACCGCGCTCGAAGACGCGGAACTCACGAAGGAACGGATCGACGACGTGATCCTGGTCGGCGGCATGACCCGGATGCCCCGCATCCAGGAGAAGGTCCAGGAGATCTTCGGCCGGCTGCCCAACAAGGGCGTCAACCCGGACGAGGTCGTCGCCGTCGGCGCCGCGATCCAGGGCGGCGTGCTGAAGGGCGAGGTCGACGACGTGCTGCTGCTCGACGTCACTCCGCTGTCGCTGGGCGTCGAGACGCAGGGCGGTGTCTCGACCAGGATCATCGAGAAGAACACGACGATTCCGACGCGGAAGGGCCAGGTCTTCTCGACGACCGAGGACAACCAGAACGTCGTGCGCATCCACGTGCTCCAGGGCGAGCGCGAGATGGCGGTCGACAACAAGAGCCTCGGCCGCTTCGAACTGGTCGGCATCCCGCCCGCGCCGCGGGGCGTGCCCCAGATCGAGGTCACCTTCGAGATCGATACCGACGGCGTGGTCGCGGTCTCGGCCAAGGACCTCGGCACCGGCAAGATCCAGCAGATCCGGGTCACCGCCTCGGGCGGGTTGACGCAGGACGAGATCGACCGGCTCGTCGACGAAGCCGAGAATCACGCCAGCGACGACCACCAGCGCCGCGAGATGGCGGACCTGCTGAACAAGGCGGACGGCCTCACGTACTCGACCGAGCGCACGCTCGAGGAGTACGCCGAGTACATCTCCGAAGAGGATCGCCAGAGCCTGTCGAGCGCGATCGAGAAGACGCGGGCCGCGATGAGCCAGGACGACACCCAGGGCCTCGCGGTCGCGGTCGACGAGCTCTCGGCCCTCTCCTATCAGATGACGGAGCAGCTCTACAGCACGCTGGGAGAGTCCGAGGAGGCCTGAGCCGCATCTCCCCACGGGGGCATCGCGCCTTCGCGACTTGCCAATCGCAGGGTCGGTGCCGAGACTTCCGCCCCACCGGAAGAGGGCTCGTGAGCAAGCGCGATTACTACGAGGTGCTGGGCGTCCGGCGGGGTGCGGGCGACGACGAACTGAAGAAGGCGTACCGCAGGCTCGCCCTCGAGAACCACCCCGACCGGAACCCGGACGACGCCGCTGCCGAGGAGCGCTTCAAGGAGGCCTCCGAGGCCTACGCGGTGCTGTCCGACCCGGCCAAGCGCGCGCAGTACGACCAGTTCGGGCACGCCGGGATGGGCGCCGGGGGCCCCGGCGGCTTCGCCGGCGGGCAGGGCTTCGGCGATTTCGGCGACCTGTTCAACGACCTCTTCGGCGACCTCTTCGGCCAGGGGACGGGCGGCCGCGGCGGGCGGCGCGGCGGCCGCGGTCAGCGCGGTGCCGATCTTCGATACGACTACCCGATCGATCTGCAGGACGTCCTCGACGGCCACGAGGCCACGCTCGAACTCGCCAAGACGATGACGTGCGAGACGTGCTCCGGCTCCGGCGCCCGGCCCGGAACCCAGCCGGACCGCTGCGGACGCTGCCAGGGCACCGGCCAGGCGATCTTCCAGCAGGGCCTCTTCCGCATCAGCCGTCCCTGCGACGCGTGTCGCGGCGAGGGCTTCGTGGTCAGCGATCCGTGCGGCGATTGCCGCGGAAGCGGACGCATCGAGGGAATGAAGACGATCAAGGTGCCCATCCCGCCCGGGGTCGAGGACGGCATGCGCCTGCGGGTGGCGGAGCAGGGCGAGGCCGGGATCTCGGGCGGCCCCGCCGGCGATCTGTACGTGGTGATCCACGTGCGCGAGCACGAACTGTTCGAGCGCGACGGTCCGCACCTCCATCTCGAGGTTCCGATCTCGTTCGTGCAGGCCTCCCTCGGCGACGAGATCGAGGTCCCGACCCTCGACGGCCGGGTCTCGGTGCGGATCCCGGAAGGCACGCAGAGCGGGAAGAAGATGCGCCTGCGCGGGAAGGGGCTTCCGGCGCTGGGCTCCCACGCGCGCGGCGACCTGTTCGTCCGGATCTTCGTCGAGGTGCCGACGAGGCTCACCCTGCGCCAACGCGAGCTCCTCGAGGAGTTCGCGGCGGAGTCCGGGGAGGACGTGTCGCCGATGGCGAAGGGATTCCTGGACAAGTTGCGGGATCTGTTCGATTGATCCCGGGGCGACGACCGGCTGCGCTCGCGTGCGTGCTGGCGGTGATGTGTGCGATCGGCTGCGCCGGTCTCCCGGTCGGCGGCCCGGAGGAGTCGTCCGCGCGGCGCGAATATTCGGCCGCCGTCCGGCTGGTCGGCTCCCGGCCGGCGCAGGCCATGGCCGCATTCGAGGCGTTCCTTCGCGAGCACCCGCGGAGCGCGCTGGCGGACGACGCCGGGCTCCGCCTCGCCGAACTCCAACACGGAGCCGGTGCCCCGGTCGCGGCGATCCGGACGCTGCAACGCGTGGTGCAGCTTCATCCGGCGGCCGATCGCACCGACGCCGCGCGTCTGCTGTTGGCGCGCCTGCTCGCGGAGCGCGGCGATCTCGACGCGGCCTACGACGCCGCGACGCGGGTCCGGTTCTCGCGCCTCGATGCGGAGTCCCGCCGCCGCGCCCACCGCCTGCTGGCCGAGATCGCGCGCCAACGCGGCGACGACATCGCGCACCTGCGCTGGCTGGGCCAGGTCCAGCAGGACGCGTCCGATGCCGCGGGCCGGCGCCACGTCGAGCGCGAGGTCCGCGCGGTGCTCTCTGGGATGAACGAACGCGCGCTCGAGGCTGCGGCCGAGCAACTCGGCCCGCGGCCGCCCGCGGTCTGGGTCGGCCTGCGGCGCGCGGCGCTGCGCCACGCGGCCGGTGACGACGCCGGCGCGCGGGCGCGCCTCGACGAGGTCCGCGGCTTCCGGCTGAGCCCGGAAGAAGCCGACGCGGTGCGGGTGGCGGACGGCCGCCTCGCCGGCGGAGAGGCGCAACGCCTGCTGCACCTCGACGACGCCATCCGGGGTTCCGACCTCCGCCGGGCGCCGCTCTCGGCACTGCGCGCCCGGGGCGTCCTCGGCGTGGTGCTCCCGCTGTCCGGGGCCTACGCCGGCTTCGGGGAGGAGAGCCTGCAGGGCATCCTGCTGTCGACCGGACACTTCGACGTGGAACGCCGCGGCCCCCCGAGCGGCATCCGGCTCCGCGTGCGCGACACCGGCGGCGATCCGGCGCGCGCCGCGGCCGCGGTGTCCGAACTCGCCGCGGATCCCGACGTGACCGCCATCGTCGGGCCGCTGCTGGGCGACGAGAGCGAGGCGGCGGCGGCGGCGGCCGAAGCGGCGGGCGTTCCGCTCCTCGCGCTCTCCAACCGCGAGACCGTGGGGCAGGGACGTCCGCACGTCGTCCGCCTGGGCGCGACGCCGCGCCTCGACGCGGAGTTGGTGGCCACCTACGCGGTGGAGACGCTCGGGCTGCGGCGCTTCGCGATCCTCTATCCCGACATCCCGTTCGGGCGGGCGTTGCGCCGGGCCTTCTGGGACGCGGTGGAGGCTCGCGGCGGCGAGATCGTCGGCGTCGCTCGTTATGCGTCCGATGCGACCGACTTCGCGGCGCCCATCCGGCGCCTGATCGGATACGACCTGCTTTCCTATCGCACGATCGAGGCGATCCGCGAGCGCGACCGGATGATGAAGCGCGCGAAGCGCCTGCCGCCGGAAGAGGCCGCGGAGCTTCGCGAGGAGGCGCGCGCACTGAGGGGCCCGGACGACGCCCCGCTCCCTCCGTTCGTCGATTTCGAGGCGCTCTTCATCCCCGACGCGTTCGAGACCGTGGGACTGATCGGCCCGCACCTCGCGTTCCACGAAGTGCGCGGCGTCCGTCTGCTCGGGACCAGCGCGTGGAACGATCCCGAACTGCTCCGCCTGGCTGGCCGTCACCTCGACGGCGCGGTCTTCGCGGCCGGATCCGACGCGACGAGCACGCGTCCGATGCTGGCCGAGTTCGTCCGGCGTTCCGAAGCCTCGTTCGAACGCGTCCCGGGCGACGTCTCGGCGGCCGCGTTCGATGCGGCGACGCTGGCATCGGCCGCGCTCGCGCGGGAAGGGAAGACCCGGTCCGGCTTCCTGCACGCACTGCGCGGTCTGCGTCGCTGGTCCGGCGTCTCGGGCACGATCGGGTTCGAACCCGACGGCACGGTCTGGAAGCGTCCGCACCTGCTCGGGATCGAGCGCGGCAAGCTGGTCTCGGTCGACGAACGCGGCGCGCCGCCGTACCTGCGCATTCCCGAACCGGAGTTGCACTGCGAAGAAGGTCCGGACGGCACCGAGGTCTGCACGCCACCGTCGGACGCAGCCGACGCGCACGCGGTCGGCGACGCGTCCGCAAAAACGAGTCGCTGAGTCGCGTTCGAGCCTCAAGCGTGCGGCCTGCCGCGTCGAAACGCGAGGGGATGTCTGCTGACGCGCCCCTCGACTTCGCGATTCCGGATGAGATGCCCGTGCTCCCGCTGCGGGAATTCGTCGTCTTCCCCTACATGGTCCTTCCACTCTTCATCTCGCGCGAGCGTTCCATCGCCGCGGTCGAAGACGCGCTCTCGGGCGACCGCCTGGTGTTGCTCGCGGCCCAGCGCAACGCCGAGTTGGAGGCGCCGGAGCCCGACGATCTCCACAGCGTCGGAACCGTGGCCATGGTCATGCGCATCCTGCGCATGCCCGACGGACGCGTGAAGGCGCTGGTCCAGGGGCTGGCCAAGGCGCGGATCGAAACCTTCGTGGAGAACGATCCCGCGATGTGGGCGCAGGTCAGCGCGTTGCCGCCGGATCCGGACGAGGACTGGTGCGTCGAGGCCGAGGCGTTGATGCGCACCGTGCGCACGCGCGTGGAAGAGCTGCTTCCGCTGAAGAACCTCCCCCCCGAGGTCCTCTCGATCACCGCGAACGTGCACGAGCCGGGTCGGCTCGCCGACCTGGTGGCGTCGAACCTGAAGCTCCGCATGAGCGAGGCGCAGGAGGTGCTCGAGGTCGTGGACCCGATCGCGCGCTTGCGCAAGATCGATTCGCTGCTGCGCCGCGAACTCGACGTCTCCACGATGCAGGCCGAGATCCAGTCGCAGGCCAAGGACGAGATCTCCCGGGGCCAGCGCGAGCACTACCTCCGCGAGCAACTCCGCGCGATCCAGTCCGAACTGGGCGAAGTCGATCAGCGGATGGAAGAGCTCGCCGAGTACCGCGACAAGCTCGAGGAGGCGAGCCTCCCCGCCGAGGCCTACGAGGAGACGATGCGCCAGCTCGGCCGCCTCGAACGCATGCATCCGGACGGTCCCGAAGCCCAGGTCGTGCGCAGCTATCTCGAGTGGATCACCGACCTGCCCTGGGCGCGCACCTCTCCCGATCGCCTCGATCTCGTGAACGCGCGCACCATCCTCGACGAGGATCACGCCCACCTCGACGCGATCAAGGAGCGCATCCTCGAGTTCCTGGGCGTTCGCAAGCTGCGCGAGGACTCGCGCGGTTCCATCCTCTGCTTCACCGGCCCGCCCGGGGTCGGAAAGACCTCGCTCGGCCGTTCGATCGCGCGCGCGATGGGGCGCGAGTTCGTGCGGATCTCGCTCGGCGGCGTCCGCGACGAGGCCGAGATCCGCGGACATCGGCGCACCTACGTGGGAGCGATGCCGGGCCGGGTCATCCAGGGACTCAAGCAGGCGGGCACGCGGAACCCGGTCTTCGTGCTCGACGAGATCGACAAGCTCGGCGCGGACTATCGCGGCGACCCGTCCTCGGCGCTGCTCGAGGTACTCGATCCGGAGCAGAACTGCCGCTTCAGCGACCACTACCTGAACGTTCCGTTCGACCTGTCGGGCGTCTTCTTCATCGCGACCGCGAACATGATCGACCGGGTCCCGGGTCCGCTCCGCGACCGCATGGAGGTCATCCGGCTCCCGGGCTACACGCCCGAGGAGAAGGTGGAGATCACGCGCTCCTACCTGATCCCGCGTCAACTCGAGGAGAGCGGGCTGCCGCAGGACCGGATCCGCTGGTCCGACCCCGCGGTCCGCTCGATCATCACCGACTACACCTTCGAGGCCGGCGTCCGCGAGCTCGAGCGCAAGGTGGGCGCGATCTGCCGCAAGGCGGCGCGCCGCGCCGCCGAGGGCAACACGAAGGGCCTGCGCATCGACGGCCGGACGCTCGACAAGTACCTGGGGCCGCCGCGCTACGCGTCCGATGCACCTTCCGACGAGCCCGAGATCGGCGTCTGCAACGGGCTCGCGTGGACCGAGGCGGGTGGCGACGTGCTGCGGGTGGAGGCAGCCAGTACGAGGGGCCGCGGTCTCGTGCTGACCGGCCAGCTCGGCGACGTGATGAAGGAGTCCGGCCAGACCGCGCTCACCTGGGTCCGCTCGAAGCTGGGCGACTTCGGACTCGACGAGTCCCTCTTCATCCGCCGCGAGGTCCACGTCCACGTTCCCGCCGGCGCGATCCCCAAGGACGGGCCGTCCGCCGGGGTGACGATGGCGACCGCGCTCGCGTCCCTGGCCACCGGCATCGCGGCCCGGGCCGACGTCGCGATGACCGGGGAGGTGACGCTGCGGGGGCGCGTCCTGCCCGTCGGTGGCGTGCGCGAGAAGGCGCTGGCGGCGCTCCGCGCCGGGATCACCACCATGGTCATCCCGGAGAAGAACCTGATCGACCTGCGGGAGGTGCCGGCCGAACTCGCGCGCCGGATCGCGTTCGTCCCGGTGACCCACATGGACGAGGTCCTCGACGCGGTGCTCGAGCGACCGCCGGCCGGGCGTCGCCGATCCGGATCGCGCCGCGCTCCGGGCCGGGCGGCCCGCGCCGCGGCGACCGCCAAGGGCAACGGCCGATCTCGCTAGCATGCTCCCATGTCGGTGGGAGCCCTCGGAGAGTTCGCGCTGATCGACCGCATCGCGGCGCTGGCCAGCGATGCGCAGGACCGGCAGGTCGTACTCGGCATCGGGGACGACGCGGCGCTGCTGCGCCCGCGCCGGGGCCACGATGTCGTCGTGACCACGGACGCCTTCGTCGAGGGGGTGCACTTCCGTTTCGCCGACGAGAGCGCCCGGACCGCGGGCCGCCGCGCGATGGTCGCGAACCTCTCGGACCTCGCCGCGATGGGCGCTGCGCCGCTCGGCTGCACGCTGGCGCTGTCGACCCCGCCGGCCGCGCGCGTGGCCGACGTCCTCGGACTCGTGCGCGGCCTGCTGGCGGAAGCGGCGCGGGCCGGCTGCCCGCTCGTCGGTGGCAACGTGACACGGGGGCGCGACCTCTCGCTCGCGGTGACCGCGATCGGCCAGCTGCGCGCCGGCCACGCGCTGCGGCGGGATGCCGCGCGCCCGCGCGACCGGGTGCTGGTCACCGGGACGCTCGGCCGCTCGGCCCTCGAGCGCCGGCGCGGGCGGGTGCGGACCGTGCCCGAGCCCCGGTTGGCGATCGGCCGGGCGCTGGCGCGCGCGCGCTGGCGAGGGGCCTGCATCGACGTCTCCGACGGGTTGGTCCGCGATCTGGGCCATCTGGCCCGGGCCTCCGGCGTGCTGATCCGTGTGGATTCGGACGCGGTGCCGCGGCCCCGTGGCTTCTCCCAGGCCTGCGCGGCCGCTGGAGCCGACCCCGACCAGCTGGCCCTCGAAGGGGGAGAGGACTGGGAGCTGGTCTTCACCACCCGCCCCGGGGCCCCGCGGGCCGCGGTCCTGGCCGCTCGCTACGGCGTCGCGGTGACCGAGATCGGCCGCGTCTTCGCGGGGCCCCCGGCGCTCCAATGGGAGGGGGCGGCACGGCCGTCCGCCGACGGGGGCTGGCGCCACTTCTGACGCGCGCCGACGCGCGGCGAGCGCCGCCGGGCCGGACCGGGGCCCGCGCGCGACGGCGCCTTCCCCCGTCAAGAAGCCCCGCCCGCCGGCCGATACCCCCCTCGTGCGTCTCTCGCTCTCCCACAAACTCATCCTGGGTTCACTCGCGGTGGCGGCCGTCGTGGTGCTCGTGCCCGGCGTGGTCAAGTCCATGGGCCTCGCCGTGGCGCCGTGGGTGACGCCGTTCCTGGCACTCGGGGCCGGGGGCGGGCTTGGCGTCTTCATCTCGCACCAGGTCGTGGGCCGCTACGGGCCGCTGCTCGAACTTGCGCGGCGCGCCGGGCAGGGCGATCTCACGCCGATGGATCTCGCGACCGAGCGCGAGCGCTTCCCGGACGAGACGACCGAACTGGCGCGCGGTCTCGCCACGATGGTGGAGCAGTTGCGCGACCTGGTCGGCCAGACGCGCCAACGCGCCGAACAGATCGCGGCATCGAGCGAGCGCTTCGCGGAATCCGTCGGCAAGGCGACCGACAAGTCGCGCGCGATCTCGGCCACGATCGCCGAGGTGTCCGAGGGCGCCGCGCACCAACAGGCGCTGCTGGGGGACGTGATGCACCTGGTCACCGACCTCGCGGCCGCGATCGAGGCGAACGCGGCCCGGGCGCACGAGGCCTTCGGCTTTTCCGCCGAGGCGAACCAGAAGGCCAACGCCGGCGTCGAGGTCTCGAAGCTCGCGATCGAGAAGATGCGCAGCGTGTTCGAGCGCGTCGAGCAGGGCGGCACGATGGTCTTCGAGCTGGAGGCGCGCACCCGCGACGTGCAGGAGATCACGGAGCTGATCACGAGCGTCGCCTCGCGCACCAACCTGTTGTCGCTGAACGCGTCCATCGAGGCCGCGCGCGCCGGCGAGGCCGGCCGCGGCTTCGCGGTAGTCGCGGACGAGATCCGCAAGCTCGCCGAGAGCGCGGCGAAGAGCGCGGACGAGATCTCCCAGCGGATCGGCGAGATCCAGAACGACACGAGCCGCGTCGCCGACGAGATGAGGGAGTCCGGTCAGGTCATCACCGAGGGGCGTGAGGACGTGAACACGATCGCGCACTCCCTCGAAGAGATCCGCCAGTCGGTCGGCGAAGCCGCGAGTCGCGCCGAGGAGATCTTCCAACAGGCCGACGTCCAGGCGCGCGACGCCGAGCGCATGGTGCAGTCGATGGACCAGGTGACGAAGGCCTCGCTGGAGAACGCCGCGGCCGTGGACGAGGTGGCCGAGAGCGCGCAGCACCAGCAGGGCAGCATGAGCGAGATGGTCACCGAGGCGGATGCGCTGCTGGACGCGTCGCAGCAGCTGCGCGGGTTGACGGACCGCTTCCGCACCGGCGCCGAGGAGCGGACGTGATGAGCGACACCGGTCCCGGCGAGCGGTTGCTGGCATTCGAGATCTCGGGCGCGCTGTATGCGCTCCCGATCGACGGGGTCGCAGAGGTGTCCGAAGTGCCTCTCATCACGGCGGTGCCGATGCTGTCGCCGGAAGTGGGCGGCGTGGTCAACCACCACGGCGACGCGCTGCCGGTGGTGTTCGGCGAGGCGCTGTTCGATTCTCCCGCGGTCGCCGCGTACCAACACCTGCTGGTGTTGGCCCGCGACCTCGACGACCCCGACCGCTACGGACTGCCCGTCGACCGCATCCACGGACTCGTGGACGGCGCGGCTGCGCGGGTCCGCGAGCCCGGAAACGTGATTGCAGAGCGGCGCCCGCACGGCGACCGACTGCTGAGTGTCCTCGACCCCACGGAACTGCTCGAGCGAGCGATTTCGATGATCGAGACGTCCATGGCCGGAGATGGCCAGACCCATGGAGGGGAATCATGAAGACCGTCCTGATTGCCGACGACGCATCGTTCATGCGTCAGATGATCCGGGACATCATCGAGCCCGAGGGCTACGAGGTGGTGGGAGAGGCGTCCGACGGCGTCGAGGTCGTGGAGAAGTTCCGCGAGTTGCATCCCGACCTCGTGATGATGGACATCGTCATGCCCAAGCGTTCGGGCATCGACGCCGTGAAGGCCATCAAGGCCGAGGATCCGACGGCCGCCGTCGTGATGTGCAGCGCGCTGGGCCAGGAGACGCTGGTCATGGAGGCCATCCAGGCCGGAGCCCGGGACTTCATCGTGAAGCCCTTCAAGCCCGACTCCGTCGTCAGCACGCTCGCCAAGGTCGTCGAGAAGGCCGAGTAGGCTCCGGCCGCTCCCAGGGTCGCGCGATGGATCTCGCCAAGTACACGGCGCTCTTCCTGGAAGAGGCGACGGAACATCTCGTGGAGATGGGCCGCTGCCTCCTCGTGCTGGAGAAGACGCCCGACGACGGCGAGGCCATCGCCGAGGTCTTCCGGTTCGCCCACGGCATCAAGGGCATGGCGGCCTCGCTCGAGATGGACTCGATCACTGAGCTGGCCCACGCGCTCGAAGACTTCATGGACCGCTTCCGCTCCCGGGGCTGCGTCGACCCGGTGAACGGGGTGCCCCTGCTGTTCCAGGGTCTCGATGGACTGGAACGCATGGTGGCCGTCGTCCGGGAGACGGGCGCCGCCCCGCCGCCCGACGAAGCCCTGGTCGCGATGTTCCACGACGCGCTCGCGCGCGGCGAAGGCGAACCGCCAAAAAAAGGCTAGACGCGGCCGCTGCGACCGGAGCGGAGGTCGCGCCCGACCGTCCGCCCGCGCCCCCTGCCGAGGCGCCGGCGCCCACCGCGCCGGGTCCGCCCGCATCCGCGCCCGCACCGACGATTCGCGTCCGCACGGAGACGCTCGACCGGTTCCTGTCCTCGGTCGGCGAGGTGGTGCTGACCTCGTCCCAGCTGCGCTCCGGGATCGGTCAGGGCGATGGCGGGAACGGGGTCGAATCCGGGCTCGACCGGATGGATCGCGTCGTCGGCGACCTCCAGCGCCGCGCCCTGACGCTTCGCACCGCCCCCCTCCTGCGCATCCTCGAGACCGTGCCGCGGATGGTGCGGGATCTCGCGCGAAGCCTCGGCAAGCAGGCCGAGGTGGAGCTGCACGGCGCCGAACTCGAACTGGACCGCGCGATCCTGGATCGCCTGTCGGATCCGCTCGTCCATCTGGTGCGCAACGCGGTGGACCACGGGCTGGAGGACGAGCCCACGCGCCGCGACGCGGGCAAGACCGGCGTCGGCCGGGTCGTGATCGATGCGCGGCGCGAGAAGGACCACGTGCGCATCGCGGTGTCGGACGACGGCCGGGGCATCGACCTCGACCGCGTGCGCGAGCGCGCGGTCGAGGCCGGCGTCCTGCATCCGGACCTGGCCGAGGACCTCCCGCCGAACGAGATCGCGGCACTGGTGTTCCGGCCGGGCCTGTCGACGGTGGACGAGGTCTCGCGGATCTCGGGGCGCGGCGTTGGCATGGACGCGGTCAAGGCCACGATCGAAGCCCTGGGCGGGCGCGTCGAACTCGACTCGCGCCCCGGTCTCGGCACCACGACCTGCCTCTACGTTCCGATCACGGCCGCGGTGCAGCGCGTGTTGCTGCTGGGCCTGGGCAGCGAAACCGTGGCGATCCCGATCCGGCGCGTCGAACACGTGGTCGAGGTCGATGCGGCGACGATCGAGGAAGCGGGGCGAGAGAAGTTCGCCGTGATCGACGACGAACCGGTCCTGGTGATCGACCTGGCCGCCCATCTGGGGCTGGCGCCGGCGGCGCTCTCGGGCATGCACCCCCTCGTGCTCGCCGAGTTCCGCGAGCAACACGTCGGTCTGCTGGCCGATCGTCTCGACGGGCAGCAGGAGATCTACGTGAAGGCGCTGCCGCGGCTGCTCTCGGGCGCTCGCGTGCTGTCGGGCATGACCGTGCTCGGCGACGGCCAGCCCGTGTTCCTGCTCGACCTGGGGCATCTGGTGTGAGCGCGCTGCTGGACCAGCTCGATGACCACGCAGTCGATCGCATCCGCGAGGTCACCAACATCGGCGCGGGCCACGCCGCGAACGCGCTGGCCGCGCTGGTGGGCGCGCCGTGCGAGATGCGGGTCCCGCAGGTGCGCCTGCTCCCGCCCGAGCGCATCGACGCGCCCTTTCTCGTCGATCCGACCGACGGCGACGGACGCGCCGCGGTCGGCATCTTCTTCGACGTCTCGGGCGGCTTCGGCGGGGTCGTGGGCCTGCTCTTTCCGGCTTCGACCTGCGCGCGCCTGATCGAGATCCTGGTCGGCCGGGCGCCCGAGGACAGCTCCCTCGAGACCGTGCACTCCGCACTTCGCGAAGTCGGCAACATCCTGGTCTCCCACGTCGCCAACGCCGTCAGCGGGACACTGGGCGTCACGGTGGTGCCGTCGGTGCCGGTCCTCGTGATGGAGAACGCGTCCGAGGCGCTGGCCTCCGTGCTGGCGATGCGGCAGAACGCCGGTCCAGCGCTCCGGGTGGAGACCGAGATCGCCGATCGCACGCGCAGCGTCCGGGGCGTGATGGTCTTCGTGCCGGACCGCGTCGATCGCTTCGCTCCGGCCCCGGGCTTCTGATAGCTTCCGCGGGTGGATCGGGAACGCGTACGCGCACTCCTCGCCGCGGTGCAGCGCGGCGAGACGGATCTCGACGACGCGCTCGAACACCTGGCGCGGCCGCCGTTCGTCGATACCGGCGACGGTCGGGTCGACGTGCACCGCGCGCTCCGCATGGGGCTGCCCGAGGTGCTCTATGGCCCCGGCAAGACGCCGGCCCAGATCGCCCAGATCGTGCGCGCGCTGCGCGGCGCCGGGCAGACCGCCTTGGCCACCCGTGTCGCGCCCGACACGGCCGCCGAGGTGATCCGGATGCTGTCCGAAGGCGAGTACGTCGCCGACGCGCGTCTGCTCTGGTTCGGCCCCGAAGAGGTCCCGCTGCAGGGACGCGGGACGATCGCGGTCGTCTGCGCCGGGACCTCGGATCTTCCGGTCGCCCGGGAGGCGGCCGAGGTCGCGCGCCGCTTCGGAAACAAGGTCGAGATGCTGGTCGACGTCGGCGTGGCCGGTCTGCATCGGCTGCTCGCGTCGACGGACGTGATCCGCGGTGCCCAGGTCCTGATCGTGGTCGCGGGCATGGAAGGGGCCCTTCCCTCGGTGGTGGGCGGTCTGGTGGACAAGCCCGTGATCGCGGTCCCGACCAGCGTCGGTTACGGCGCCTCGCTGGGTGGGCTCGCGGCGCTGCTCGGGATGCTGAACAGCTGCGCCTCGAACGTCTCGGTCGTCAACATCGACAACGGCCTGGGGGCCGCGACCGTGGCCACCCTGATCAACCGGGGCTGACGTGGCGGCCGCATCGAAGCGGAAGAGGCCGACCCGCGGCGGATCGCGGCTCCACCTCGACACCTTCTCGGGCGCTGCCGGCAACATGTTCCTGGCGGCGCTCCTCGATGCCGGCCTTGCGCGCAAGCAGCTGGTGGCCGGCCTGGCCGGCCTGGGCGTCGCGCACCGCCTGCGCGTCACCACCGTGAAGCGCGGCGCGCTCGCGGCCAAGTACCTCGAGGTGATCGTGCCGAAGGCGGCACCCGCGACCCACGACCACGCCCCGGCGCACGGTCACGGCCACGGCGCACACCGGCACTACGCGCAGATCCGCAAGCTCCTGGACGAGGCGTCGCTCGAGCCGGCCGTGCGCGACCGCGCGCAGGCGATCTTCGCCGCGCTGGCGGAAGCCGAGTCGCGGGTCCACGGCGTCCCGATCGACGACGTGCACTTCCACGAGGTCGGCGCGGTCGACGCGATCGTCGACATCACCGGCGCCGCCATCGCGGTCGAGGCGCTGGGCATCCGCCACGTCACCGCGACGCCGCTCGCGCTCGGCCATGGCACGGTCTAGACCCGGCACGGGCGCCTTCCGCTCCCGGCGCCCGCGACGCTCGAACTGCTGAAGGGACTACCCACGGTCCCGGCCGGCGTCGACTGGGAGACCGTGACTCCGACCGGCGCGGCGATCCTTCGCGTGCTGGTCGACGAGTGGCGGCCGCTGCCGGCGATGACGATCGAACGCATCGGCCACGGGGCCGGCAACGATCGGCCCGGTCCGATGCCCAACGTGCTGCGCGCGGTGCTGGGCCGGGCGTCCGGGCTCGGAGCGGACCGCGTCGTCTGTCTCGAAACCCACCTCGACGACTTCGTCCCCGAGCACTTCGAGCACGTCCTGGCGCGGCTGACCGACGCCGGCGCGCTCGACGTCTCGCTCCAGCACATCCAGATGAAGAAGAGTCGCCCCGGATTCCTGTTGCGTGTGGTGGGTCCGCCCCATCGCCGCGAGGAGCTTGCGGCCCGGGTCCTCTCCGAGACCACGTCGCTCGGCGTCCGGATCCAGGAGATGGATCGCCTCGTCCTGCCGCGCGAGGTCCGCCGGGTGAAGACCCCGTTCGGCCGGATCGCGGTGAAGTTCTCGCAGCGGCCCGACGGGCAGGGCGAGGTATCGGCCGAGTTCGACGATTGCCGGAAGGCCGCCGAACGCGCCGGGGTCCCCCTGCGGGACGTCATCCGGGCCGCCGAGGACGCCGCCCGGGCAGGCGGCGACTGACCCGGGACCGCGTCGACTCGATTGACAATGGCGCGGGGTCGGCTTTAGGCTCCTGCCCAAGGGTGAGGAGGGACCATGGCCGATCTACCGAACGCGGTCGTGAAGCGTCTGATCGCGAAGCACAGCGATGGGATGCGAGTGTCTGGCGGTGCCATCGATGTGGCAGTCGCCGCCGCCGAGGACTACGTGGGGCGCATCGCGCGCGAAGCCCACGCCTCGGCAGTGGCCGACAAGCGCAAGACCATCATGGAAGGCGACATCGAGAAGGCCCGGGCCAAGCTGGGCTGAGTCCGCGCTTCCATCACGAAACGAGAAACGCCCCGGAGCACGTCGCTCCGGGGCGCCCGTTCGTCGGCCCGAAGGGTCGATCAGATCGACCCCGCGGTCCTACATCATGCCCGGCATGCCGCCGGGCATTCCGCCCGGCATGCCGCCGCCGGCGGCACCGCCCTCTTCGGGCTTGTCGGCAATCATGGCCTCGGTGGTCAGCAGCAGGCCCGCGACCGAAGCGGCGTTCTGCAGCGCCGAGCGCACGACCTTGGCCGGGTCGATCACGCCGGCCTTGAGGAGATCCTCGTAGGTCTCGGTGCGCGCGTTGAAGCCGTTCGCACCCTTCTGGTTCTTGACCTTGTCGACCACGATCGACCCCTCGATCCCGGCGTTCTCCGAGATCCGGCGCAGCGGCTCCTCGACGGCGCGGCGGATGATCGAGACGCCGGCCTCCTCTTCGTCGTTCTCGACCTCGACGCCATCGAGCACCTTCTGTGCGCGAAGGAGCGCGACGCCGCCTCCGGCGACGATGCCCTCCTCGATCGCCGCGCGGGTCGCGTGCAGCGCATCCTCGACCCGCGCCTTCTTCTCTTTCATCTCGGCCTCGGTAGCGGCTCCGACCTTGAGGACGGCCACGCCGCCCGCGAGCTTGGCCAGGCGTTCCTGGAGCTTCTCGCGGTCGTAGTCGCTGGTGGTCGACTCGATCTGGTTCCGGATCTCGCTGCAGCGGCCCTCGATGTCCTTCTTCTTGCCGGCGCCGTCGACGAGGGTCGTGTCGTCCTTGTCGATGACGACCTTCTTGGCCTTGCCGAGGTCCTGGAGCGTGACGTTCTCGAGCTTGAGACCGAGCTCCTCGCTGATGACCTGGCCGCCGGTGAGGATGGCCATGTCCTGCAGCATCGCCTTGCGGCGATCGCCGAAGCCGGGCGCCTTCACCGCCGACACGTTCAGCGTGCCGCGGATCTTGTTCACCACGAGCGTGGCCAGCGCCTCGCCCTCGATGTCCTCGGCCACGATCAGCAGCGGCTTGCCCTGGCGCGCGACCTGCTCGAGCACGGGGAGGAGATCCTTCATGTTCGAAATCTTCTTCTCGTGGAGCAGGATCAGCGGCTCTTCGATGTCGGCGACCATGCGGTCGGGGTCCGTCACGAAGTAGGGCGAGAGGTAGCCGCGGTCGAACTGCATGCCCTCGACGACCTCGAGCACCGACTCCATCGACTTGGCCTCTTCGACGGTGATCACGCCCTCGTTGCCGACCCGCTGGTTGGCCTCGGCGAGCATCTTGCCGATCGTCTCGTCGTTGTTGGCCGAGATGGCGCCGACCTGGGCGATCTCGTCTGCGTCGCGGGTGGGCTTCGCCAGCTTGTGGAGTTCGCCCACGATCGCGTCCACGGCCTTGTCGATGCCGCGCTTCAGGTCCATCGGGTTCATGCCAGCCACCACGAGCTTGGAGCCCTCGCGGTAGATCGCCTGCGCGAGCACGGTGGCGGTGGTGGTGCCGTCGCCGGCGACGTCGGAAGTCTTGGAAGCGACCTCCTTCACCATCTGCGCGCCCATGTTCTCGAACTTGTCCTCGAACTCGATCTCCTTGGCGACGGTGACACCGTCCTTGGTCACGGTCGGAGAGCCGAAGCTCTTCTCGATGATCACGTTGCGGCCCTTCGGGCCGAGAGTCACGCGCACCGCATTGGCGAGGCCGTTGACCCCGGCCAGCAGCTTCGCGCGGGCGTCCTGATCGAACTGGATTTCCTTGGCCATGTGATTCTGGGCCTCCGTTACTCGATGATGCCGAGGACGTCGTCCTCGCGGATGATGAGATGTTCGGCGCCGTCGAGGTTGACCTCGGTGCCGGCGTACTTGCTGAAGAGGATCTTGTCGCCCTTCTTCACGTCGAGCGGCTGGGTCTTGCCGTCGTCGGTCGTGCGGCCGTTGCCGACGGCGACGACCTTGCCCTCCTGGGGCTTCTCCTTGGCCGTGTCGGGGATGATGATCCCGCCGGCCGTGGTCGACTCCTCTTCGACGCGCTGGACGAGAATGCGATCACCAAGGGGACGGATGCTCATGGATCCGGAACCTCCAATCTGGTTGGTTGGTTGGCTGGGGTTGGTTGCCTGTGGTCATTTGCCCGGTGGGTCGGGCGTGGCGACGGGACCGCCCCGCGCCATGGGGGACGAGGCTTCCCGGTCGCAGCGGGTTGCCGTCTTGGCACTCGATGGCGGGGTCTGCCAAGAGGGTGCCGAGAGCCGCGCAGGGTATCGTGATCACCGGTGCGGTCAAGCGCGCGCCGCATCGCGGGTGCCCGAGTCCCGCGACGTTTCACTTGACTTTCGCCCCTCCTCGGCGAATCTCCAGCGAAAGCAGCAAAGGAGCCGTCGTGGCGCTGACCAGGCGACAGCACGAGGTCTACGAGTTCATCAAGCAGTTCATCGAGCAGAAGGGCTACTCGCCCAGCCTCGAGGAGATCTGCGCGCATTTCGGCCTGTCGTCGGTCGCCACGGTCCACAAGCACGTCCAGCACCTGGTCGAGAAGGGCCTGCTCCGAAAGGGCTGGAACCGGTCGCGCTCCGTCGAGCCGCTGCCCGAGGTCGCGGCCGGTGGCGCCGCGGCGGTGGAGCTGCCGCTGCTGGGCACCGTCGCGGCCGGGGCGCTGCACGAGGCGATCGAGCAGACGGGCGAAGCCGTGATCGTCCCGCGCGAGATGGTGGGTCGGGCCGAGTCCTACGTGCTGCAGGTCCGCGGCGACTCGATGATCGACGATCACATCCAGGACGGCGACTACGTCGTGGTCGAGCGGCGCGACGAGGCCCGCAACGGCGAGACCGTGGTGGCGCTCGTCCGCGGCGCCGAGGCCACGCTGAAGAAGTTCTATCGGCGCGGCGCCCGGGTCGTGCTCGAACCGGCCAACCGCGCGCTGCGCCCGATCGAGGTCCCGGCGCAGGACGTCCAGATCCGCGGCGTGGTGCGCGGCCTGCTCCGCCAGTACTAGGGACGCCGGGGACGCGGCGGCCCGCGGCCCGCCCGCGCGATGCCTTGACCCGGGTCGGCCCCTGGCTAGGCTCGATTCCCCTTCGAGCCCGCTGGAGCCCGTCCCCCATGAGCGATTCCCCCGACGCAATCGAGGCCCACGTGCGAGCCATGTTGGCCGAGCTGGGCGAGGACCCGGAACGCAACGGTCTCGAGCAGACCCCCCAGCGCGTGGCGCGCTCGATGCGCTTCCTGACGAAGGGCTACGAGCAGGATCCGGCGACGCTGTTGAACGGCGCGCTCTTCGACGTCAGCTACGACGAGATGGTCCTGGTGCGCGACATCCAGTTCTACAGCTTGTGCGAGCACCACCTGCTGCCGTTCTTCGGCCGCGTCAACGTCGCCTACATCCCGAACGGCAAGGTCGTCGGGCTCTCGAAGATCCCGCGTCTGGTCGAGATGTACGCCCGCCGGCTCCAGGTCCAGGAGCGCCTCACGATGCAACTCGCCGAGACGATCGAGGCGATGCTGAAGCCCAAGGGGGTGGCCGTCGTCGTCGAGTCGATCCACCTGTGCATGATGATGCGCGGGGTGGAGCAGCAGAACGCCTCGGCCATCACGAGCGCGATGAAGGGTTCCTTCCAGGAAGACCCGAAGACCCGGGGCGAGTTCATGCAGCTGATCAAGCACCGGCGCGAGTCCTTCGCGTAGCCTCCGGCCCGGGCGCTGCCCGGCTAGCGCGGGATCGGCAGCAGCATGCGGACGCGCCGCTTGTAGGCGAGGTACTCCTCCCCATGCATCGCCGCCAGGGTGCGCTCCTCGATCCGGATGCCGACCAGGATGTAGGCGGTGGAGACGGCCGCGAACAGGAGATGTCCCACGGTCATCGTCGGCGTGAACCAGAACGCGATCACGAAGCCCAGCATCAGGGGGTGTCGGCACACCCGGTACAGGGCGACCTCCTTGAACGGGGGTTCCGGTAGCGGGCGGCGGGAGAAATAGCACCACGTCTGTCGCAGCCCGAAGAGGTGGAAGTGATCGATCAGGAACGTCGAGAACAGCACGATCCCCCACCCGACGAACGAGAGCGCCAGAAGGAGTGCCGCCAGCGGCCCCTCGACCGACCAGACCACGTCCGGGAGCGGACGCCACTGCCACGCCATCGCGGCCAGGATCAGGCTCGAGAACAGCACGAAGACGCTGCGCTCGATCGCTTCCGGGATCTGCCGCGTCCACCAGCGCTTGAAGGCCAGCCGTCCCATGACCGTGTGCTGGATCCCGAAGAGCGCGAGGAAGCCGACGTCCACCGCGATCGCGGTCCCGGTTGCGCCGGCCACGCCCGAGTCGATCGTCTTCGGAACCAGGAAGTCGCCCACCCACCCGATCAGGTAACAGAACGTCGCGAGGAAGAATGCGTACGCAGCCACGCTGAAGGCGAGGGCCGAGCTGCGGCCGAGCGCGGACCCCTTCGCCCCGGATGTGGGGGTGCCGGTGCCGGTCGTCATCGTGGGGACTCCTGCCAGGGTTCTCGTGGATCGGCCCGAACGGCGTTCCGACGCGGGCCGACCATGCGCCAGCGTGCAGATCCCGTCAACGGCCGGGTCCGGCCGGAAGCCGTCCAGGTTTCGACAGCTAGGGGGAAACACGCACGCCAAGTGTCCAAATCCCTCAGAGAAGGCCGGCCGGAAACCCCGATCGCCTGGCCAACCGACCGCGGTCCGGCGAGTGGCGACACCCACGACGCGCGATCCGGAGGCTCCCCTCCGGCGCGGATTCCGCCGGGGCGGGGCCTGCATGACGCACCGTTTCAGGGGCCCGACCGGCCGGATTGGCGCGCTGCGTCAGGGAAGATTCGCAACTTCGCGCGCAACTCAGCGAGATATCGCCAAAAAATTCGCTTCTCGAAGCGTCGAAAAAGGTCTTGTATCCGCCTGGCATCCGTCATACCCTCGGGCCCGTTGGAGGCACTGAGGTGTCGGCATGGCTCCCTCCAGGCCACGCCGTGCCCGGAACGCCCGAGTGGTGAGAGGATTCAAGGTTCTGCTGCGATGCGTCGCAGCCCCGTCCACCGGAAGGACCCCGGGAACCGGGGCCGGCCGGGCCGGTTCGATCGGAGTATCGAAACCGGTGAGGGCGGAGAGGGTCGAACCCGTGAACCCGGATCCGGTACACCCGGGCAGGGCAGACATCTCGCGGAACCGCCGGACGGGGGTAGCCGGAATGGTTCCGACGCGCGCCAGCGGGACCGACCCCGGTCGGCCCCATCGGCCGCCACCAAACGACAGAAATCGCAGCCCGAAGGCCTGCACGGAGCATCCAACCCGGAGAGACCGGTGACGGATGCGCGGCGGGACCCTCGGAGAGGCCGGATCGATGGAGCGCGGGAACCCCTGCGCGACGGCCATCCGGATTGCAAGGAGGAGAGATGTTCCAGAAGGATCTCTCGATCGAGGAGCGGCGCAAGATGACCTGGCGCCGCATTGCGCCGGGCAACGAACTCGGCGCCGAGACGGATGCGGCCGCGGTCAAGAACCCGCGCAGCATCGGTGGCGTCCGCGTCGACCCGAAGCGCCTCAACACGACCACCGAATCGCAGCGCTCGAGCGAGCGCGGCGCGCTGGTCTCGTACTTCCGCGACATCGCCGAAATTCCGACGCTCAAGAAGGAGGAGGAGGTCCTCCTCGCCAATGAGATCGAGGCGGCGGTGCTGGCGTTCCGCGAGGGCATGGTGGCCGTGCCGTGGACGTCGATGGAGGCCGTCCGGATCTGGCGCGGCCTGAAGGCCGAGAACCGGGCGACGGGCAAGATGTGCGAGAGCTTCGGCTCCGGCTCGCCCGAGGGACAGGATCTGGGCGCCGTGATCGACGGCATCCTGGGCAAGATCCAGACCCAGCTCGAGCGCCGCGAGAAGGCACTCAACGAGGGCCGCTTCGACACCGTCGTGCGCCACGAGAAGCGCGCGGCCAAGCACCTGAAGGAAGCAGACCTCTCGATGCAGCTGCTGGCGCGGATGCGCAAGGGCCTGTCCGAGCTTCGCGCCGAGACCGCGCGGGCGCGGCGTCGCGTGGCGGCGCTCGAGGCCAACAAGCGGCCGCCGACCACGGCATCGGGCAAGGCCCGACGCGTCGCCGACCTCGAGAAGTGGCGCAACCGGCTGGTCGAGGTCGAGGCCGAGGTCGGTCTCACGCCGGAGGCGTTCCTCGAGCAGATGAACCGGATCGACGACGAGTGGGACCGGCTGAACGAGGTCAAGAACGTCTTCGTCCAGCACAACCTGAAGCTCGTGGTCGCGATCGCCAAGGACTTCCGCAACATGGGCATTCCGTTCCAGGACCTGATCCAGGAAGGGAACATCGGCCTGATCCGTGCGGTGGAGAAGTTCGAGTACGAGCGCGGGCACAAGTTCTCGACCTACGCGGTGTGGTGGATCCGGCAGGCGCTGATCCGGGCCATCCAGAACCACTCGCGCACGATCCGGATCCCGTCCCACGTGCACGACACGCTGCTCAAGTACTACAGGGCGTTCAACGCGCTCGAGAAGAAGCTCGGCCGCGAGCCCACGACCCGCGAGATCGCGGAGACGATGGACATCGAGGTGGAGCGCGCCGAGCAGCTGCAGCGCATGGTGCGGGAGCCCGTGAGCCTCGAGAAGGAGGTGCCCGGGACCGACTCCAAGAAGGTGAAGGACATCGTCGCCGACACGAACCCGATCTCGCCCCAGGCCGGGCTCGATCACGCGCGGCTCGAGATGGCCAGCGACCTGTCGATCGCCCAGCTGTGCGAGCGCGAGCGCAACATCCTGCGCTGGCGCTTCGGGCTGAAGGGCGAGCGCGAGCACACCCTCGAGGAGATCGGGGGCAAGCTCGGCCTCTCGCGCGAGCGGGTGCGCCAGCTGGAAGCCCGGGCGCTGACGAAGCTCCGCAACTCGGAGAATCGCGACCGTCTCGAGGCCTTTGCGCTGGAGCCCCACGCACTGGCGGACTGATTCCCCGCCCTGGCCACCGGCCAGGCCCGATGCAGACCCGGACGCCCCGTCCTTCGCCAGAAGGGCGGGGCGTTTCGATTCGGATCGGGGCTGGCCTTGATCCGGCATTCCGATCGGCCACGGAGGTGGCGAGGGGTGGGCGCAGGCGAAGTAAAGCGCAGCAGGGCCACTCGTCTGT
>Ga0114931_10001856_pt1 | contig 26881 bp, 26 predicted proteins | sample 2SBtaG_FD_89579 | JGI IMG/M metagenome (GOLD analysis project Ga0114931, IMG submission 89579) | Deep subsurface microbial communities from Kolumbo volcano to uncover new lineages of life (NeLLi) - 2SBTROV14_V59a metaG | ecosystem: Environmental > Aquatic > Marine > Volcanic | place: Kolumbo... | reverse complement strand
GTGCAGGTGCAGGTGCAGGTGCAGGTGCAGGTGCAGGTGCAGGTGCAGTTGTGGGTTCAGGCACTGGTTGAGCGATGTCTGCCACAGTTGATTCTGATGCATCAGGGGCGGGCTGCACAGGCTCGGTTGTAGCTTGTGCTGCAGGTGTCATTTCGTCGGATGGCGGTTGTGTCTGTGCCTCTTCAGAAGTAGGCGGCTGAGGGGTATCCGTGTCCATTGCATCGGTGGCTTGCTGCTGCATTGTTACATCTGTCTGTTCAGGCGGTTGCGGCGGTGTTTCAGACTGAATCGGGTTTGGTCGTTCGGGGGTGATGCTTTCCTGAGATGATGTTTTAGCTGTAGGTGCCTGGTTCGGTGTTTCGACCGGTTTTTCAATAACAAAAAAGTAGGCGGCTGTGGCAGTGATTAACAGGGCAACTGACAGGAGTGCGGCAAGCAATGGTCTGGATATGCTGGCGCCACTGCTGGAACGGGATTTTTTACGTGCCGCTTTTTCCAGGTAACGACTGGTTAGTTGCATAACCTGTAGTGGATTGCCGTTAGTTTTTTTATAGATATTCTTGATGGCTTCATGATCCAGCAAGGATGGTCCCTGGTAACCAGCACATTGCAGTTTGAAATCGACAAACGCATGGATCTGTTTTGGTGTCAGGCCGGGTAAATCGATTTTGGTGATTTCCTGGTGTTGCAGGCCGGTTACCTGTTCCAGGGTTTTGGCCATGCCGACATTGGCAAGCAGCAGGATTTTTAAATGGGTATCGTGTTCGGTTTTCAGTTGTTGCTGGTAACGTAGCAGTTCCTGCAAGGTTGTATCGCTGAGAACATGGGCATCGTCAATGGCGACCACCGGTATCTGGTCGAATACTTTCAGGTTGCGCAGGTTGTCATCCAGGTAGTTGGCATTGCCCTGGTCTTTCAGGTGTACCGACATATTCTGCTGTAGCTGTACCAGTGTATCAGTGGCGGATGCATGCACCGGCATGAGAAAAATATTAGGTATTTCGCTGGTCAGTAAATGTCGAAACAGGGTGGTTCGGCCACTGCCTGCATTGCCTTCAACGGTAATCATCAGATCGCTGAACTGCAGCAGATGCTTGATGGTGTCTTCCAGCTGTTTGATGCTGGCATCGATATAAATGGCATCGTCCGCCAGAATGTCCTGGCTGAATGGCTGGCTCGCCAGACTCAGGCTATCGATAGCAGCTTCGCTCAATAGATAAGAGGGCGATTCAGTACTGGTTGCGTTTTTTGCCATTACTCGCAGTGTCGTTTAAGAAATAACATGGGTAAAGGATAGCTGACGCGGATTAAAAATTCTTTCGTATTCGGTTATCGCGTAACGGTCGGTCATGCCGGCAATATAATCGGCAATGCCACGGGCAACGCCATTACCGGGGTGCTTGTTTTCCAGCTGCTGGCAGTGCTCCCAGGCTTCCGGAGGCAATATATTGGGCTCATCCATAAACGCTTCGAACAGCGAAGTGAGTACCTGCTCGGCTTTGCGGGTCATGCGATGCACCCGGTAGTGTCGGTATAGCTGTTGCCTCAGGAAGCGCTTGAGTTCCAGGTTCTGTTGCCTGACTTCGTCGCTGAAGGCAATTAGATAACCCGGCTGGTGGCGGGCATCGTCCGGCACTGCAGGGTTGGCGCTGGCAATGCGGGTTTTGCTGTTGTCGATAAGGTCCACCACCATGCGGTTTATCATACGGCGAATAATTTCATGCACCAGACGGCGTTTGTTGAGATCGGGATAACGGGTAATAACGATATCGTATTGTTCACGGAAAATGCGGATGTCCATTAACTGCTGTAAGTTGATCAGTCCATAGCGCAGGCCATCGTCGACATCGTGATTGTTATAGGCAATTTCATCTGCCAGGTCGCATACCTGGGCTTCCAGTGACGGCTGGAGTTTGTTAATGAATCTTTGTCCCAGTTCACCCAGGTGGTTGGCGTCCTTGACGGAACAATGTTTGAGTACGCCTTCCCGGGATTCATAGGTCAGGTTGAGGCCGGGAAAATCAGCATAGCGTTCTTCCAGGTTATCTACCACCCGTAATGACTGCAGATTGTGTTCGAAGCCGCCGTATTCTTTCATGCACAGGTTGAGCGCATCCTGGCCGGCATGGCCGAAAGGTGCATGGCCCAGGTCATGGGACAGGGCGATGGTTTCGGTGAGGTCTTCGTGCAGGCACAGCTCGCGGGCAATGGAGCGTGCGATCTGGGATACTTCCAGTGAATGGGTCAGACGCGTGCGGAACAGGTCGCCTTCATGGTTGACGAATACCTGGGTTTTGTATTCCAGTCGGCGAAACGCGGCTGAATGGATGATGCGGTCGCGATCACGCTGGTAATGGTTTCGATGTACCGGTGGTGGCTCTGCATGGAGGCGTCCACGGGAAGTGGCTTCCGTGCTGGCATAGCTTGCGAGATTATCCGGGTCGTATCCACTGGGTTCCATGATGATGGCTTCTTTTAGTAGCTGTTCTTTATTGCCTGTACCAGGTCGGCTTTTTCGTAGTTGCTGGTGAGTACCGCCTGGCCGATTTTTTTCAGTAGTACCAGCCGCAGTACGCCGTCATGGACTTTTTTATCGATGGCCATGAGTTCCAGGAAGCGTTCATGGGGCATTTTATCCGGTGCTTTTACTGGCAGGTGGGCGCGTTCGATGATGTCCACTACCCGGCTGACGTCATCCTTGCTGATCCAGCCAAGCACTTCCGACATACGGGCCGCCATGACCATGCCACTGGCCACCGCTTCGCCGTGTAGCCAGTTGCCATAGCCCATGCCGGTTTCGATGGCATGGCCAAAGGTGTGGCCCAGGTTGAGCAGGGCGCGCATGCCACTTTCTTTTTCGTCTGCGGCGACCACTTCGGCCTTGTTACGGCAGGAGCGTTCAATCGCGTAGGCGAGGGCATCCGGGTCCCGCTCCATGAGTTTGTCTATATTGGTTTCCAGCCATGCCAGGAATGGCAGGTCGCGAATCAGGCCGTATTTAATAACCTCGGCAATACCGGCACTGAGTTCCCGTTCGTCCAGGGTATCCAGGGTGCGAGTGTCGGCGATCACGGCCAGGGGCTGATAGAAAGCCCCGATCATGTTTTTCCCCAGCGGGTGGTTGACCGCGGTCTTGCCGCCGACGGAAGAATCCACCTGGGCCAGCAGGGTGGTGGGTACCTGGATCAGGTGCACGCCGCGTTGATAGGTGGCGGCGGCGAATCCGGTGATGTCGCCGATCACGCCACCGCCCAGGGCAATCAGGGTGGTATTACGGTCAAAATGATTGCTTAGCAGGCAGTCATATATCTGGTTGAGTACGTCCAGGTTTTTATATTCTTCGCCATCCGGCAGCACCAGGGATTCATAGCGGAGATCCCCCATGGATGATTCAATCTGGTTCAGGTACAGCGGTGCAATGGTTTCATTGGTGACAATCAGGGCGCTATTGCCGGGAATATGCTGGGTAATCAGCTCGCTGCGGTCCAGTAGTCCTGTACCGATCAGTATCGGGTAACTCCGTTCACCCAGGTTAACTTTAAGGGAGATCATTCGTGTTTGGCTTTGTGGTAGTTTTTTAGTTGGTTAAGGATAAGATTTAACACAGATCGTATGGGCCTGTCACCGGTATTGATCATTATGTGGGCGGTTTCCCGATATAAGGGATCGCGGATGGCCATGAGTTCCCGAAGTTTCGAGGCGGGGTCCTCGGTTTGCAGCAGGGGGCGGTTTTTATCGTGACGGGTGCGCTGGATCAGCATCTCTACATCGGTATGCAGGTAGATGACGGTGCCGCGTTCACGCAGGTGCTGGCGATTTTCCGGGAGTAACACCGCACCGCCGCCGGTGGCGAGAACAATATCGGGCTGTTGTGTCAGTTCGTCGATAACTGTCGCTTCGCGACGTCGGAAACCGTCTTCGCCTTCCAGCTCAAAAATCAGCGGGATGTCGACACCGGTTCGCTCGACGATGACCCGGTCACTATCGAAAAATTCAAGCTGGAGTTTTTTAGCGAGCTGGCGCCCAAGGGTGGTTTTACCTGCACCCATGGGGCCGATGAGGAATAGGTTGGAACTCATCTCACGGTAAATATGAATTCTAGTTTACAGTATAGGAAAGATTGAAGGTTGATGTTGAGCCGTTTTGTGTATCAGTACCTGCCGTTTCGGCGACTATAGTGATGATCGCGGGCCCCGCAGATCCCCAGGTTACTGACAAGCTATAAGCTGTGCTTGCATCGTTGAAACTGTAGGTTCCGTTAAGGGTGGCGTTATTGCCAGTTATTGTCAAGGTTGTGTCATCTGGCAGTAAGTTTCCATTAATGTCTGTTAGGTCAAAAGTCAAAGTGTCTGTACTGCCTGCAGTACGGTTTGAGTTAGTTGGAATATTAAGGTTTGCGAGATATCCAAAAGAACCTGACATTGTTAGGTTGATCCAGCTACGAACATGTACTCTTGTTCCCCCGCATATTGTGCTGTTACAGGATTGTCCGTCATAGAGTCCATTAGCAGGATCATAGGTATTGTTTCCATTGAAATCTACAAGTTCATCAATACCCTGGTCGAAACTGCCGTTATGGTTGTTATCTAGATAGGCTTCGCCCAGGTCGGTCGTTATAGTGTCACCGATATCGAAGACATCATCACCATTGGCATCGAGGTAGGATTCTTCACCTGTCGTATATGCCAGGATATTGGCGATGCCATCAGCAGGACGCGGATTAGCGCTTGTCCATGATACAGTGCATACACCGTTTGAAATTTGACAGGCGTTTTCAATTGTTCCGCCAGAGGTTTTAAAGTGAATCACGGATCCATCAGGAATCGGGAAATTATTCCTGTCAGATGCACTGATAGTAATAGTAACTTGAACGCCATTGAGGTCACGAGCTTCCGGACGTAGTTGTGATGCAGAAATAGAGAAACTGTCCTGATCTGCTATGCCAGTCGGTTCGCCTACAGTTGCTGCTCCATAGCCATTGTCTCCTGCGCCACAGGATACAAGCAGAGGTATGAATAAAATATGAAATCCTAGCTTGATAGATCTGTTCATGGTGGTCTCTCAATATCGCGTACTAGAGTGATAGTGTTTCTTTCAGAATCTTGGGTGTCACAAAGATGAGTAATTCCGCTTTCTGATCCACTTCCAGTGTATGCCGGAACAGGCCGCCGATTAATGGTAGGTCAGCCAGTACTGGCACCTTCTGTACTTCGTTACTCAGGTTGCTTTCATAAATACCACCGAGGACCACGGTATCACCGTTGTTAACCAGTACCTGGGTCTGGACTTCACGTGTATCGATACTGGGTACACCGGCAAATATTTCACCCACGGCATCCTTGTTCACCGCCAGATCGAGAATGATACGATCATCCGGGGTGATCTGCGGAGTAACCTTGATACTTAATACCGCTTTCTTGAATGCAATGGTGGTAGCGCCGCTGGATGATGCGGTTTCGTAGGGAATTTCAACACCGGATTCAATGAAAGCCTCGTTGCGGTCGGCTGTGACTACACGGGGACTGGCAACAATTTCACTCTTGTTCTCTTCCTGGCGTGCTGATAGCTCCAGATCCAGCAGGTTGCCGCCGCTGAGGATGGAGAAGGCAATACTGCCGGTGGCACTGACTACGGGCATGTTAACGTTGAGGCGGTCGGCACCCGGTGTCAGGAAAGGGTCTGAAACACCACCGCTGGGAATGTTCACCGGCGTGATGGGGTTGCCGTTAACCAGGTTATTGCTGGCCTGGCCAATGACTTCCTGTGTACCACGGAATGTACCGCTACCGACGCTGAGAGAATCGGCGCCGCTGGATTTCGCATAGTTGGTACCGAAACGTACCCCCAGTTCTTTGGCGAAGTCATCGGTGGCAATCACGATGCGGGATTCAATCAGTACCTGGCGAACCGGTACGTCCAGGCGTGTCAGTATGCGACGCACTTCGGCGATGACGTCTTCCGTGTCCTTGACCATGATGGAGTTGGTGCGCTCGTCAATAATGACCTGTCCACGAGCCGACAGCAGGCCGTGTTTTTTCTCGCCTTCGGATTCGAACAGTTTTGACAGGTCGGTCACCTTGGCGAAATTGATCTGGAAATAGGCGGTACGCAATGGTGCCAGCTCTTCCACTTGTTGCTTGGCTTCCAGTGCCAGTTTTTCCTGGGCGGCAATTTCTTCGCTGGGTGCTACCAGCACCACGTTGCCGTTCTTGCGTTTATCCAGGCCTTTGGCTTTGAGGATAATATCCAGTGCCTGGTCCCAGGGGACGTTTTTGAGTCGCAGGGTAAGGTTACCATCGACCGAATCACTGACAACGATATTCAGGCCGGTGAAGTCAGCTATCAGCTGCAGTACAGCTCGCACCGGTATGTCCTGGAAATTCAGTGACAGGCGTTCGCCAACATAACCGAATTTCTGTTTCTTGATGTCTTCCAGCTCTTTTTTGGAGATGGGTTTTAATTCAATCGTAACAATGTTGTCTGTTTGATAGGCAAGATGTTCGAAGTTGCTATCCACGGGTGTGATTTCCAGGCGTGCAGCGTTATCCAGGATCATGCTGTCGATGGACTTCACGGGAGTAGCAAAATCGGTTACATCCAGTCGTTCATGTAATTTATCCGGCAGGTTGGCGCCGATAAAGCGTACCACTACCTTGCCGTCCGCCTCGCTAATGTCCATAGGGATGTTGGCGTCGGTTAAAGTGACAATTACTCGGCCTTCGCCTTTATCGCCACGACGGAAGTCAATATTCTTGATGCCTTTTACAACATCACTGTAACGGTCGCCGCTGATACTGGTTGCTTTGGCCAGTGACCCGTCAGTGGCTTCATTGTTCAGCGTGATGATGACGCTTTTGCCCTGGGTTTGAATGTCATAGGGAACGGATTCAGCCAGGTTGAGGATCATGCGGGTTTTATCTTTGGCGGTAATCGTGGTCACCGAATCAGCAACACCGGCGCCGATCGGCTGAGTACGTTGTTTGAGTTTGCTGACCGTGTTCTTGAAGTTCAGAGCGATGCGGGCAGGTTTATCCGTTGTGAAACTCAATGGCTTCTCGGCAGGTTCGTTCTTAAGATTGACGATAATCTGCAGGCGATTGCCGGGCATGTTTGAGTAAGTAATTGATTCAACGGTATTCGTTTCACTCCAGACACTGGTGGAAAAGAGTGACAATACCAGTAGAAGTGCCAGATTGATTCGTTGCATAAATGCACCTGTCATTTGATGTTGTCCTGCCTGTTTCATAAACCTGCTCCGCTATTTATCGCTGATACTGAGTGTGGCATGGCGTTCGATAAAGCCACCCAGACTATCAGGAACAATCTCTACCAGTTCGACCTATCTTCCGATACGGAGACAATCTGGCCTTCGTTCTGGCCCGCGTAATTACCAACCTGTACGCGATGCACAATATTCTGTGGGTCTTTGATCAGGCCCCAAATCTGTTTATTCTGTTCGAGGATGCCCACCATGCGTAAAGTATCCAGCGGGAAGCTTTCCAGTGGTTCGCGTGGACGTTGCTGGTCTGGCGTTAAGCCTTCGTCTTCTTTTTTGGTGTTTTCTTCAAACGCGGGTTCGAACGGATCACGTAGGCTACCTGCCGAGTAGACGAAATTCTGATACGGCTTGAACTGGGGCAGGGGTTCGACGCTTCCCAGATGCTTGGAGCGAGTTTGGTCGATAAATTCCTGCAGATCGGTGTCATCAGAACTACAGCCGGCAAGCATGATTGCCGATAGAGAGAGAATCTGTATCAGTCGTATCTTCATCAAACCTTACCCTTCTTGCTCTTACCCTTGCCTTTATCCACCGCCTCTTCCTGGTCTGTTTCATTCAGGTATTGATAAGTGATGGCGGTCAATTCCATTACCAGGGTTACGCCTTTCATCTCTTTAGGCTGATAGATATTGATATCCTGCAGGGTTACGATGCGAGGCAATGCGGCGACGCCGCTAACGAACTGGGCAAACTGGTGATAACGGCCGACCACTCGCAACTTGATTGGGTACTCGGAATAAAAGTCTTTGGGCACCAGGCCTTCCGGTTTGAAGTATTCAATATCCAGGCCACTGGCAATACCTGTCTGGGATATATCGGTCAACAGGGTTTCAATTTCCGTTTTATTCGGCAGCTGGCGTAACAGGGCACCGAAGGAACGTTCCATATCTTTCAGTTGCTGTTTGTAAGCTTCCAGGTTGGCTGCCTTGCTTTGTTTGGCGTCAAATACAGTGCGTAGTTGCGATTCTTTCTGTTCGGCTGTCTCCAGCTGCGCCAGCTGACCCTTGATATTGAACCAGAAGCCGGCAATAGCGACGATAATGCAGACAGCAATAATGACACCGATTTTGACGGGCTGCGGGGCTGTGCCGATTTTCTTGATGTCTTCGACATCAAGATCATTGACCTTCCCGATCAGTTCGCCAATATCAATTTCAGCTAAGTTCATTGGTCGTCGTCCTCTGCTGTTTTCGGCGCTGTTTGCTGCATTTCGATAACAAACTCGTTGCCACGGCCGTCTTTACGCTTGGTTTCGATGACCTTGAGTTTGGGTGATTTTAGCCACTCGGATGCGTCGATATTACGCATATAGGCAGACACGCGACCATTGGATTCGGCAACCCCGGTAATAGTGAACAGGTTGCCTGCCTGTTTGATGGCTGTCAGGTAGATGCCTTCGGGGACGGTGCGTACAATTTCGTCGAAGACATGCACAATCTGTGGACGTTTCTGCTGTAGCGACTGGATGACGTCCATACGTGACAGCAGTTTTTCCTTGGTTTCTTCCAGGCCCTTGATTTCCTTCAGCTGGGCCTCTAGCTTGTTGATTTCGGTTTGCAGAATATTGTTTCTGTAGTTCTGGTGACCAATGGTTTTGGAAATATTGACGTGCACCAGAACAATCAGGGCCAGTGTCAGCAGGGCTGAAATACTGAGTAATACAATAAACTGCTTGGTCTGTTCCTTACGTTGCTCTTCGCGCCAGGGCAGTAGGTTAATGCGTGCCATCAGTCAAAACTCCTCAGCGCCAGGCCACAGGCAATCATTAATGCCGGGGCGTCATTACTTAAAGCCTGAGCGTTCACCTTGTTGGATAGCTCCATTTTGGCAAAAGGATTGGCGATGACGGTTTCGATTCCCAGCTGGGATTCAATCAGCTCATCAATGCCGGGAATGGACGAACAACCACCCGCCAGCGCGATCATATCGACACTCTGGTGCTGGCCGGCGGTATAGAAAAATTGCAGGAAACGACTCACCTGTTGCGCCATGGTTTCTTTAAAAGGCTCCAGTACTTCAGGGATGTAGTTGTCCGGAAGACCGCCGACTTTTTTCAGTCGTCCGGCTTCTTCGTAGGCGAGACCGTAGCGACGCATGATTTCTTCGGTCAGTTGCTTGCCGCCGAATGGTTGTTCACGGGTGTAGATCAGTTCGCCGTCTTCCATCACGTTCAGGCTGGCCATGGTGGCGCCGATATCCAGCACCGCCACCACGAATGGGCGGCTTTCTTCGCCATCATCCTCTTCATCCTGCTGCAAGGCGCTGTCGGGGATGAGCAGCCGGGCGGCATTTTCGATGGTATAGGCTTCTACATCGACTATCTTGCCGATTAGCCCGCCGATTTCGGCGGCGGCAGTACGTAGTTCCACGTTTTCACTGCGGGAAGCGGCCAGTAGTACATCCACGGTATCCGGGTTGCCTTCCGTTGGGCCCAGGACCAGGAAGTCCAGGTTGATTTCTTCCAGCGGGTAGGGGATGTACTGGTCGGCTTCCAGTTCGATCTGGGTTTCCATGTCGTGGTCCGACAGGGCGGCAGGCATGGTAATGACCTTGGTGATGACCGCAGAACCGGCCACCGCCACAGCGCAAATCTTGATCTTGGTGCCGGATTTTTTTACTGCTTTCTGGATGGTCTGGCCAACGGCTTCCACATCCTGGATATTTTTTTCAACCACGGCATTACCCGGCAGTGGTTCCACTGCCAGGCTTTCGACTCGATAGCCTTTTTCGCTATGGGACAGTTCCACCAGCTTGATGGAGGTAGAACTGATATCAATTCCCAGTAATATGGGTTTTTTGCGTTTCAATTGAAACACGCGGTAATCCTCTTAATCCATTGGCTATCGATAGTTATAGCTCTTTTGTGTGTTTTTGCATTAAATATTAGCCGCAAGTATTGAATAATACTAGTCTATTTTTGGAATTCATGTCGCTGTATTTCGGTTCTGCGTTTATAATTCGGTTTATTCGGAACCCCGTACCAGACAGCATGACTATAGTTCATCATTAAAAAAATGGCGGGATTTAAGTTCCTGGCGATAAGTAATTTGATTATTTAGCTGGATTCACCGTTACAATATGGCAAGCATACGTAAAGGAAAATATGAATAGATTTCTCAAATGGCTTCGAGTTGGACTGAAACTTTTCGTTGGTCTGACGGTATTGGGTTTTGTCGTGTTACTGGGGCTGTATCTGTATCTTGAGCCGCGTCTACCTTCCATTGAAGGCCTCAAGGAAGTGAAGTTGCAGGTGCCGCTGCGGGTTTATAGCCATAATAATTCCCTGATTGCGGAATACGGTGAAAAACGTCGTTCACCCAAACGGATCGATGAAATCCCGGAAAAGCTGCGTCAGGCATTCCTGGCGGCGGAAGACGATCGTTTCTATAGTCATCCCGGTGTGGACTACCAGGGGATCATACGGGCGGTGGTGCATTTGCTTCAGACTGGCGAGCGTGGCCAGGGCGGCAGTACGATTACCATGCAGCTGGCGCGCAATTTCTACCTGAGTCGCGAAAAAACTTACGGTCGTAAGATCAATGAAATCTTCCTGGCATTAAAAATCGAGCAGGAGCTGACCAAGGATGAAATCCTCGAGCTGTACCTGAACAAGATCTACCTGGGCAATCGCGCCTATGGGGTTGCGGCAGCGGCACGGGTTTATTATGGCCGGAACCTGGACCAGCTGGACCTGCCCCAGATTGCCATGATTGCCGGACTACCCAAAGCGCCTTCCCGATTTAATCCCATTGTGAACCCTGAGCGTGCTATCAGCCGGCGTAATTATGTGCTCAAGCGTATGCTGGAGCTGGGCTTTATTACAGCGAGTGATATGCGCTGGGCCAAGGCTCAACCCACCACGGCCGGTTACCATGAATCGCCGGTTGAACTGTCGGCGTCCTATGTGGCGGAAATGGTACGTTATGAGATATCGCAACAATTCGGCGAAGAAGCCTATAGCCGTGGCCTCAACGTGTACACCACGATCGAGGACCGGTTTCAGGAAGCCGCTAATCGAAGTGTTCGGGATGATCTGCTGGCCTATGATCAGCGCCATGGTTACCGTGGTCCGGAAGCCCGCGTCAAAATTAATGAAAGCATCACCGATCCCGAGCAGCGCGTGGTTTTCTACGAAAAAAGCCTGGAAGGTTATGTTACCTATGGCGGCCTGATCCCCGGGCTAGTGGTGGACACGGGTGAGCAAACTGCACGTGTGTACGTTGCTGGTGGTCGCATGATTAACCTCGACTGGGCCGGGCTCTCCTGGGCCAGGCCATTCATCAATGTGAATTCACGTGGGCCGGAGCCGCAGAAAACCGAAGACATCATTAAACCCGGCGATATCGTCCGGGTGTATCGTAATGATGAGGGGATATGGACCCCGGGCCGGGTACCGGCGGTACAGGGTGCGCTAGTGTCCTTGGTGCCTAATGACGGCGCCATCACTTCGCTGGTGGGTGGTTTCGATTTCCAGCACAGCAAATTCAATCGGGCGATCCAGGCAAAACGCCAGGCGGGTTCCAGCTTTAAACCTTTTATTTATACCTCGGCGCTGGAAAAGAACTATACCGCCGCATCCATGATTAATGATGCACCGGTGGTGTTCCATGACCCGGCCCTGGAAGGTACCTGGCGGCCCGAAAATTATAGCGGCAAGTTTTATGGTCCAACCCGGTTGCGGGAAGCCCTGGTGAAATCCAGAAACCTTGTCTCTATTCGCCTGCTGCGGAATATCGGTATTCGTTATGCCACTGATTTCGTCAGCCGGTTCGGTTTCAATTCCGATAGCCTGCCCCATGACCTGTCCCTGGCACTGGGTAGTGGCGAAGTCAGTCCGCTGGAACTGGCGCGGGGCTTTGCCGTGTTCGCCAATGGCGGTTATCTCATCAAGCCTTATTTCATCGATCGTATCGAAGACCTGGATGGACGGGTGCTGTTTGCTGCAGATCCAGCCGTTGCCTGTGTGCCCTGTGTGTTGAAGGCGCGTCCCCAGATAGCGAAAAACGTCGAACCGCTGAAACCAAAAAGCGAGACCATCCAGCAGGCTGAGGACGCAGACCAGATCGCCGCTACCGAACTGACCGGGGGCACCAGACCAGAGCCGCAAGCTTCTACCGCTAACCCGGATGAAACGGCACTGGTAGAAGAGGAAGCCATCGAATCCGGCTTGCCGAAACAGGCGAAGCGGGTGGTCGATGAAAGGGTGGTTTACATCATGGATTCTATCCTGGGTGACGTTATTAACCGTGGTACCGGCCGCCGTGCCCGGGTACTGGGTCGAAATGACCTGCACGGCAAAACCGGTACCACTAACGACCAGAAAGATGCCTGGTTCAACGGTTTCAATGCCTCCATCGTTACGACTGCCTGGGTTGGCTACGACCAGCAACAGAAACCCCTGGGGAACCTGGAAACCGGCTCCCGTGCCGCGCTGCCAATGTGGATACAGTTCATGCGCACCGCTTTGAAAGGGGTGCCTGAAGTACAGATGCCCCGGCCGGAGAATATTGTCACGGTTAAAATTAACCCGGAAAATGGTGAGCTGGCTGGCGCCAATGACAAGAATGCCATCTTTGAAATTTTCCGTGCTGAACTCACACCCAGGGACAAGTCCACCGATTCACCGGCGGGTGAAAACAAGGGCGTGATCCCGGAACAGCTGTTCTAAGTCGGTTGTTCCCAGTTTGACTATACTTGGGACTCTGTTCCTGATTTGGTCGTGTATATGAAACGGATGCTCTTTTTCGCAGCTATTTTGCTGACTGCCAGTGCGCAGGCGGGCAGTCACCGTATTGAAGTTTATCCCACGAGCCAGGCCTTGCCGCAAACCTATTACGACGTGAAATCGGGCGATACCCTTGGCGGTATTGCCCAGTCGATTTTGCCCGGACGAGCCGAGCTGCGTGCCAGCCTGATGCGACGCCTGGTGGAAATCAATCCCGATGCCTTCATCAACCACAACCCGGATCAGCTGAAAGCCCATGTTAGGCTATGGTTGCCGGATGAATACGCGGGTCCGGGCCAGAGCGCGAGCACCGGCCAGCGGGTGATCCAGCAGTTCAGCTGGGGCTATATCAGCAAACCCAGACGTTAAGGCAGGCCGCTACAGCAGGCCACGCTCTGCGAACGACACCACCTCGTCTCCCACCACAAAATGATCCAGCACCCGTACATCGACCAGGCTGAGGGCGTCTTTTAAACGCCGGGTGATGGCTTCATCGGCACGACTGGGTTCCGCAACACCGGAAGGATGATTGTGGGCCAGGATCACTGCTGCGGCATTGTGCTGCAGGGCCTTTTTCACCACTTCCCGCGGATATACGCTGGCGCCGTCGATGGTGCCGCGGAACAGCTCTTCAAACTGGATGACCCGGTGGCGCTGGTCCAGGAACAGCACCGCAAATACTTCGTGGGTGCGGTCCCGCAGTTGCATGCTGAGGTACTCCCGGGTGGCCTGGGGGCTGGTAAGGCTGTCACCCCGTTGCAGGTTTTCTGACAGGTAACGGCGCGCCATTTCCAGGATTGCCTGCAACTGGGCAAACTTGGCCTGTCCCAGTCCCAGGTGCTGGCAGAAGGTGGATTCATCCGCGGCCAGCAGGTGACGCAGGCCGCCGAAGTTATGCAGCAGCTCATGGGCAAGATCAACGGCGGTTTTACCGTTCACGCCGGTGCGTAAAAAAATCGCCAGGAGTTCGGCGTCGGTGAGGGCGGTGCTACCCAGTTGTAACAGTTTTTCTCGGGGGCGCTGTGAGAGGGGCCAGTCGGTAATTGCCATGCTACATTCCCTGTTCTGCAAGTGAGCCCCGATAATAAATGCCTGCCGACGTATCAGCAAGGGCTGGCGCTGGCAGCATCTGGTAAACTTCGCCCATGAATCGACCAATTCAAAAGATATTGCTGGGCGTGAGCGGCGGCATTGCGGCCTATAAAAGTGCCGAGCTGGTGCGTCGGCTACAGGATGCCGGTTTCGAGGTGCGGGTGATGATGACCCAGGCCGCCACCGAGTTTGTGACGCCGTTAACTTTCCAGGCCCTGTCCGGGCATCCGGTGCATCTACATTTGTTCGACACTGCCTCGGAAGCGGCCATGGATCACATCGAGCTGGCGCGCTGGGCGGACCTGATCCTGATCGCACCCGTCACTACCAACACCCTGGCGCGACTGGCCCAGGGGCTGGCGGATGACCTGATGACTACCGTGGTGTTGGCCAGTCGCGCCCAACTGGCGGTTGCCCCCGCTATGAATCATGTTATGTGGGAAGACCCGAGTACCCAGGCCCATATCGAGCAACTGGCCCAGCGTGGCATCACCATCCTCGGGCCGGCGTCAGGTCTGCAGGCCTGTGGCGAAACCGGTGAAGGGCGGATGCTGGACGTCGCCGAGCTGGTGGACTGGGTCAAACAGCAACAACAGCCTGGCAGCCTGCATGGACAGAAAGTTTTAATTACCGCCGGTCCGACCCATGAAGCCATTGACCCGGTGCGTTTTATCGGTAATCGCAGCTCCGGCAAAATGGGTTATGCCATTGCCCGGGCTGCGGTGGAAGCCGACGCCGAAGTCACTCTGGTTTCCGGACCGGTGCAGCTGGCGGCGCCTGCCCAGGTGGATGTGATTCGGGTGGAGTCGGCGCTGGAAATGCATGCAGCGGTTATGCAGCATATCGACGGCCAGGGTATTTTTATCGCCACGGCAGCAGTGGCTGATTATCGACCGGCGCAGGTGCAGCCACAGAAAATCAAGAAGTCCGCCGAGGTGTTGCAACTGGAACTGCAGCCCAACCCCGATATTCTTGCCGAGGTCGCAGCGCTGGAATCACGTCCCTTCTGCGTCGGTTTTGCGGCCGAAACCCAGAACCTGGAAGCGCACGCCAGGGGGAAAATGCAGCGTAAGCGTCTCGACATGATTGCTGCCAATCTGGTGGCGACAGGGGAAGACGCAGGATTCAACAGTGATTACAATGCGCTGGCTGTTTACACCAACGAGGGTGTCAGTCATTTACCCCGTGCCGGGAAAATGCAAATTGCCCGGCAACTTATACAATTAATCGACCAAGCCGTGAATAATCAAACATGAAAAAAATCCAATTAAAGATTCTCGATCCCCGAATCGGTCAGGACATCCCCCTGCCACAACATGCCACGCCCGGTTCTGCCGGTATGGATCTACGCGCCTGTATCGATGCGGTTATCGAACTGGCGCCAGGCCAGACCGAACTGGTACCCACCGGGATTGCCATCCACATCAGCGATCCCGGTCTGGCGGCCACCATCCTGCCGCGCTCCGGGCTGGGACATAAGCACGGCATCGTGCTGGGTAACCTGGTGGGCCTGATCGATTCGGATTACCAGGGGCAGTTATTTGTTTCGGTGTGGAATCGAGGCGATACCCATTTCCATATCGAGCCCGGCGACCGCATTGCGCAACTGGTGTTCGTGCCGGTGGTACAGGTGGATTTCGAACAGGTGGACGAATTTGAATCCAGTGATCGGGGTTCCGGTGGTTTCGGGCATTCAGGCCGCAACTAGTCGCTGTCTGCTAAAGTCATCTACATAAGCTGTACTTTCAGCCATTAATTTTTCAGGAATACCATGAGCCAGATTAACCCGGCAATTTTTAGAGCCTATGATATACGCGGTATTGTCCGCCAGGATTTAACCCCGCAGGCAGTAGAGAAAATTGGCCAGGCATTTGCTACGGAAGCCTTGCAAAAAGATTGTAATACTGTGGTGATTGGACGGGATGGCCGTATTCATTCCGGCCTGTTGTCTTCGGCTCTTGCAAAGGGTTTGCAGAAGGGTGGCTGTGACGTGATTGATGTAGGGCAGGTGCCGACGCCGGTGCTGTATTTTGCGACCTATGCATTAAAAACCGGTACTGGCATCATGGTCACCGGTAGCCACAACCCGCCGGAATACAATGGCCTGAAAATGTTGATGGCGGAGAAGACCCTGTATGGCGACGACATCCAGAATTTGCAACAGCGCATACTGGATGACCAGCTCAATCAGGGCAAAGGTCTTTATCGGGAACAACCGATCCTGGCGGATTATGTGCAACGAATCCTGGATGATGTCAAACTGGATCGGCCCCTGAAAATTGCAGTGGATTGCGGCAACGGCGTAGCCGGTGTCGTTGCCGGTGAACTGTTCCGCAAGCTGGGTTGTGAAGTGACCGAGCTGTTTTGCGACGTGGACGGTAGTTTCCCGAATCATCATCCGGACCCGAGCAAACTGGAAAACCTGCAGGATCTTTGCAACACCATTGAAGCGCAACAACTGGACCTGGGTCTGGCCTTCGATGGCGACGGTGACCGTGTGGGCATTGTCGACGACAGCTTAAAAGTGATCTGGCCGGACCGGCAAATGATCCTGTATGCGGAAGACGTGTTATCCCGCAATCCCGGTGCGCAAATCATTTATGATATTAAATCCAGCTATCACCTGGGCAAGGCAATCGCGTCCATGGGCGGTGAGCCGTTGATGTGGAAAACCGGCCATTCGTTCATCAAAGCCAAAATGCAGGAGACCGGTGCCCTGCTGGCGGGTGAAATGTCCGGGCATATCTTTTTCAAGGAACGCTGGTTTGGTTTTGATGATGGCCTGTATTCCGCTGCACGTATGCTGGAAATACTCAGCCATAAAAACCAGAAAGCCTCGCAGGTGTTTGCCGAGTTACCGGACAGTTTTAATACCCCGGAACTGCAGATCCATTTCAACGAAGGCGAGCATTATGCATTCATGGAAAAATTCAAACAGCAGGCCGATTTTGGGGATGCCGATATATCCAGTATCGATGGTATGCGAGTCACCTGGGACAAAGGCTGGGGCCTGATCCGGCCGTCCAATACCACGCCGTGCCTGGTATTGCGCTTTGAAGCGGACGACGAAGCATGCCTACAACAGCTGCAGGATACCTTCAGGGACCAGATTCAAAAAATTGATTCAACAATAAATATTCCGTTCTAAGGAGCCAGCATTGGAAAACACCAAAGCATCCACGGTAGTTAAGGTACTCGCGGAAGCATTGCCTTACATACAGAAACTCAATGGCAAAACCGTGGTGATTAAATACGGCGGCAACGCCATGACGGAGGAAGTGCTCAAGCACAGTTTTGCTCGCGATATTGTTTTATTGAAACAGGTGGGTGTGAACCCGGTGGTTGTTCATGGTGGTGGCCCGCAGATCGGTGAACTACTCAAACGTATCGGCAAGGAAAGTACCTTTATCGATGGCATGCGGGTCACCGACAAGGAAACCATGGATGTAGTAGAGATGGTCCTGGGTGGCCTGGTGAATAAAAGCATCGTCACCCTGATTAATCAGCAAGGTGGTCGTGCGGTGGGTCTCACCGGAAAAGATGGCGGCCTGATTCGTGCGCGTAAAATGAATCTTACTCGCCAGCAGGAAGCCACAACAGCGCCGGAAATTATCGACCTGGGTCATGTGGGTGAAGTGAGTACCATTGATCCTTCCGTGGTGTCCATGCTGGACAATGATGATTTTATTCCCGTGATCGCTCCTATCGGCGTGGGTGAAGACGGTGCTTCGTACAACATCAATGCTGATATCGTTGCCGGCAAGCTCGCCACTGTATTGGGCGCGGAAAAATTATTATTGCTTACCAATACTGCCGGTATCCTGGATAAGCAGGGTGAACTGTTAACCGGGCTGGATTTCAAACGCGTGGAAGCCCTTATCGAAGACGGCACTATTTCTGGCGGCATGTTGCCCAAAGTTGGCTGTGCTCTGGATGCGGTCAAGTCCGGGGTTAAAACCGCCCATATCATCGATGGCCGCGTTCAGCATGCGGTGTTGCTGGAACTGCTGACCAATGAAGGTGTTGGTACTTTGATTAAAGGCTGAATGATTTGTCACAGAGCTACAGAGGGAATGAGAATTAATTATTACGAATGTAGAATTAAAAACAATTTCAGGTTAGGGTGTGCTTTTTAAACCAACATTCTATTCTGAGTCACCCAATTGCTGGGTCTCGCCGGGCTAGCCCAAGTAGCATGGTATTTTTCCCTTGTAGTACTTTGCGCCTTCGCGTCTTTGCGTCAGAATAAAAAAACATGTCCAGCATCAGTTTCTCGATTTCCCGACTTTCCGTTTTGCATTTGCACGATGTGCAGATAGATATCCATCAGGGTGAATGTATTGGCCTGTCCGGCCCGTCCGGGTCGGGCAAATCTTTATTGTTACGAGCACTGGCGGATTTGCAGGAGCACACCGGCGAGATATGCCTACAACAAAAAAAGCAGGTCGATTTTAAACCTTGTGACTGGCGTAAACAGGTGGCGCTATTGCCGGCCGATAGTCAATGGTGGGGCGATACGGTGGCTGAGCATTTTCGATCCGTTGATGAATCAGGCTTGCAACAACTGGGATTTGAAAAAGATGTCATGAGCTGGCAGGTGAGTCGTTTATCCTCGGGTGAGAAACAACGCCTGGCATTTTTACGCTTGCTTGAGAATCAGCCGCAGGTGTTATTGCTGGATGAGCCAACTGCTAACCTGGATGCTGCGAACAGTGGCGTGGTGGAACAAATGATTCGACACTATCTGGAATCCCATAAGGCCTGTGCCGTGTATGTCAGTCACGACCTGGAGCAGTTATCTCGCATTGCTGATCGCCAGTTCAAAATTGTGTCCGGTCAACTGGAGTCGGCCTGATGTTCGTGTCGCTCACAGGATTTGATCTTTCACTGGCTGCTGTGCTGGTGTTGTTACTGGCATTATTGAGCTGGCGCATGCAACTGGGACTGGCGCCGCGACTGTTGCTGGCGGCGTTACGCACCACGGTGCAGTTACTCCTGGTTGGCCTGGTACTGAAATGGGTATTCGAACAGGCCAGTTTTCTGTGGGTGATGCTGATCACTACCGTTATGTTAACCGTGGCTGGCTGGGAGATCCTGTCGCGCCAGAAACGTAAACTCAAGGGCTGGTGGGGCTTTGGTATCAGCACCGGTTCATTGTTTATATCGTCGTTCACGGTCACCCTGCTGGCACTCACCGTCATTATCCAGCCTGATCCCTGGTATCACCCGCAGTATGCTATCCCGCTGCTGGGGATGTTGCTGGGCAATACCATGACCGGCATTGCGCTGGGCATGGATCGCCTGGTCCAAACGGCCTGGCAACAACGCGCCGTCATCGAGCAGCGATTGATGCTGGGGCAGACGGCACATGAAGCGATAGGTGATATTCGACGTGAAAGTATGCGCGCCGGTATGATTCCCATTATCAACTCCATGGCGGCCGCCGGCATCGTGAGCCTGCCCGGTATGTTGACCGGCCAGATACTCGCCGGTGCGGCACCGGTGGAAGCGGTGAAATACCAGATCCTGATTATGTTCCTGGTGTCATCCGGCACAGGCTTCGGGGTGGTGTCGGTGTTGTGGCTGATTTCGAAACGCCTGTTCGATCAGCGGGAACGGTTGCGGTTTGATTTGTTGTTGAAATGAAAATCTGACACGGAGTTGTTTTTTGACGCAAAGACGCGAAGAACGCAAAGAGACTTGAAATATGCCGTTCGTATAGACCGGTCAGGTCGTTTGTATTTATAAAATTCTTTTCGGACATCCCCCATGAGGCATCGCTGTGCGAATCAATTCGCAGCTACGCTTTTCATATGAAAATGTATTTGCTCATATGCGGGTTTTTCTTTGCGTCAAACGGAAAACTTTCTATTGACTATGTTTCCCCGGGGCTTAATGATTCTGCATTCGCCGTTCCATAATTTTGCGGCGCAGTTCGAGGCGTTGTGCCGGGCTCATGTTTTGCAGGCGATGGCGTATGGCTTCGCGGCGTTCCGGTGGCAGTTGTTGCCAGCGTTGCCTGAGCTGCTGGCGCTTTTCGGCTGGCAGGTTTTTATACCATTGGTGCTTGCGGCGTAATTCGTTACGCTCATCCGGTGACAATTGCATGAAACGTTGAAAGCGTTGGCGTAACAGGGCTTTTTTCTCTGGCGGTAATTGTTGCCAACGTTGAAACCGTTGTTTCGCCTGCAGCTTCTGTTCCGGTGTCATGCCGGCCCAGCGCTGTGCCCCGGTGGCCAGGCGTTGTTGCCGTTGTTCCGGTAGCTGGTTCCAGCTGGACTGGAAGCCGTGTAACATCTGCTGTTGCTGCGGGCTGAGGGAGTCCCAGCTGATGCCATCGGCATACAGCAGTTGCGAGAGCAACAACAGTCCGGCGCTGAGTAGGGTTCGGTAAAGTTTAATCATGCTTGCTGTCCTCGCCAGTTCTGGATGTGGCGATTTGCGGGTTTTCGATATCCAGTGACACGGGGTCGACCCATTCGTCATTTACTTTTACTGCCATGCTGCCCAGGTACTCCAGGAAATCCGTAGACGGTGCCGCCTCTTCCGCCACTAAGGCAGGGCTGGCAAGTAACAGGGCGGACACTAACAGGGGTTTAACCAGCATGGTCTTCCTCGGCCAGCCAGGCGATAAAGTCCAGGTCTTCCAGCAGTTCCAGTTCGGTGTCGGAGCTGATGATCTCCATGTCTTCCATGGCAATTTGTGGTTGCTGGGGAACTGGTGAATGCGGCATCCATAGCCAGCCGCTCACGACAGCAATCGTCACCACCGCCGTTGCCGTCGCCGGTATCGCCAGGCCAAACCGGCGGCTGTGCAGGCGACTGTCAATGGCCCGCTGGCGAGCCTGGTTCAGGCGCGATAATGTGTGGGCGTCCAGCTGTTGAGCGGACTCGTCCAGCAATTGGCGGCTTTTCTGCAGAAACTCGTCTTCGTTCATCTCCAGTGTTCCTCAAGTTGGTTGCGCAGAAAATGCACCGCACGGGAATAATGGGTTTTGACGCTGCCTTCGGAGCAGCCCATGGCGTGGGCGGTTTCCGCCACATTCAGGCCTTCCCAGTTGCGTAGCAGGAATGCCTGTTGTTGTCGCAACGGCAGTTGTTTTAATGCAATGTCCAGGGCCGTGCCGGTATCGGTATTTTCCAGCATTGCCTGTGGGTCACGTCCATGGGGATCGGCAGCCTGCTGGATCGGGTCGGCCGGGTCGTCGTCATCCGTGAAGGGTTTGAGCCAGCTGCGAAACCGGTTGCGTACCGTATTACGGCGATGCCAGTCATTGATCTTGCTTTGCAGGATGCGCCAGAACAAAGGCTTCCATTCGCTGCTCGGCTTGTGCCCGTATTTGTGTGCCAGGGTCAGCATGCTGTCCTGCACGATATCCAGCGCGTCTTCCGAATGCCCGCTGGCGATTTTCGCCATGCGGTAGGCTCGCCGTTCGACGTCGGCTAGAAACTGGTTCAGGGTTTGTTGCTGCTCCAGGGGGCTGGCTCCGGCATGCTCTTGATGCGGGGTATTGTACAGGCTGTACCAGCCCAGTGGTGTCGCTAACAGCATCGCGTATCCATTAAGTTGCATTAAACCTGTAAACGCAGCCAGCTGGATCTGGTTGACAGGGATGGCAATGTTATCGACAGGCACTCGATGCCTGGATCAGGCCCCAGCCGTACACCGGGTCCTTACCCGGCTGTCCCAGGTCACGAGCAGATCGCTGCAGGCTGGCATAAGCCTGGCGCGGCCCTTCATGGCTGGCGAGCAGGGCCATGCTGGCGGTGATAAACGGCGTTGCGTAGGATGTGCCACTGAGGTATTTGCCGCCATTGTCGCCATAGGCCGACCAGATGTCCGCGCCGGGTGCGGCAAAATCGATATAACTGCCCTGGCTGGCATGGTCATAGATGCGGGCTTTGGCGTCCACGGCAGTGACGGCAATCACCCCGGGCTGGGCTGCAGGATAAACCGGTGGCGAGTGGGGGCCGGCATTGCCGGCAGCCGCAATGATCGCGACCCCGGATTTGATGGTGCGTTGCAGGGCCACATCCACCAGCAGGTTGCGCGGCCCGCCGAGACTCATATTGATGGTCTGGACTTTCTGTGCCAACAGCCAGTCGATGGCATTGACCAGCCATTCGGCAGTGGTGTCGACGTGTTGTTGATCCCGCTGCCGGAATACATCCACCGCATACAGGCGCGCGGCGGGTAACATACCGCCAAACTGGCGGGTGGCCGGGTCGCCGATTAACAGGGTGGCGATGGCGGTGCCATGATCCGGTGAGGCGGGTTTGATGCCGTGGCTGATGGCCTGGTGCTGGGTAATGCTACGGTTTTTCAGGGCCGGGTGATGGGTGTTGATCCGGGTATCGATGAGGCCAATGCGTAACCCCCGGCCACAGGAAGCCAGGCCGGATTGCCAGTGAATCTGTTGCAGTGCGGTTGCGGTGCTGCGGCTGCCGAGTAACTGGTAGCGGGTGTTCATGTCCACCCACATTTTGGGATACGCCCTACGCACATCGACGGTAATCTGTTGCATGTCGGTGCCGGCGGGCAAACGAAATACCGTAATCACAAGCCCCAGGCTTTTCAATACTTTGCGGCGTTTCGGCGACAGGCCATAAGCGCCCAGCTGTTGCGCCAGACTCCTGGCTTCATCCATGTTGCTGCTGACCACCAGTAATTCATCGGGTTCATTATGCTGGCGCACGAAGGCTTCCTGTTGCTGTTTCAGGCGCAGGTTGGGTGGCGGCGGTGGTAGCTGGCTGTCCATCAACGAGCCGGAACTGTTGGGTAACACCCGGGGAGTGGCCGGTTCCGGTCCATAATCGCCGTAGTTGTCCCAGGCGCTGGATACCGCGCCACTATCAGCGGGTAAATCATAATAATTGTTGTAGGCATCATTGGTAGCGTCAGGGCTGGGCGATCTGTTGGGTGCTGTCGGTGAGGGAGTGGACGGCACCGGTTTGGCAGGAGTGGGTCCTGGCGGTGCCGGCTGGGTAATGCTGGGTAGTTTAGTGGCTGACAGGCTCGGGCTGATCACAGTGGTAGTGATGGCGGCTTTGCAGATAGTGATGTTTTTATTGATGTTGCTTAACCAGTTACCGGTTTGGGGATCGCGGATGCCAGTGTAATACCACTGTTCTGGCTGGATGCGCCTGTCTTTGGGGATGACGGCATAAATCAGGGTGTTGCTCCAGCTTTTGATCGTCAGGGGCACATTAATGCCATGGCCACCCAGGGACACCGCTTTCTGGCTACCGAAGTTTTTGCCCAGGATCGGCAAGGTCTCACCCGGCTTGATGCACTGGCCGATTTTATAGCCGGTGATTTCCGGTTTCAGTGCGAGTGTCAGGGTGGGAGTGGTCAGCAGTGGGGTTTTGATGGTGGTGGTTGTGGCGCTCAGAGAGGCGGTGGCCGCCAGTCCTGACTGGCAGCACAACAGTAGCACCAGGGCCATCAAGGCTGTGCAATTATTCTTCCGCCACATAATCCACCAAGTTGTGATTGGTCTGTAGTTCCTTCACCGTTTCAGCGATGGGCTTGCCACTGCTCTTCACTGCAATGCGGTACACGCCACTGGCGGACGGGCCGTCGATCATGCGCGCCTGGTGTTTAAACAGCAATGCCCGAATGGCCTGTTCCGAGGCGTTGTCCTTGAACTGGATCTGTAACACCGGGCCTTCGTAATGGGAACCGGACAGGGGCACGATACCGGTGTCAGTGGTACTTTGCTGGAGTATGTAGCCGGCCTGGATGACCGCCAGCAAGGAGGCGGCAACTGCGAATACACGCCAGCGACTGGCACTGCTGGAGGTCGAGCTCGGGGTTTCTTTTATAATCTCCCGCTTCAGGCGTTGCAGTCCCATTTCGCCGGGTGGCTGGCTGCCGGGCTGTTGTTGTTTAACGGCGCTCTGCAAGGTTTGCAGGAATGCCACTTCCTGGTGTAATTCAGGGTGTTCGGCAAGTGCTGTTTCGACTTCCTGTTTTTCAGCGTCTGTCAGGGTATCGTTGACATACCAGGGCAGGCTCTCCTGTAACTGTTGTTTGTTCATGACACGGACTCCACTGCATCGGTCAGTTAATATGCTGGCTAAGACACTTTTTTAATGCATTTTTAGCGTGATATACGCGGGTCTTTACCGTGCCTTCCGGACACTCAACAATCCTGGCTATTTCCTGGTAGGCCAGATCTTCAAAAAACGCCAGATGCACCACCTCTCGATGGGCTTCGGATAAATTATCCAGGCAGTTCCGAATGAGCTCGGAATCCTGCATGGCGGCGATAATGTTATCCATGGCGGTGTTGCTGTCATCGCTCAGCCGGTCGGAATAATCATCGATATCTTCTTCCCTGTTGCGATGTTTGCGTTTCCTGAGTCTGTCGTAGACCTTGTGGTGAGTGATGCCCAGTAACCAGGTGGATACCCGGGAGCGTCCTTCGAAGCGGGAAGCGTGTTTCCATACTTCCATCATCACCTCATTGACTGTGTCGGCTGCTTCGTGGGGATCGTTCAATCGCGTTAGCGCGTACTGGTAAACGCGCGATTCGAACAGACGATAAAAAGCCTCCAGTGAAGTCTGGAGGCCGTTGGTCATTTGTTGCAGCAATTCCCTTGCCTGTGTATCGAGTTGGTCCGTGCTCATGGTATGCGTATTTCCCTTAATAGACTGGTGCTTAGAATCTGTCCTCCCGGTCCTATGGCCATGATGCGCCAGTAGTAGGTCTCGCCGTGTTGCAGATGACTGCGGGACAGGGTCCCCAGACCGATGCCGGTTTTTTTACCCGGTACCAGGATACCGCTGGCCGGGATTTGTTTATCCAGCCCCAGCTCATCCAGCCGGGTGCCGTTTTTGGGTTGAGCATAGAGTTCCAGCTGGTAGGCCCGTGCGCCTTTCACCGGGCGCCAGCTGAACTGGGTGTCTTCGGTCAGCAGGGCATTGGCTGAAGGTGAGCGCAAACTCACCGGTGGCAGGCGTATGCCTGCCTCGGTGCTGCCGGACGGGCTGACGTTATAACGCAAAATCGGCTGGGTGAGACTGATGACCGGTTCGCGAATCCGCAGCCGTACCACATAGTTGCCGCTATCCTGGCTGGGCAGCACCGGGCTCTGTAAATAAATCTGCCCACCGGCGCCGAGGTACTGGCGTACCGACTGCAGCGGAATAAAGAACGGCGTGCCGCGGGTGCTGCTGGGGTCGGCGACTTCCCACAGTGCGTCCAGCAGGCCGGTGCCGGTGTAGTTGATGTCCGCCACTGCGCGAATACGGGTGCCCGGTTTGATGAGTTTAACAATGCTGTTGTCGCTGTAACGCAGGGCAATGCGGTTAAGTGTGAGCACGCTTTCGGTATTGGGAACTGTAGTGGTGGTCGTGCCACCACCGCTCGGTGGCGGCGTTGCCGGCTGGGTGAGGTTAATCTGGAAAAAGGCCGGCCCGGTGTTACCTTCGGCACCTGCAACAAAATCGCGGTAGTAATAGATGGTGCTCAAATTGTTTGTTTGCGCGAAGGTGTAGACACTGGTGGGGATCTGAAAAAATTCGCCCGCTGTAACCGTACCTGCAGGTACGCTGGGAACTGCCAGGCGAACTGTACGAGTTGCGATGACACTGTTGACGTTGGCCGCCGACGTAAACGTGCCAGCCGAAGAGGTGGCAGTACCACCGCCATTACCGATGGTAGTGATGAGCCAGTTCACATTGATAAAGGCACCGGAGCCGATTTCCTGGCTGGTGGAAAGCGGGTTTGTTGTCAGCGTTGCCGCACTGGCGAATTGACTGATAAGCAACAGCAATAAAACCGGGATTATTTTTTTAACAGGATCGAATCTCATCAGCATCACTCCACCGAACTGATCGGCAAACGCATAACCAGGCTCAGGAAAATTTGATAGTTGTCGGCATCGTTGTTGTTATCGATTTTGTCGTCATTTTTCTGCCAGCTGCCGCTGAGGCTGACATCGAATCCCGGGCTGAAGTTTTTTGCCGCAATCCAGTTCCAGGTGAACTGCATGGTGACCGAACTCAGGTTGCTGTCCTGGGGTAGTGAGATGCTGTCATTGCTGGATTTTGTCTGGTTAAGGAGCAGGTTGCCGCTGATGGTATCGGTAATCAGTAACTGGGAGCCGAGGTTAAAAATCGTGGTCTCCGACTGGCTGTTATCGAAATCAAGCTGGGTGACATCTTTCTGGATGGTGGGTGTCAGGCTCAGGATCTGGCTGGCCTGGATGTTGGCGTTCAGGACTGTGCTGCGGGTGCTCTGGTTCTGGGTCGGATCGACGCCGTTTTCCTGGTCCGCCTTGGCCAGGCTCGCGCCCCAGCTCCAGCGTTCCTTGTTGAAGCTCAGCTGTATCTGCTGGCTGGTAGTGGTGTAATCCAGGTCGGCGTAAGTCACGCTGACAGCCTGCTTGATCATTTGCTGGTCACTGACGCCATAGAGAAAAGACAGGCTGGGAATGCCCATGGTTTCCAGCCAGCTACCGGGCTGGGGCTGCTGGTTCAGACTGTAATTGAGGGCCAGCTGGTTGGTGCTGGTTTCGATGGTGGGGCGATCGTCCAGTTTATCCACATTATCGGTTTCCCGGGCGGTGGATAGCTGGGTGCTGATGCCGCTCCAGTCCATGTTGAAATACACTTTGTTGAGTTTCTTGTCCGATGGCAGGCCGGGGTTGGCCAGGCTGAAGAAGAAGGTATCCACCTTGCGAAATTCAGCCCCGGTATTCCAGTAAAACTGGCTGCCTTCGGTGGCCAGGGGGGTATAGGACAGGCTCAGTGACATGGCATTGTCATCGGCGTTGAC
>Ga0114931_10001855_pt1 | contig 26889 bp, 23 predicted proteins | sample 2SBtaG_FD_89579 | JGI IMG/M metagenome (GOLD analysis project Ga0114931, IMG submission 89579) | Deep subsurface microbial communities from Kolumbo volcano to uncover new lineages of life (NeLLi) - 2SBTROV14_V59a metaG | ecosystem: Environmental > Aquatic > Marine > Volcanic | place: Kolumbo... | reverse complement strand
GCGAGGCCGCGGAATTCGATCTGCAGATGCGGCCAGGACCGAGTGATATGCCATTGGACCCCATGCTCGGCCATATGGAGCGCGACACCATCGAAAAGGCGCTCGAACAGACCCGCTACAATAAAACCGCCGCGGCCAAACTACTCGGGATCTCGTTCAGCGCGTTACGCTACCGGCTCAAAAAACTGGGTCTCGACTAAATCCTGGCCGAAAGGCCAATTGTATCGACATCAAAAACTGCTGAAAATCAACAGGTCCTGATCAGAATCAACAGCACACGGCCACTTTCATGACGATCCCTGGCCGCGAAATACTCACCACATAGAACTATAATCCCTTGTATTTAAGAATAAAATTAATTTTTTTGCTTATCGGGTCAGAAATTGACTAAAGCTGGCACGCGAGATGCAGATAACCTGAGTAAGGCAAGGCGGTGCATCCGGAGAGGAGAACGGCAGTGCCGGTTTACAATGAATCGATACAACCCACAGGAGTTACACCGATGAAAAAGACACAGCAAGGTTTTACACTTATCGAACTCATGATCGTCGTGGCCATCATCGGCATTCTGGCCGCCGTCGCGATCCCGGCCTATCAGGATTACACGACTCGCGCCAAGATCTCCGAAATCATAGGCATCGCCGCAAAGGACAAGAGTTCGGTTTCAGAGTATTACATCAGCATGGGCTCCATGCCGGCCTTAGCGGTAAATGCGGGTGTCAGCACTGATGCCGCTCAGAGCGATTTCATTAACGCTATCGCCTATGGCAAGACCAGCGCAACGGTTGCTACTCTGAACTATACCGTGACCGGCACGAACTCCACCGCAGACACGAAGAAGATCATCTTTACGGGCACGGGTAGCGCCACCGGCGTCAAGTGGAGCTGCACAGCCAGTACAGTGGCGCCCAAGTATCTGCCGGCCAATTGCCGCTAAGGTAGAAGCCCCTGACTGGGCCGAAGACCTTGAATCAGAAGCCCCTCTTGGTAGAGGGGCTTTTTTTTGGAAAAGTTGCTCATCAACACAATGTCAGGACTAAGATCAAGACCGATAAGGCCGATAACATCGTCATGAGCACAGCAGCCAGTCAACTCTCAAATACCGTCCTGAGCGGGCTCGCACGTAAGATTGTCGACCTCGGCATGCTCGATGAGGATGCCGTCGTAAAGATCTGCAAGTCTGCGGATGATCAGTAAAACACGTTCATCGAAGAGCTCGTCGCAAGCAATGCACTCGATTGCCTGACAATAGCCAATATTGCATCACAGGAATTCGGTATCCCGCTGTTTGACCTCGCGGCGATGGACCTCGCGCTCTGCCCGGTGCCCCTGGTCGATCAGAAGCTGATCCGTCTCCACAAGACCCTGCCTCTTTATAAAAGAGGCAGCATGCTCTATGTCGCCATTGCGGACCCGGCCCACCTGCAGGGCCTTGATGAAATCAAGTTTCATGTCGGCAGCAATGTCGAACCGATTCTCGTCGAACACGACAAGCTGCACAAGGCCATCACGGATCTGCTCGAGGCCGAGGAGACCCGTACCGAGGGTCTCGACGACACCGACCTCGACGACATCGACTTTGACGATCAGGGCGACGACCTGTCCGATACGGGCGATGACGAGAGTTCTGACGTAGACGACACCCCGATCGTGCGCTTCGTCAACAAGGTTATTCTGGATGCCGTCAACAAAGGGGCATCCGATCTGCACTTTGAACCCTATGAACATACCTTCCGAGTGCGGTTCCGCGTCGACGGCATCCTCAAAGAGATCACCTCGCCGCCGAGTTCGTTGGCCAAGAAGATCGCCGCACGCATCAAGGTCATGTCGCGCCTCGACATCTCCGAACGGCGCGTCCCTCAGGACGGCCGTATGAAGATGAAGCTGTCCCGCAACCGGGTCATCGACTTCCGCGTCAGCACCTGCCCGACCCTGTTCGGCGAGAAGGTCGTCATGCGTATCCTGGACCCGACCAGCGCCCAGCTCGGCATCGATGCGCTCGGCTACGAAGAGGAGCAGAAACAACTCTTCATGGAGGCCATCCATCGTCCCTACGGTATGGTCCTCGTGACCGGTCCTACGGGTAGCGGTAAGACGGTTTCGCTCTATACGGCCCTGAATATCCTGAATACTCAGGACCGCAATATCTCGACGGCCGAGGACCCGGCTGAAATCAACCTGCCGGGCATCAATCAGGTCAATGTCAATCCCAAAGCGGGCCTGACCTTCCCCAGCGCGCTGAAATCATTCCTGCGCCAGGATCCGGATATCATCATGATCGGTGAGATTCGTGATATCGAAACCGGCGAGATCGCGGTCAAGGCCGCGCAGACCGGTCACTTGGTGCTCTCGACATTGCATACCAATGACGCGCCGAAGACCCTGACCCGCCTTGTCAATATGGGCGTCGCCCCGTTCAATATCGCTTCCGCGGTCAACCTCATCATCGCCCAACGTTTGGGCCGACGACTCTGCAGCCATTGCAAAGAACCGGCGGATATCCCGCACCAGGCACTGATCGACGAGGGCTTCCGACCCGAGGAGGTCGACGACCTCGTTATCTACAAGGCCGTCGGTTGCGACCAGTGTACCGACGGGTATAAGGGCCGGGTCGGTATCTACCAAGTCATGCCGATCTCCGAGGCCATGAGCAAGATCATCATGGAAGGCGGCAACTCGCTACAGCTCGCCGAACAAGCAAAGAGCGAAGGAATCCCCGACCTTTTTCAATCGGGGCTCGAGAAGGTCAGGCAGGGCGTTCTCAGCCTGGAAGAATTACACAGGGTTATCGTAGAATAGGACGGGTTCATGGAAAGAACTAGGCCATTCTCTGCGAAACATTCCTTGTGCTCGACCGCGTTCCATCCCGCTGAACGTAACGACATCCTTTGGAAAGAGTATTAAACCATGGCCCAAACCGCGAAAAAATTGCTTATATTTTCCTGGGAGGCCCTCGACAAGCGAGGCGCCAAAGTCAAAGGCGAAACGCGTAGCGTAAGCCTCGCCCTGGCACGCGCCGAACTTCGCAAGCAGGGTATCAACCCAACCAAGATCCGGCGAAAATCCCAAAGTCTGTTCGGTGGCGGGAAAGCCAGGAAAAAGAAGATCACGGCTGGTGATGTCGCGGTCTTCAGTCGCCAGATGTCGACGATGATGCAGTCGGGTGTCCCGTTGGTCCAGTCCTTCGACATCATCGGCAAGGGTCATGACAATGCCTCGATGCAGGATATGATCATGAACATCAAGGCCGACATCGAGTCCGGCAATCCGTTGGCCGACGCCCTGTCGAAATACCCGCGGCAGTTCGATGACCTCTATTGCAGTCTCGTCAATGCCGGTGAACAGGCCGGAATCCTCGACTCGCTCCTGGATAAGATCGCAACCTATAAGGAAAAGACCGAGGCGATCAAAAGCAAGATCAAGAAGGCCCTGTTCTACCCTATTGCCGTCGTCGTGGTCGCCTTCATCGTGACCGCGATTCTGCTGATTTTCGTAATCCCCCAATTCCAGGAGATGTTCAGCAGCTTCGGCGCCGATCTTCCCGCCATGACTTTGATGGTCATCGCACTTTCCAAGTTTTTCCAGGCATATTGGTGGGCGATATTCGGCGGGATCGGGATCGGGATCTACCTCTTCTTCGAAGCGAAACACCGCTCCGAGTCTTTCCGCAACAGACTCGACAAACTAACGCTGAAGGTTCCGGTCTTCGGCAGTCTGATACGAAAGGCCACGATCGCCCGCTTCGCGAGGACGTTGTCGACAATGTTCGCCGCCGGTGTGCCTCTGGTCGAGGCCATGGGGACGGTAGCAGGCGCGGCGGGCAACTATGTGTACGCAACCTCCATTCTGCAGATGCGCGATGAAATTTCGACAGGCTCTCAACTCAATCTGTCGATGAGAAACTCCAACCTCTTCCCAAATATGGTCGTACAAATGGTTGCAATCGGCGAAGAGGCCGGATCGATCGACAGCATGCTGGCAAAGGTCGCCGATTTCTACGAGGCGGAGGTCGACGATGCCGTCGATGGCCTGAGCAGCTTGCTGGAACCGATGATCATGGCCTTTTTGGGTGTCGTTATCGGTGGCTTGGTCATCGCCATGTATTTGCCGATCTTCAAAATGGGTGAAGTGGTATAACGAAAAATACACCGAAGGACGTATCGTATTTTGGAAACAGGCTCAAGATGCTCGTGTACAAAACGAATACAGCGTTTGCTCTCCCATTTCCTGCATGCGACATGCCCTTGGACGCCTTTTCCGGCTACCTGTTAAGGTATCGGTGACGCGATTGGATATCCCAACGAAAACGCCACGATGACGATGATCGACCTGCTGCGCGAACAACCAACGCTTTACCTGAGTCTGGCGGCAGTCCTCGGGCTGATCGTCGGCAGTTTCCTCAATGTCGTGATCCTTCGCCTTCCGGTCATGATGGAACGGCAGTGGCGCAAACAGTGCGCCGAATTCGACGAACAGCAGTCTCCCGCGCCAGAAGAGAAAGGCCGTGATGAAGACCGTTTCGACCTCAGCCATCCGGCCTCGCATTGCCCGGGCTGCGGACACAAGATCCGCATATGGGAAAACATTCCGGTATTGAGTTACCTGTTCCTGCGCGGGCGCTGCTCAAAATGCAAAATGCGGATCCCGGCGCGTTACCCGCTCATCGAAATCCTGACAGCGACGCTGACCGTTGTAGTCGCTTGGCATTACGAACCGGGGATACAGGCCCTTGCGGCAGCATTCCTGACCTGGATACTCATCACGCTATCCATGATCGATGCCGACCACCAGCTCCTGCCGGACAGCATCACCCTGCCCACGCTCTGGCTGGGCCTGGCGCTGAGCCTGTTCGGCATCTTCAGCAATACTCATGACGCCGTCATCGGTGCGATCGCGGGCTATTTGAGCCTGTGGTTGGTATTTCACATCTTCCGGCTGCTCACCGGCAAGGAAGGCATGGGTTACGGCGACTTCAAACTCCTGGCGCTGCTCGGCGCCTGGACCGGATGGCAGGGACTGTTTCCGATCGTACTGACCTCGTCCCTACTCGGCGCCCTCGTCGGCATAAGCGCAATTTCCGTTCTGGGGCGGGACCGTCAGATCCCGATCCCCTTTGGCCCCTACTTGGCCATGGCCGGATGGATCACCCTGCTGTGGGGGCAGCAGATTCGCGACGCCTATCTCCTCTGGGCCGGCTTAGGCGGGTAAGAGCGCTCCACCCTCCGGCACACTTTCTCGCTATTACCCCTGCCTAGTTGACCGCCGCGGGCAAAAAAACGACTATGCGGACATGACCCATTGGAGAATCATGTCTTGCTTATCATCGGCCTGACCGGCGGGATCGGCAGCGGTAAATCCACAGTCTCGCGTATGTTTGAAGCGCGCGGCATCGCCATCATCGATGCCGATGTGATTAGCCACGAACTCACCGCACCCGGCAGCGCCGCCCTGGACGAGATTCGGACGGCCTTTGGAGATGCCGTGGTTACGACCGAAGGCACGCTGAACCGCGCCGTGGTCAGGGAACAGGTCTTTGTCAAACCCGAGCTAAGGCGACGCCTCGAACAAATCCTACATCCCCGCGTTCGCAAAGAGATGATGCGCAGGGTCTCCGTCGTTAAAACACCGTACTGCGTCCTGTCGATCCCATTGCTGATTGAATCCAATATGACCGACTTGGTCGATCGGGTCCTGGTGGTCGACGCCGACCCCTCGGTTCGGATCCGCCGCGTCCAGGAACGTAGCGGCCTGGATGAGACCACCATTAGACGGATCATGTCCGCTCAAGTCAGCGACGAGGCCCGGCGGTCACGAGCCGACGACATCATCCGCAACGACGGCGACCTCGATCAAGTCGAGGCGCAGGTGGAAAACCTGCACCAACGGTACCTTAGTCTCGCCAAGGCTTGACCAGGAAGGCAAGTGCCCAAGAGTGTAGCGCAAGGCGGAAACGAACGAAAAAGCGGAGCGTACTATTTTGTACGTGAGCATTTTGAGGTCGTTTCCAACACCGCGATACACGCTTCGGCAAATCCAAAAACGCGCCCAAGCGTGTAGCGCAAGGCGGAAACGAACGAAAAAGCGGAGCGTACTATTTTGTACGTGAGCATTTTGAGATCGTTTCCAACACCGCGATACACGCTTCGGCGCGTTTTTTAGCGGCCGCGGAGGAACATCCGGTCCAACTCCTGCATATCCAACTGCACCCAGGTCGGACGGCCGTGGTTACACTGCCCGCCCCGCTCGGTACGCTCGAGGTCCCTGAGCAGTGCGTCCATCTCGACCAGGGTCAACCGCCGGTTGGCTCGCACCGAACCGTGACAAGCCATGCGCGCCAGCACAGCATTCTGTCCTGTCGTCACCCGATCGCTCATACCATGACTTCGAAGATCGGCGATCACGTCCCGAAACAGCGCTTCCACATCTCCATCGGCGAGCATGGCGGGCACCTCTTGCAGCGCAACCATGTCCGGCCCGAGACGCCGTGCGACGAGACCAAGTGTCGAGAGAAACTCGCCCTCGGCTTCGACCAAATCCGTTTCCTGTGATGTCAAGGCGATTGTCACAGGCAACAACAGCGGCTGACGTCTGATCCCGGATCCTTCCAAGCTACGTTTCATGTGTTCGTAAGTAATGCGTTCATGGGCGGCATGCATGTCTACGAGGACCATACCGGCGGCATTCTCGGATATGACGTAGACACCATGGATCTGGGCGAGGGCCCGGCCAAGCGGGTGCATCTCCACAGCCTCGGACGCATCTCCGTGATCGGACTCGGGCATCGAAACGGCTCCGCGATCCCGATACAGGCGCTCATAAGCCTGGAGCCCCCCATCGCCTACCGTCAGCGGCAAGCTCGACGTATGGCGTAGCGAGGCTGCCGTATCACGACCACCTGCCACATATTGCGTCGGCCGCAGAGGCTCGTGAGATATCGCAGGGATCTGCTCGCCGATATCGGGTCGGACATCGGCGATCGCGTCGGTGACACGGCGCGCGACGAAATCATGGATCGACCGGGAATCCCGAAAACGCACCTCCTGCTTGCCGGGATGGACGTTGACATCGACCTCCTCGGGCGGCATTTCAAGATAGAGTACATAGACCGGATGCCTACCGTGGTAAAGCACATCCTGATAGGCCTGACGCAAGGCATGGCTGATCAACCGGTCGCGAATCATGCGGCCATTGACATAGAAATACTGCATATCAGCCTGACTGCGCGAGCAGGTGGGTAGACCGATCCACCCGCTTAACGACAAGGTTTGGGATTCCGCTGCGATACCGATCATCTGTTCGGCGAAGGACTGCCCGAAAAGTTGTCCCAAGCGCGCGATCGGACTCCAGGTATCGTCACATGCGGGCACTTCGAGCACAGACCGGCCATTGTGCATCAACGACCAGGACACGCTGTCACGGCTCAAGGCCATACGCCGTACCGTTTCCTCGATATGCTTGAACTCGGTGCGTTCGTTGCGCAAAAACTTGCGCCGGGCCGGGACATTGAAAAAGAGGTCGCGAACCTCGACGGTCGTACCGACAGGATGCGGTGCGGGCCTCGGTTCATCACGAGGGATATCCCCTTCGCAACGCAGAGACCAGCCGTGATCGCAGCCCCGACGGCAGGAGGTCAGCGTCAAGGCCGCCACTGAGGCGATACTCGGCAAGGCCTCGCCGCGGAAACCCAGTGTTGCGATTACCATGAGATCATCGACCGATCCGATCTTACTCGTGGCATGCCGGCTCAAAGCGAGCATAAGGTCATCACGGTCGATTCCCTCGCCATCATCCCGAACCTGGAGCCGCTTCAGACCACCCTGCTCAACCTCGATTCGGATCTGTCTAGCCCCGGCATCCAGGCTGTTCTCGATCAATTCCTTGATCACCGACGCGGGACGTTCAACGACCTCGCCTGCGGCGATCTGGTTAGACAGTTGTGGAGAGAGTAAATGGATACGCATTGAAATAGGGACTGTATAAAAGATCAGAGCAAAGAGCAAAGACGACAGAGAAAAGAAAAAAAGGGCCGGCGTATTGGGGGGGGTGCCGGCCCTGAGGGGGAAGAACTTTGGAAACTGTTGATCAATTCATATGCTAATCGGAAGCACTCTTTAGGCTTCGATGTTGAGCTTGTTCAGACGGTAGTGCAACTGGCGGGTACTGAGACCTAGGCGCTTGGCTGCCTGCGTCTTGTTGCCCTGAGCCTTTTTCATGGCGTCGATGATGGCGTCACGATCGTCATGACGCACGCGGCGATAGGGACGATAGCCGCCGTCTTGCCCGACATCGAACTCCATATCGTCGTCATTTGCCGACTTCAGCCCTTCGATCGTGATTGGTGTGTCCATAAGCATCATGGCATCGACCCCTTCAGGATCGATAAACTCTTCGTCCGACATGATCACCAGACGTTCGATGAAATTCTCGAGCTGGCGGACGTTACCCGGCCACTCGTACTCATCCAGCCGCCTCAAGGCTGCCGGCGAAAAGGTCACATTGCGGCGTTGTTTCTGGTTATAGCGAGCCAGGAAATACAGCGCAAGGAGCTCTATGTCCCCGTCCCGCTCACGCAAAGGCGGCAATAGGATCGGCAAGACGTTGAGGCGGTAATAGAGGTCGAGACGGAACTCGCCGCGCTTGATCGCCTCCTCCATCTGACGGTTGGTCGCACAGATGATCCGAACGTCGATCGGGATCTCCTGACTTCCGCCGATCCGCTGCACGGTCCGCTCCTGCAGCACACGCAGCAACTTGGCCTGCAAGTCAACGGGCATGTCCCCGATCTCGTCCAGGAACAACGTCCCGCCGGCGGCGAGTTCGAAAGTACCCTTTCGCATCGCCGTGGCGCCTGTGAAGCTGCCTTTCTCGTAGCCGAACAACTCGGACTCAAGCAGATTGTGGGGGATCGCCGCACAATTGATACAGACGAACGGCGCGTCGCGACGTTCGCTTGCAAGGTGAATCATTCGAGAAAAGCGTTCCTTACCGCAACCCGATTCGCCGATCAACATGACCGTGGCGTTCGAGGTTGCGGCCTTCTCTGCGTCCGCCAACGCTCGGCGCAGGGCGGGACTCTTGCCGACGATACCATGCACTGCACCGTCGACCTCATGATCCATACGGCGCAGGCGTTCATTTTCGCGCCGTAGCTGACGAATCTGCGCTGCAACCATGCGATGGATACACAAGACCTGGCCAATCAGCGCGGACATGACCTGGAGCACGTAATGACTGCTCGAAAGAGCCTCGGCGGATTTCGGAGGCGACTGAGCCGCAAGTACGCCAACGACGCCATCATTCCACACAATGGGCACGGCGATGTAGGCGATGTCTTTACCGACAAGCGGCCGGGCCGAGGCCTTGGCATCGTAATCCACGGCCTGTCCCGACTCGGACACGATAACGCTGCGGCCGGTCTGAAAGATGCGCCCCGTAAGGCCTTCGCCGACGGCGTAAACCGCCTGCTCGATCTCGCTCCGGCTCAGACCATGCGCATAACTGACATGTAAGTGGCCATCCGTGAAATCCTTTTGCAGCACGCGCCCCTTGGTAAGACTCAGGCGGTCGGCAAGCAGGCGCAATATCCCCCCAACCGTCATTTCGATATCGGGGGAGGTAGCCGCCAACTGAACCGCCTCGAGTATGACCTCGGCGATGTCGGAAGGAAGCGATGTGTCAGGGCTGGGTATCATTGAAATCTCGGCAGACATCTTGATTTTCGTCATTGGTTCGGAATTCCGGGATGTTTATAAAAAGGGTCCGGCGTCGGCTCACAATTTTGTCCAGAACGCTCCAAAGGTTAATCGGTAGCCATGAACGCATCATGACAAACGTTACATTCATTCGACAGCAAAAAATGGGCCAGTCTCCAGAGATTCGCAGATCTTGACATACAATCCGCAAAAAACCGTGACATCTTTGGCCCTTCTCAAGGTATAGACGTCAGTAATGATTAAAAGGTGCTTAAGAGATGCGAACTTCCCGACCGGTATGGTGCGTTAAGCGACCGCCTTTGAGGCGAAAACGCGCCAAAAAGATCCCGTTACGTCTTTACAATGGGGACGGAACGACGCCGGAACAAGGCCTGTACATCTTCCAGTATCAGATACCCGACCGGGACCAGGAGCAGACTGAGCAGCGTTGCGTAGAGGATGCCGAAGCCCAAGGAGACTGCCATCGGAATCAGGAACTGGGCCTGAGTGCTCTTCTCCAAGAGCAGCGGACTCAACCCCGCAAAGGTCGTCAACGACGTCAACAGGACAGGTCTGAAGCGCGAAACACCGGCCGTACGCAGGGCCTCCATCAATACTACCCCGGAACGGCGATTTCGATTGACCCAGTCGACCAATACCAGGCTGTCGTTTACGACGACCCCGGCGAGCGCCAGAATCCCCATGAGGCTCATTAGGCTCAGATTCAAGCCCATGATCATGTGACCCAACAGGGCGCCCACGATACTGAACGGAATCACGAGCATGACTATAATCGGCTGGGCATAGGAACGAAACGGTATCGCAAGCAGGGTATAGATCGCGAATAACGCGAAGGCAGTACCCAGAATGAGGCTGTGGAAAGACTCGCGCTGCTCACGCTGCTCGCCCTCCATGCTGTATCGAACTCCGGGATATTTCGGCAATAATTCGTCTAGGAAGCGGGTCAGGTCCGCGACGACCTGGCGGGCATCGGTATGCACCTTGTCGAGATCGGCGGTGACATTGACGACACGTTGCCGGTCGACCCTGCGTATCGTGGAGAAACCCTGTCCCATTTCAACGTCGGCGACATTACCGAACGGTACCTCGGCGCCATCAGCAGTGCGGATCCGCATGGTATCCAGACTGCTGACCGTACGGCGTTCCGACTCAGGATAACGCACCATGACGCGCACGTCGCCGCGGCCGCGCTGAATTCGTTGGGCCTCGGCGCCGAAGAAGGCGTGCCGAACCTGGCGACCAAGGTCGGAGGTGGAAAGCCCCAGCAACTCCGCTTCGGGACGCATGGTCAGTTTGATCTCGGATTTACCCTCATCGAAGCTGTCCTGTATATCGAAGACACCGGGATATTCAGTGAGTCGCTTGCGTACGGCCGCCGAGACCTTGGCCAATACCGCGAAATCCTGACCGGATAACTGAACATCGATCGGGTCGCCACCCCGACCGATTTCCGCACGAAAATTCAGCTCCTTGGCACCCGGGATAGCACCGATCTGCCGTCGCCAGGCAGTCACCACGGCCGACGTTGTAACATCGACCTTGCGCTCCTCCGGCGGCATGAGCTCAAGACTGACGCGTCCGAGCTCGGAGCTTCCGCCTGTGCCGGGTTGACCGAAGGCGCCGCCGGCCGAGCCCATATCCACCGTGATATTGCGGATCACCGACTGCCCCTGGTCGTCGGTGTATTTTTGCTGCAGTGACTTGGCGACGTCCTCGATACGCTTGAGATACCGCTCCGTCACCGCCTCGGCCGTCCCCGTCTGCATGACCAGCGTAGCCCTCGCGGTCTCACTCTGTACGCGCGGAAAAAAAGTGAACCCGTAACGCCCGCTGAGCGCAAACGCGATAATGATGAACGACACGGCGATAAAGGTGGCCAGGGTCAGGTAGCGATGCCGGAGTAGCCGATCCAGGAAGGGTTGATAAACCCTTGCAACCCAATTCTCCAAGCCATCGGCCACCTTACGCTGCAAGCATGCATAGGCGGGCTCCCGGCTCGGGTCCGGATTCACTCGAACGTGCCGCATATGGGCTGGCAGGATCAGTTTCGACTCCACCCAGGAAAACAGCAACACCGCAATCACGACCATGGGAATCTGGGCGAAGATTGGGCCACGCAGCCCCGCCATGAAGATCAGAGGAAGAAAGGCCGCAACCGTGGTCAAAACGCCGAATGTGACCGGAACCGCGACCTCTTGCGTACCGCGCACGGCCGCGCCGACCGGATTTTCGGCGCGCTTCAAATGACTGTAGATGTTTTCGCCCGTTACGATGGCGTCGTCGACAACGATACCTAGAACGAGGATAAACGCGAACAAGCTGATGATATTGATCGTGATACCCAATGACGGCATCAGGGCCAGCGCGCCCATGAAACTGATCGGGATGCCCACGCAAACCCACAGTGCGACCGACATACGCAGAAATAGGGCCAGGATCAAAAACACCAGTAGCCCACCTTGCCAGGCGCTCGTCACCAGCGTGTTCAGACGAAGCTGGACAATGCGAGAGCGGTCATGGGCATAGTCGATCGACACCCCCGGCGGCATGCGTTGCTTGTTGGTGGCAACGAAGTCCTTAACCGCTCGACCGATATCGAGGGCACTCTGATCGCCAGTCCGGTAAACCTGTATCTCCATGGCCCGGCGGCCGTTGTAGGTCGTAAATATGGGTTCATCCTCGAAGCCGTCGAGCACAGTGGCGACCTCGCCCACGGTCAAACGCGTCCCGTCCGAACGAGCGCGAATCGCAATCCGGGCAAAATCCGCGCCGACATAGGCCTGGCCCTTGGTTCGCAGCAGAATCTCGCCGCCAGCGGTCCGGATCGAACCGGCGGGAAGATCGACGGACGAACGGCGTACCGCTTCGACAACGGCATCGAAGGTCAGGTCAAAGTGGGCCAAGGCATTTTCGCTGACCTCTATCGATATCTCCGGTGCTCGGGTCGTGCTCATCTCCACCAGACTGACGTCGGGCAGTGCCGACAGATCGTCACGAACCTGCTGCGTCAGCGTGCGCAACTCGGCCTCGGGGAGGTCGCCCGAGACCATGACATTGATGACCCCGCGACGGAACAGAACGACGCTATAGGTGGGACGTTCGACATCATCGGGAAAGGTTGAGATGGCATCGACACGCGTCTTGATGTCGTCCAGCAATGCGCGCGGATCATGACCCTTATCGAGCTCTACCCGGATCCGGGCAACGCCTTCGTTCGCGTTCGAGATGATCTCTTTGATCCCGTCCAGATCGGCGATCGCCTCCTCGATCCTGATCACGAGGGATTCCTCGACCTCGGCCGGCGTGGCCCCACGATAGGTCATGGAGACCGTTACGACATCACGTTCGAATTCAGGGAAGACCTCGAGCGGGATTCGATCGAGCAGAGACCACGCTCCGATCGCAATAATGATGATCATCAACAGGTTGGCCGCCACCTCATTGCGCGCGAACCAAGCAATCATGCCGCTCATCGGGACTAGTACCGTGACCCATAGATTTCGACACAACCAGCGAGTCGCTGACCGGTCAGATGCAAGACACGGTTGCGCCGGAAGCGCAATCCCCTTTCAAGCAAACGCAACGCCGCAGACGGTTGGTCAGCGGCTCGCCCGAAGGGAGCCCCCCGGATGCACCAGTCCCGCGTTGCAGCGCTTGACAAGGACTTGGGCCATTGCCTGCGCACTGCGCCTTGTCCTGGCACATCCGGGAGGCTCTGGTTGTATCGAAATCTATGGGTCACGGTACTAGCCTCCAGTCCTCGGGCCGCCTTTCCGCCCGTCTTGCGATGCGGCGTCCTCACCTTGTATCCGCACGACCGTCCCTTCCGCTGCAAACACCATGGGCGTCAGCGAGACTTGTTCGCCAGCCGCCAACCCTTTGCTGATCACGACATGATCGCCATCCCGCCAGCGCACCTCGACCGGGCGCCGCTGCAAGCGGTGTTGATCGTCGATCACCACGACCTTGTCGCCTGGTTCCAGAATCGAGCGGGGCAAAACGAAGACGTTATGCAGGGTACGCCCCTCGATCGCGGCCTCGACGAACTGTCCGACCTTGAGCGGTGGCATAGAGCCGTGAGGGGCATAAGGGTCGTCGACCTGAGCGACCACGAACAACTGCCGGTTCACAGTATCGATCGCGCCATCGGTCCTGACCAGGCGACCTTGCCACGTATAATGTTCCTGGCCGACCCTGGCCGTTAGCGTGACGGTCGCACCCTTACCCGTCGACATGTTCGAAAGTCCGCCGCGGTATTGTTCGGGAAGGGCTACGAAACCAACCTGATTGTCAGTCAACGGCAAGCGGATCTCGACGTAATCCACGGCATAGATCGTAGCCAGGATCGTTCCGGGCGCGACGTATTGGCCGACGTCGACCTGTTTCTGCAGGACCCGCCCGGCATATGGGGCCAGGATGCGCGTCCGCGCCAGTTGAACCCTGGCCTGCGACAATCTGGCCTCGGCCGCAGCCACCTCGGCCCGGGCGCTATCCACCTGCGGCTGCCGTATCACGAGGGCGGAAGGCGCAACCTTGGGCGATAGCCGCTCCCAATCGCGCCGAGCCTGATCGGCCTGAGCCTGTTCCTGAGTCAGCGTCAGCCGGGCCTTGGCCAGATCGGCGCGCGCAATCACGACCGCATTTTCATAGTCGGTGGGATCGATTCGCAGAAGCTCCTCGCCCTTCTCGAAAAATCCACCGCTACGCAATGCCGCAGAGACACTGACCACACGACCCGAGACCTCCGGGATCAAGGTACTTTGGGTGCGTGGCGACACCGTACCCCGGCTCCTGATCATGATTGGATAGTCTTGCGCCTTGACCGTCAAGGCTTCGACAACAGGGACGACCGGTGGCGGCCGATGCCGTTCTGTCTTGGGCCCGGTCGCCATCAATACCATACCCGCGGCCAAACCCGCGGCGGTGACTGCCACGGGCAATACGATACGCACCCACATTTTCACTGTTTTACCTTTGTCTCCTTCGCCGGGGCCTCAAAAGGGCCGCCCAACGCCAGATAAAGCGCCACACGATTGTCCAATCGCTGGCGAATCGTTCGAAGTCGGTTGCTTTCGGCCGTAAACGCACGCCGCTGAGTCTCCAACAGCGTAACGATATCGATCAGACCCTGACCGTACTGTTCGAAGGCCAATGACACGGCCGCCCCGGCCTCGCTTGAGGCGACATCCAGGGCCGCTTCCTGATCCAGATACCACTGTTCGGCCGCCAAGGTCGACTCGACCTCGCGAAAAGCGGTCAATACGATCTGGGCGTAGGCCGCCCAGAGTTCCCGATGATCTGCAGCCGCCAGGGCTCTCTCGGCTGAGAGCTGCCCCCCCTGAAACAGGGGCTGGGTCACACTACCGAGCAGGCTCCAGACCAGTTGGTTCCAATCCAACAAATTGCTCAGCGCAGAACTCGCGGTACCTGCGGATGCCGTCAACCGGATGGATGGCAGGAGGTTCTTGCGTGCAGCGGTCAAGCGATAACTGGCCGCCCGCAGCCGCATCTCTGCCGCCAGCAAATCCGGGCGACGACTCAATAAACTGGCTGGAAGTCCAGCCGGAACCGGGTCACGCACCTCCGGCAGGACACCGGCAGAGGTCAGCGCGGCGGATGGATATCGACCCAGCAAGGCCTCAAGGACACGCGTCGCGCCGTCTCGTTCCCGCCGCCACTGCGCAAGCGAGCTTTCGGCCGTGGCCACGTTCTCACGCGCAAGGTGGACGTCCAGCGCCGATGCAAGCCCTCTGCGATAACGTTCTTCGATGGTATTCCCGGCCCGGCGAAAGCTTTCGACCGTATGTTCCGCCAACAAGATTTGAGCTGAAGACTCCGCGACGGAAAACCAAGCCTTGCTGACGGAAGCCACGAGACTCAAACGAGCACTCTCGTAGTCTGCCTCGGTGGCCTCCGCGGTAAGACCGGCGGCCTTGGACTGATCGTTGAGGCGAGACCAAAGGTCGGCCTCCCAAGAGATGTTCGCATCGAGTCCGAACCGGGTCACGGCCGGGGACGAGCCCACTACGAGACCGGACGGCGTCCGTTTGCTGCGCTGGGCGGAAAACGACAGATCGGCATCAGGCCACAGGGATGCTCCGGAGATCCGCGCTTGGGCGCGGGCCGCATCTACGCGAGCGGCAGCGGACTGGAGGTCCCGGTTGGCAGTCAATGCCTCGGTCACGATAGCGGCAAGTCCAGGTGCATTAAAATCGCCCAGCCAACCCTGGACAAAGGCCTGATTATCGACCCTTAAGGCTGACGACCATTTATCGGGAACGTCATCAGGAAGGGCCTCCGATAGCTTCGGCGCAGGCGCTTGCGTGGCACAGGAAGCGCAAAATAGGGCCATTGCGATCGCCGTGCCGATGCATCTGCCACGGGCAGATAATATTTTGGAGGTCTTTGTCGGGCGACAGCAAATGATATCAGGATTCAATTTCCTTCGCCTTAACCCGATATGGCGGAACATCCATGTCGAACGCCGATCATCAATCGCGCTCTTCGATCCAGGCCATTTGTATCGCCTCAAGGATACGCTCGCCGCAGTGCTCGGGATCGTCGTCAAATTCATCCAGTTCGAGTACCCAGTCGCGGAGATCGGTAAACAAAACCGACAACGGATCCACATCCGGATGAGTTTCTTCCAGCGCGATGGCAATATCCAGTGAATCGGTCCATTTCAAGCTCATGTGATCAATGCCCCTCTGAAACCATATTGATCGTATAACGCGGAATCTCGATGGTCAGGTCCTCGTCGCCGACGATGGCCTGACAACTCAAACGGGAATCCGGGTCAAGACCCCACGCCTTGTCGAGCATATCCTCCTCGTCCTCTTCCGCCGGATCCAGTGAGGCCATACCCTCGCGGATATAGACATGACACGTCGTGCAGGCGCAGGATTTCTCGCAAGCATGCTCGATGGGGATGCCATGGGTCAGCGCGGCATCGCAGATACTGATGCCAGGCTCGACCTCAATGACCTCGCCCTCCGGGCAGAGTTCGTGATGTGGCAGGAAGATGAGTTTAGGCATCCTGATCTCCGGAAAATTCGGCGACACCATGCCCGGACAAGGCGCTCCGGACGGCGTCGTCCATACGTCGCTGAGCAAATACGGTTGAAACGCGGTCAAGCGCTTCGGTTGCGGCGCGTATGGCGGCCTCCTCGGCACCCTGATTGAGCTCCCGGAGCCGCGCCAATGCCGCATCGATCTCGCCACGCTCGCTGTCGTTCAACAAGCGATCGCCGTCCTTTTGCAAGGCCGCAATCAGCGCCTCCATCGCCTGATCGGCCTCTAGCTTCAACTCGCGCAAACGGCGTTTATCCATATCCTCATGGGCGTGATCCATGGCCGCGGTCAGCATGGACTCGATCTCGGAATCACTAAGCCCATAGGACGGTTTGACCTCGATACGACTCTCGACACCCTGGGTCTGTTCCCGAGCGGTGACGCTAAGCAGGCCATCGGCGTCGACCTGGAAGGTGACGCGAATACGCGCCGCACCCGCGACCATGGGCGGGATCCCCTTGAGTTCGAATCGCGCCAACGAACGGTTGTCGCGAACGAGCTCGCGCTCGCCCTGCACGACGTGCAGACTCAGCGCAGTCTGGCTGTCCTTGTAGGTCGTGAAATCCTGGGCTCGCATGGCCGGGATGGTGGTGTTCCGGGGGATGATCTTTTCGGTGAGCCCGCCCATGGTCTCCAGTCCCAAGGAGAGCGGGATGACGTCGAGCAGCAGCATATCGCTGTCTGGCTTGTTGCCGATGAGTATATCGGCCTGAATCGCCGCGCCGAGCGCGACAACCCGATCGGGGTCGATCTCGAGATGAGGTTTGCGTCCAAAGAACTTTTCAACGGCAGAGCGCACTAACGGGATGCGCGTCGAACCCCCAACCAAGATGACGTCGATAAGCTCGTCCACGCCGATACCGGCATCATGAACCGCCTGACGGCAGGGCTTCAGTGTCCGCTCAACGAGGTCGCCGATCAACTCATCGAATTGCGTACGCGTGATCCGATCCCGCCATTGCCGACCGGAGGGCTGATCCAGGGTGACCTCCAGCTCCTCGTGATCGCTCAAGCCCTCTTTGATCGCTCGCGCCAGGGTCAGGAGTTGGCGTTGCATACCGCGATCCAACTCGTCGCCGAGGCTGGCCCGTTCCTTGATCCATCCCGCCAAACAGGCATCGATATCATCGCCCCCGAGCGCGGAATCCCCGGCCGTGGCGAGCACCTCGAACACCCCTTTCGTGAAACGCAGTATGGAGATATCGAAAGTACCACCGCCGAGGTCGTAGACGGCATGGACGCCCTCGCTGCCCTGATCGAGGCCATAGGCTACCGCCGCTGCGGTGGGCTCGTTGAGCAGGCGCAGGACATGGAGCCCGCCGATCCGGGCGGCATCGACCGTGGCCTGCCGTTGGGCATCGTCGAAATAGGCCGGCACGGTGATCACCACACCTTCGGGCTCGCCGCCAAGGGCCTCGCTGGCCCGGCGCGCCAGGGTGCGCAGAATCTCGGCCGAGGCCTGTACGGGACTAATCGACCCGGCGACCGTAGCGAATTTCGGCATTACCGAGTCATCCGCCACGAATTCATAGTGCGAACGATTCGCGAAGTCAGGGAGTTCGTCGATGGAGCGGCCAATCAGGCGCTTGACCGACGACAAGGTGTTAAGCGGGTCATCGGACTGGGCGGCACGGGCGGCATCGCCGACCACTGGTGCGCCATCGGCCAAATAACGGACGACCGAAGGCAGCAGGATACGGCCTTCCGCATCGGCGATCGTCTCGGGTCGGCCATCGATGACCGTGGCCACGAGCGAATGGGTGGTGCCTAGATCGATTCCCGCGGCGCGCCGACGCGCGTGAGGCTCCGGACTTTGGCCGGGTTCGCTAATCTGCAATAGGGTCATAATACCTAGTCGTTAACTGGATGCTGTGCCTGGCAATCTTCAAGCTGCCGACAATAAAACTGCATACGATAAAAGATATGAAGGGCGTGTTCGAGTCGTTCATCAACCGAACCGCCGGCCGCCGATGTCAAACGGGAAAACTCGGCCTCCTCGGCCTCGATGCGACGCTTGATGTCTCGCTGAAAGGCCGCGATCGCGGCCTGATCGCCGGTCCGTCTGACGTCTTCCCACTCTTCCCGCAGCAGGATCTGCTCCTGCAGAAACTCGATATCGAGGTCCTTGGGATTGCCCTGTGGCGGAACGCCCAGGCATTCAAGCAGATAACGGGCGCGCGCCAAAGGCCGATTAAGAACGCTGTAGGCCTCGTTCAACTGGGCGGCCATCTGTACGGACAACCTGCGCTCCTGGGCGCTGGCGCCGGCAAAGGGATCGGGGTGGAGGGTTCGCTGTAAATCCCTATAGCGCCGATAGAGGTCGCTGGCATCGATCTCAAAGGTGGGCGTCAACCCGAAAAGCGCGAAATGGTCCCGTTGCAGTGCCGTATTCATAGCGGTGATTCTGTCCGGAATCAGACGTTAAAGCTCTCGCCGCATCCACATGCATTCTTCTCGTTGGGATTATTGAACTTGAATCCCTCGTTGAGTCCTTCACGGGTATAGTCGAGTTCGGTACCGTCGAGATAAACCAGGCTCTTACGGTCGACCGTGACCTTGATGCCGTCGATATCGAATACCTCGTCATTCTTGTCGAGTTCGTCGAAGACCTCAAGCACGTAGGCCAGACCCGAGCAGCCCGAGGTCTTGACGCCCAGTCGTAAACCGCCACCCTTGCCACGTCGACCGAGAAAGCCTTTGACGTGCTTTACGGCAGATGGACTCATTGTGATTGCCATCCCTTCAAATCTCCTCAGGACTGTCCTTCAGGCGCCGAACGTTTTTCCATGTAATCGGCGATGGCGGCCTTGATGGCGTCCTCGGCCAACACGGAACAATGGATCTTGACGGGCGGCAGGGCCAACTCCTCGGCAATCTGGGTATTCTTGATCTCGGTAGCCTGCTCCAAGGTCTTGCCCTTGACCCATTCGGTCAACAAAGAACTCGACGCAATGGCGGAACCGCAACCGTAAGTCTTGAAGCGGGCGTCTTCAATGATCCCGTCATCGTTGACCTTGATTTGCAGACGCATGACGTCGCCACAGGCGGGGGCGCCTACCATGCCGGTACCGACTTTTAGATCACCCTTTTCGAACGAACCCACGTTTCGGGGGTGTTCGTAATGTTCAAGGACCTTTTCACTGTATGCCATGACGTTCTCCTAACCCACAAAAGGCGATGTTACGAAAGTGCTCAAGCGACTCAATGCGCCGCCCACTGCACCGTATTCAAATCGATGCCATCACGGTACATCTCCCAAAGCGGCGAGAGGTCACGCAGCCGATCCACGCTTTTCCGGACCAGATCGATGGCATAGTCTATTTCTTCCGCTGTCGTAAAACGTCCGATCGTGAAACGCAGCGAACTATGCGCGAGTTCATCGTTGCGCCCCAGGGCGCGCAATACATAGGAAGGCTCCAGACTGGCCGACGTACAGGCCGAGCCGGAAGACACCGCGATGTCCTTGAGCGCCATGATCAGCGACTCGCCTTCCACAAAATTGAAACTGACATTGAGGTTTCCGGCGACGCGGCGTTCGAGATCGCCGTTCAAATAAACCTCTTCGATATCCTTGAGTCCGTCCCAGAGACGCTGCCGAAGCGCCAGAATGCGCTCGTTCTCGGCGGCCATTTCCTCGCGTGCGAGCCGAAAGGCCTCCCCCATGCCGACGATCTGATGGGTCGCGAGCGTACCCGAGCGCATGCCGCGCTCATGACCGCCGCCATGCATCTGCGCCTCGATCCGGACTCTGGGCTTGCGGCGAACATAGAGCGCGCCGATTCCCTTGGGCCCATAGATCTTATGGGCCGATAGCGACAGCAAATCGACCTTCATCGCATTCAAGTCGATCGGCACCTTGCCTGCGCTTTGGGCGGCATCGGTATGGAACAGGACCCCACGGGCGCGCGCCAACTCGCCGATCGCCGCGATATCCTGAATAACGCCGATCTCGTTGTTGACGTGCATGATCGAAATCAGGATGGTCTCCGGACGTATGGCCGAGGCCAGCTTGTCGAGATCGATCAGGCCGCTGGGTTCAGGGTCTAAATAAGTCACCTCGCAGCCTTCCCGCTCCAGTTGCCGGCAGGTATCGAGGACCGCCTTGTGCTCGGTACGCATCGTAATGATGTGGTTGCCCTTCTGGCGATAGAAGTGCGCGACGCCTTTTATCGCCAGATTGTCGGACTCGGTTGCCCCGGATGTCCAAACAATCTCTCTCGGGTCCGCGCCGATGAGCGCGGCTACCTGCTCGCGCGCCTCGTTAATCGCAGCGTCTGCCCGCCAGCCAAAAACATGCGAACGCGACGCAGGGTTGCCGAAGTTTCCGTCCGGCGTCAGACAGGCCATCATCTTTTCGGCGACGCGAGGGTCGACCGGGGTGGTGGCTGAATAGTCAAGATAAATGGGTAATGTAATCGTCATTCCGGATTCTCACTCAATAATTCAAGATACCGTTGCGAAGGTTGGCTCCGCCCGCTGCGGTGCAAACCGGTCGATCAGCCTGGACAATGCCGCCACAAAGGCGTCGATGTCTTCAGCAGTATTCGAGTCGCCCAGGCTGACGCGTATTGCACAACCGGCCAACTCGGCAGGAACCCCCATCGCCATGAGAACATGACTCGGAGTGCGCCCGCCGCTATCACAGGCGGAACCGCTCGAAACGGCAAAACCCATCTGATCAAGCTGCATCACGAGGGTCTCTCCGTCGATACCGGGAACGGAAAGATAAACCGTGTTGGGCAACCGATCGGCATGGGCCGAATAAATCACGACCGGCAGGGTGTCGATCCGACGTTCAAGACGCGCCCGCAACTTCGCCGACTGACGCCCGCGCGCATCGATACGCCCACGAGCAAGTTCCGCTGCCACGCCGAAACCGACAATGGAGGCGAGATTCTCTGTCCCGGCCCGGCGCCCCGCCTCGTGGCCGCCGCCCAATATCTGAGGCGCCAGTTCTACGGATTTATCAACGATCAAGGCGCCGATGCCTTTGGGGCCGTACATCTTGTGCGCCGATAGCGTCATCATGTGCACACCAGCATCCTGCCAACGAATGGGGATGCGGCCGGCAGCCTGAGCGGCGTCGCTATGCATCAAGTAGCCATATTCCCGCGCCAAGGCCGCAAGCGGGGGGACATCCTGAATCACGCCGGTCTCGTTATTCGCCATCATGACCGACACCAGTCCGCGCGTTGCCGATCGGCAGGCCGCTCCGGCATCGTGAAGATATGCCTCGAGCAATACCTTATCAAGACATCCCTGAGGATCCACGCCGGCCACGAACAGATCGCAGCCGAGAGACTCGAGAAATCGGGCCGACATCATGACCGAGGCATGCTCTATGGCGCTTACCACGAGACGGTCGACACCCGCACCGCGTAGCGCCAGGTTATTCGCTTCCGTGCCGCCGCTGGTAAAGACGACCTGCCCTGGGTGGGCGCCGACGAGTTCGGCGACCTGCTCGCGGGCCTGTTCGAGGGCCTGACGGGACTGTCTACCCAGCCGGTGTAAGCTGGATGGATTGCCAAACTGCCCGTGAAAGTGGGGCAGCATGGCATCGACAACCCGCTCATCTACCGGGGTTGTCGCATTGTGGTCGAAATATGCGGGCATAATGCGAGCGCGTCGAACGCCCTCAGCCGAGCACTACTTGGCTGACGGGTTTACCCTGCTGAACGTCATCCTGCCGATTGCGGATCACTTGAACGGCCTTTTTGCCCACGAGATCGCCAAGGCTGATCCCGGCCAGAAAGGAGTGGATCTGATCGCTCAAGTCCATCCACAGCTCATGCGTCAGACAGGGCTGGTTCTCCTGGCAGTTGCCCAACCCGCCACAGCGGGTGGCATCGACGTTCTCGTTGATGGCATTGATAATCTCAACGACCGTGATTTCTTGCGGATCCCTGCTCAAGCGATAGCCACCGCCGGGACCTCGCGCGCTCTGTACCAGAGATTGCCGGCGCAGCTTGGCGAAAAGTTGTTCCAGATAAGACAGCGAGATTCCTTGACGCTGCGAGATATCCGCTAGCGGAACTGGCGTTTCTCTGGCATGCAATGCCAAGTCAAGCATGGCCGTAACGGCATAGCGCCCTTTAGTAGTAAGTTTCATTATCAGGACTCCCCTGTTTGAATGACTGATTCATTCGACATTTGGAACATTGTACATACCTGACTATTTTAGTCAAGTATTACCCGTTGACTGACTTTTCCTGAGGAGAGGTCTCATCGAGCTCGCAGAGCGAGGGCTCCTTGACCTCCTCGCCAGGGACTTTCAGTCCATGCTGCTCCATCTCCGCGCGCATCGCCCCGACCTTCAGATCCAGCGCATGCACATGATCAAGCAAGCTATGTATCGACCTCGCGACCGGGTCGTCGAGGTCCTGTGAGGCCCCATAGGCCTCAAAACCAATCTTACGGGCAAACTCACGGCGTAGTTTGTCATCGCCGGATCGGGAATGCTTGGCGACATGGCCCGGCACGCCGACTACCGTCGCCCCCGGCGGTACGTCCTTGTTGACCACGGCGTTGGAACCGACTCGGCCGCCCTCGCCGATCGTAATCGGCCCAAGCACCTTTGCCCCGGCCCCGATAATGACGTTGTTGCAGAGCTTGGGATGACGCTTGCCCTTTTCCCAGCTGGTGCCGCCCAGTGTGACGCCGTGATAGAGCGTACAATCGTCGCCGATCTCGGCCGTCTCGCCGATCACGACACCCATGCCGTGATCTATGAAAAAACGCCTGCCTATACGGGCTGCGGGGTGGATCTCGATACCCGTCAGAAAACGCGACACGGTGGCCAGAAACGAAGCCGGCCACTTCAAACCCCAACACCAGAGCCGATGACTCACCCGGTGCAGGATCAAGGCGTGTACGCCGGCATAGGTCGTCACGACACTGAAGACGCTCCGCGCCGCAGGGTCGCGCTCGAACACGCAAGCGATGTCTTCTCTCAAGTGTTTAAACATTGAAACCACAGTTCCGAAACAGTTGTTCCGGCCATTATATACTCTTTTGTAGGGTTTTTGTCTCAGACCCGCAATCGCCCTACTTGCGTGCCGACAACAGCCTCTGTACAGCGGTCAACATGCCGCGCAGGATGTTGAGCTCATTGCGATCGGGTCGGGCCCGCTGAAACAACCTACGTAGCCGACGCATGAGCTTCCTTGGGTGATCGGGATTTAGAAAACCGATATCCCGGAGGACGGTCTCGAGATGTTCATAGAAACGCACCATATCCACAGATGTGGCAGTATCCTCGGTCAAAAGTTCCTTACTATTTTGGTTGGTATTATCGCGCTCGAGCGCGTTCTTACGCAACTCGTAGGCGACCACCTGAACGGCAGCTGCCAAATTTAGTGACGGAAAATCATCGGCTACCGGGATCCAGAGACGTTCGTGACAGAGATCGAGCTCGGCATTCGACAAACCGGAGTGCTCGCGACCAAAGACAAAAGCCACTGGGTGGCGCCCCGACTCGCCCAGCGCACGCCGGGCCGCGCCCCAAGGCATTTCCTCGGCCAGATCCAGCGTTCGCTGCCGGGCGCTCGCGCCGATCACGAGTCCGCAATCGGCCACGGCCTCTTCCAAGGACTCGACAACGCGAGCGATCGCGAGCAGGTCATCGGCGCCCGACGCCCTGGCGGTGGCTTCGGCGCAAGGAAACTCCTTTGGCGCGACCAGCCAAAGTTCCGTAAGACCCATATTCTTCATGGCGCGAGCGACGCCCCCGATATTGCCCGGATGCGTCGTATTGACGAGCACAATTCTGATTCGATCAAACATCGGTCGACCGTACCTGATGAGGACGACTTTGAAAAGCGACAACCTTACCCAAGCCGCTCCGTACGGAGCGTCCTGATATCGGATAGTGCCTATCTATAATGACGCAGCGATCCCGACACGCTGGTTTTGATATAGATTGCGGGTTCCCTTGTAGAATCACTCGCCAATCGAGTACCCTTGGCGGACATTTTCGACTTCCAGATTCTAACTCATGCACCCAGCACTCAATATTGCCATCAAGGCCGCTCGCCAGGCCGGAACCGTCATTACCAGGGCCTTTGGCCGGATCGACGACATCAAGGTCATCACAAAGGGGAACAACGACTTCGTCAGCGAAGTCGATCAGCGTGCAGAGGCTGCGATCATCCAAATCATCCGTCAAGCCTATCCCGAACACGCGATCCTCGCGGAGGAAGGCGGTGCGACCGACGGCAACGACTATTGCTGGATCATCGATCCTTTGGATGGCACGACCAATTTCCTGCACGGTTTTCCACAGTTCGCGGTATCCATCGCGCTGCGTCATCGCGAGCAGATTGAACAGGCCGTCATTTACGACCCCATCAGCCAGGAGCTCTTTACAGCAACCCGCGGCTGCGGGGCTTATTGCAATCAACGCCGAATACGGGTTAGCGCCGCCAAAGGTCTGGCCGGCACCCTGCTCGGAACGGGTTTTCCGTTTAGGGACTATGCCTATCTGGATGAATACCTGGCCTGCTTCCGAGCCCTGCTCTTAAAGACCTCTGGCATCCGCAGGCCCGGTGCGGCGGCCCTCGATCTGGCCTACGTCGCCGCAGGCCGCCTCGATGGTTTCTGGGAGACCGGACTCAAACCCTGGGACATGGCCGCAGGCACCCTGCTGATTCAGGAGGCGGGCGGCATGGTCGGCGATTTCGCGGGCGGCGAGCGCCATTTGGAGAGAGGCCAGATCGTCGCCGGTACGCCGCGCGTCTTCCAGGAGATCCTCCAGGAGATCCGTCCGTTGCTCCCCGACGCACTGTTGAACCCGAAAAAACCCGCGAACATCCTTTAAATCCGGCGAGCCAATCATAGAATCAGCGAGTAAGATCCCATGAGTCAGCCCCAGTACCCTTTATTGATCGATGGCGAAACCCTTCAATCCGCGCTGGATGCCCGTGATGTGTTGGTCATAGACCTGTCGCGACCTCCGGTCTACATGCAGCAGCATATCCCCGGCGCCGTCAATCTGGATGTCGGCAGGATCATGGCGAATCAGCCACCGGTCATGGGCCTGCTGCCGGAGACGAGCTACCTTGAGGGAGTGCTGGGCGCACTTGGCGCTACTGCCGAAACCCATATTGTCGCCTATGACGAGGAAGCCAACGCCAAGGCCTGCCGGCTACTCTGGACACTCGACTGCCTGGGGCATCGCAAGTCCTCGCTGCTGGACGGCGGACTGCAAGCCTGGGCGGCCGAAGGTCGTACCCTGAGCAGCGACCCTCCCTCTGTTACAGCCGCCGTCTACCATGCGCAACCCAACACCGATGTCATTGCCGACAAGGCCTTTATCCAGGCTCATATCGGCGACATCCAGATTGTCGATGTCCGCACGCCATCGGAGTATTCGGGTGTCGATAAACGCGCCCTGCGGGGCGGACACATCCCCGGTGCCGTCAATGTAGAATGGACGCAGGCTGTCGACAGAATGAGACAGATGCGGCTCCATCCCATCGACGAGCTAAAGCAGCTCTATGAAGATGCCGGACTCGACCCCAACCGCGAGACCTTCGTACATTGCCAGACTCACCAACGCTCATCGCATAGCTATATCGTGCTTAAGTTGCTGGGATTCACCCATCTCAGGGGATACCCGGGATCCTGGTCGGACTGGGGCAATGACCCGGAAACCCCGATAGAGAGCGGACCTGCAACCGGGACACCCTGACGCTGCGCGCCAATGATGCACAGGTGTTTTGCCCTTGTTTAATAAGGATATTTTTAAGACCAACAGCATAAAGGCACACTATACCCGGCCAGTGACTTGCTCCCACCGGTTCTGCCCGCCGCCTCTTACAAACCGTAACCCGCTTTGCATTGGTACCAAATACGGACTATATTTGGTACGTTCTGGAATCGGAGATACGGTGGATACATCATGAAACTCAGCGAATCGGTCAAACCCATCAGCTACCTCAAAAGTCATACGGCCGAGGCCTTACGAGATGTCAACGAGGGCCAGCGGACCCTAGTGATCACCCAACACGGTGAAGCCAAGGCGGTTCTCCAGGACATCGCCAGTTACGAACAAACCCAGGAATCGCTGGCGCTGCTCAAGATGCTGGCCCAGAGCTCCAAGTGCATT
>Ga0114931_10001854_pt1 | contig 26911 bp, 14 predicted proteins | sample 2SBtaG_FD_89579 | JGI IMG/M metagenome (GOLD analysis project Ga0114931, IMG submission 89579) | Deep subsurface microbial communities from Kolumbo volcano to uncover new lineages of life (NeLLi) - 2SBTROV14_V59a metaG | ecosystem: Environmental > Aquatic > Marine > Volcanic | place: Kolumbo... | reverse complement strand
CGGAAAGAAGATGTCGCGCCGCGTGGTCGTCGCTCGCCTGTGCCAATGCCGCGACCGCGGCACGCTGCACCACGCTGGGCTGGCTCGGCTCTAACAACGCCCCCAGTAAGTCGAAATCAGAGTCGCCGCCGATGTATCGTCCAAGTAAACCTATCGATGCCAAGCGACGATCCAGCGGCGCGTCGTTTTGCTGGGCTGTTTGTCGCGCAAAAGCGATCAACCGCTCGAGCTTAGCCGCCAAATCGTTGTTCTCGCCAGCTTGCTTGCCAAGTTGCGCGTCGAGCGTCGTGTCTCGACGTGCTAGCGTGTCGAGCAAGCGACCGAAGGAGTCGAGCTGCCATTGGGCGAACTCGCCCTGCTGGTTGGCTGTTGCCACGATGCCTAATAAACGCGAGACCGATCGCGAACGCTCCTCGGCGGTGGCGGTCGTCAGCAAGTCGGCAATGAGCCGTGCTGGGGGCGGCTCCAATCGGCTTCGATCGACGACCTCAGCGACGAGTTCCTCTAGATTCGGGCGTGACGAACTCACCACTGCCGCTAGCACCAGCGGTTCGTTGGCCCAACGCGCGGCCAGTTTTCCCAGCGCATGCCCTGCCTTGGGGGCGTCCCATGCCCCCAAGCTAAAGGCCAACTGTAGGCCAAATTTGGGATCGTCATCGTCGACCCTCGCTAGCAACGCCGCGCCCAATGCCGGGGAGTTCGTGACCATGCTTTCGCTGAGCCGCACGGCATGTTCGCGCACGCCTGGATTTTCGTCGGACAGCGCCTTGATTAGCAACGCGGCACGCAGTTCCCCCATTCCGTCAAGCGTACACATGGCTTGCAGCCGCCCCTGCGGGACTCGACCTTCGAGAACCATGTGTTCAAGCAGTGGCACGGCGGTTTCTTCGTTCCTGGCGATGAGGAGCTGCTGTGCCATGTCGCGTTGGGGACCATTGGGGCTGTCCAACGCAGCGACCAACGCGGTGGTGTTTGCTTCAGCGAGATTCGCAATCCGCCGCGGCTGCTGTCGGACAGGATAAACACGATAGATTCGACCCTTGTCGCTGCCGGCTCGCAAGTCGAGATGCCGCTGAAACTCCTCGGGAATCCACTCCGGATGTTCGATGACAAGGCGGTACATATCGACGACCCAAAGCGCGCCATCGGGACCGGTTCGCACGCTGGTGGGGCGGAAGTAGTTGTCGGTCGACGCGAGAAACTCACTCGACTGCTCCGTGGCGTGACGGTGGCTGGAAAACGCCACGCCATCGTCACCCACCACTTCACAGTGGACCAGATTATGCACGGGCTCGCAGACGAATGAATTTCCGACGACTTCGTCTCCCAACAACTTATCGCGATAGATGATCGCACTGCAGGCGGAGGTGAAACGGTCGGCCGTATGAAAATCGTTGAAGCGAGCCAACGTGCGACTTCGGGCAAACACCGGCGCCGAACCGGGGTTTTCGGAAACGTGAACGCGACCGTCGGGAAATGCCACATGCGGATTGCGTCGCAGATAGTGTTCGGGAAGAACAAAATGCCACATCGGATTGATGTTGTCGCTGCCGAACCAGTTACCCCAATCGTCGCGAGAGCGGATGAACTGCGTGACACCGCTCCTCAAGTCGATGTCTCCCGTTTCGGGACGAATGCGAAAGTCGTGACCCCGCAGTTGCACTTCTTTGCCGGTCTTCACTGATCGGGGCTTCCCTCCGCTATGTCCGTTGGCACCATAGACCCAGTTGTCCAAACCACGTTGCAGACCGTTGACCAAGTGCTGAGGATTTCCTTGGGCGAAGTCGGTGTACAGAACTTCCCGTACATCGGCTTTGCCATCGCCGGTGGTGTCGGCTGCGTAGATGATGTCCGGAGCGGCGGTTACCAGAACACCGTCACGCCATGCCATGACGCTCGTGGGATAGGGCAAATCATCGAGCAACACGGTCGAGCGGTCGTAATGCCCGTCGCCGTTGGTGTCTTCGAGAAAACGCACGCGACCGCCCGGCTTGCCGTCTACGCCCAGTGGATAGTCGGCCATTTCAACTACCCATAACGTGCCATCGGGCCCCCAGTCGATCGCGATCGGGTCGACCACCAGCGGTTCGGCTGCCGTCAATTCAACCTTGAAGCCTTCGCGAACGTGTAACGCCGCCAGTGAAGCCGCGGGGCTCTTGGACTCAGGCGTCATGCCCTCCAACAGATCGTTGAACGATCGCCGATCGACCAAGTCTGGCATGCGAGCCGTATCCTCGTTTTGTACCCACATCTCTCGGGTATGAAACCAAGCGCCGTTGTTGGTGGCTCCGCGCGCGATCATGGGGATACGATTGTCTTGACTGCGTGGCGCGTCGAATACTTCTCGCGACCAGCCGTTTTCGTTGTCCGCGAACAAATGGAGTGAGTTGTGGATCTCGTTGGAGAACATGACGTCGGGCCTCAGGTCATCGTCCACATCGATGAGCCGCAACCCACGGTCGTTCCCGTCGCGATCGACAAACGTGGCCTTTCCCGGCAACGTGTATGGGGCCTTCGACCATGTTTGTTGGTCTTCGTTCCACGAGAAGACGGCCCTTTGTGTTTCGTTTCCCACCAGTAATTCACAACAACCGTCCGCGTCGAGATCGTCGAGTCGAACGCCACGGTCGCCGCCGGCATTTCCGGTTAGCACCGGCGCGCCGTCTGGTTCCAAGCCAGCCAAAAGACGATTGTCTTTCCGCCAACGCTCGCCATCGAAACGCCAACCGCCGGCGGTTCGATCGTTATGTACCAGCAACACCGGCTGATGGTTCGTGCCGAGGATGCCAAAGTGCCCTTGCGCGTCGATGGGCTGCGAGCTGGCATCTTGTGTTACAAGGGCGAGTGGAAAATCGGTTTCCCGCCAAGTGTTCGTCTCGGGTTCCCAGATGCGCGTCTGCCGAAGTCGCTCGTTCGCGATCACCACGTCGAGGTAACCGTCGTCGTTCAGGTCGAGCAGTCGAACTCCGTTGTCGCCGCCGCCGGTCCCTCGCAAAGGATGTCCCGAGAGCAGATTTTCGTTCAACCGCTCGGCCGCCTCTCGAAAATTCAGGAACTTGACCTTGTTGCCATAAGTCTGTTGGGCGTAGTCGATCAATTGCACGATTTGATCATTGCGAATCCAGTTGTGGGGGTGAAAGACGAGATCGAAGACACCCTGTTTGAGCACGATGGCATCCAACGCCGCTTTCCAGTCTTCGACGGTTCGCGGATTGTTCGGCTGTTGGATGTTTTGGGCTTCCCAATCGCTGGGAACCACTGCCGGAAACTCCCAGCACAAGCGCCCGATCACGTAGGGGTACGGATAGTCCTTGATCGTGTTGACGAATGCCGGAAAGGGTAAATAACGCCGAAAGCGCGACGATCCGTCGGGCAACATGACCGTGGAGCGTGGCAACCGCGGGTCGTTCGGCGTCAGGATGTTGAACACTGAGCTATCGATTTGCAGATAGTGTCCCTCGCGCGTAGGCCGGTTGAAAATCTCGGAAAAGAAACGTGGACTTGGCGTGTTCAGCGAATCGCAACACGGCATGCGAAACGCCACCGGTACATTGTTCGGCACGCTTGTCAACAGATCGATACAGCGATCGCAAGTCGATCGTGCCTTCTCAAAATCGCCGCCCGCCAGAAGTGGGCAGGGATGGTCGATCGTGTGGACGTCGAAGTTCAAACCTTCGTCGAGCCACGTTTGCAATTGCGGATCGTTCGGATCGGCGACGTTGGTCATGATACTCAGCCCGGCGCGTCCATCGATCTGCTTTAGACGATCGAGAATCGGGCGCAGAAACATCTCGTACTTGTTCGAGTCGCGCATGTCGTCGATCGCCAATACGACGACGGCTTCGACTCCCTGGTCGCCAATCCACTGAGGTGTCGCAAGCCGAGGGAACGAAAGCCCCACGTAGTAAGGGTCGACCCCCGCGTAAAGATAGGCCAGCCGTCGCCCAAGGCGCGAAGCCTTGAATTGCGGGGCACCGCCGATGGAGGATGCGATGTTCTTTTGCGTTATTGAAAGGTTGGCGGGATCGGCGGCGTGTACGAAGCCGTGGGATGCTACCGCGATGAGCGCGCCGAGAAGTGACAAAATGAGACACACACGATTCGACATGGCTGACTCCGAAGACGATCGATTCCGGTTTTCCGCTTCATGGCAAGACTGGGAATTCTCGACACTCTCGGCAATTGATAGCCGAGGCATCCTCAAGCCATGGAAGCCGGAACACATTATGCACGCAATCGCGGGACGATCGCAGGGGGACGGGCGACATCTCAAGAGGGACACGCTTCCGTGTTCCAACAGACAGAATCGAGCATTCGGAGGTTGCCATGGCCCCATCTACTCTGAACGGATTACCGAACGCCTTCTCCTCTGAACGAAGGTCACGTGACGGGCTTGTAACGATATTGGCACGGATGAAATGAGCGAATCGCAGCGCGCCGCGTTTGCTCGCCGCCGCCGGGGGGTGTATACTTCTAATTGGTGGGCTTTTATCCCCTCACCTTACGACAGGGATCGTTGTCACAATTCCAGCCCACCGCACCATTTGGGTTCCATTAAATTAACGCTTCAAAGGTGGCTTTCGCGTTGCACTTGCCGGTGCCATACCGCCGGTGAACAAAGGTTTTTCGGCTCTTTTCAAGAGAAGCGAATCGGCAACGATCGGGCCACGGACGCCGGGAGGCGGACATGAGTATCCGAATTTTGGTCGCCGACGATCATGAAGTTGTTCGGTCCGGTATTCGCAGCATTATGGCCGGGACGGAGATCGAGGTCGTTGCCGAAGCCGCCGATGGCGACGAGGCAATTCGGCTTGTCAACGAAGTCAGTCCCGACGTCGTTGTCATGGACGTACGAATGCCCAAGACCGATGGATTAGCCGCGCTGGGACGATTGAAAATCGATAAGCCCGATCTGCCCGTGTTAATGTTTTCCACGTACGACAACCCGACCTATATCGCGAGGGCGGTCGCCCTTGGTGCAACCGGTTACGTGCTCAAGGGAGCGGACAAAACGGTCTTGCTCGAAGCCATTCGCAAGGCAGCCCGCGGTGAAGAGGTGTGGCGACGTGAAGAGCTACGTCGCGTGACCGGCGCGCTGGCCACTCCCCGGGTTTCAGGCGATGTGGAAGTTCCCTTGACGCAGCGCGAGTCGGAAGTGCTGCGACAGATGGCCTTCGGGCTGACCAATAAAGAAATCGCGCAGGCCTTGGGCATCAGCTACGAAACCGTGAAGGAGCACGTGCAGCACATTCTTCGCAAGGTTGGTGTTTCCGACCGCACCCAAGCCGCGGTTTGGGCCGTTCGCCAAGGGCTGGTTTAAGCTGGGCATTCGTGAGCGATTTGTCGTGGAGCCCTCCGTCGGTCAGTTGCTTGGTCAAGGAAAACGGCTTGTTTTCGCTCGTGTAGGCACCAATACGTCGCGCGGCCAAGTCATCTTCTTCCTGGCGCGTGCCTCGATTGCGTGTGTCTTGCGACGATCTTCATGATTGGTCCGGGTGGCTGGCCGGGCTGCTGGATGAATAATTGTCGGTTCGTGGCCAAAGACCTATACTTGCCATGGTCTTCGATCTTTCTTCCTGTTCGGTCAAGAGGCGCATTATGAGCCGCTCGTTCACGTCGCGTTATTTTCTCTTCTTGTTCTTGCTGGGGTTAACCTTTTTGGCTCGCGTGGCCACCTCGCGGGCTGGGGAACCGACCGACTCGCATGAAGCAGCGCGGGAAGCGACCGAAGACAAGTTCTTGCGACTTGAACGCAATGAAGCTGGGGAAGTTCTCTCGATGGACACCGCCATCGTCGAATTCAAGGCCGCCGGGGACGAAAACAAGGGTGTCGAGGTGACGCTGGTCGGTGCCGTGCATATTGGAGAGAAGCAATACTACGAACAGTTGAACAAGGAGTTCGACAAATTCGACGTGGTGTTGTATGAGTTGGTCGCTCCCAAGGGGACTCGGGTTCCGAAAGACAGGAGCCGTGGAGGGGGGAATCCGCTGTCGATGATGCAAAACGGCATGCAGCGAATGTTGGGGCTCGAACATCAATTGGATCAGATCGACTATCAGCGAGAAAACTTCGTCCATGCGGATATGTCGCCCGAGGAATTTGAGAAATCGATGGCCGAACGTGGCGACAATTTTTTGGCGATGTTTTTCCGCATGGTGGGCCGCGGTATCGCGGAACAGGCGCGGCAGGCCTCTCAAAACGGCGGTCGTGGGAATAACAGCGATGCCAATTTATTGTTGGCTCTCATCAATCGCGATGGATCGAGTTCAATGAAGCGGATCATGGCCGAACAGTTCGAGGATCTCGAGGGCGCGATGAAGGTGATTGATGGTCCCGATGGATCGACGCTGATTACCGATCGCAACAAAAAAGCGCTCGGCGTGCTGGCCGAACAGATTAAAGAGGGAAAAAAGAAGATCGCGATCTTCTACGGCGCCGGCCATCTGCCCGATATGGCCAAGCGATTGACCCATGATTTTCATCTCCGCCGTGGCGAGACCCGGTGGCTGAAGGCCTGGGTCATCGAAGACGAAAGCAAGCAATAGCCCTCGCGTCGACAAGGCGTCGACTGTTAGGAATTCGAGTTTGCTAGGGCAATCGGCCCGGGGGGGCAATCGATCTGGTAGGGGAAAGTTGCGTGCTGGCGCGTACCGCATGCTGTTTTTCGCTTTTTAGCCAGCACGAACCGCTCTTGATCCAAGATTGGTGGTTTGCGAAACTTTCGCTCTCTTGTCGTTGCCGCGGCCAATCCATGGATAGGATGCGCGCCAGCGGCGGTTGGATATATCCTCCTTATGATTGAGCAATCGGTACATGGATGTCGTGAGCGGTTGCATCGCTACTAGCGACGTGGGAATAGCCGAGGGACGAAAGCGATGGTTCGCGCAGCCGGAATTTTGGCTGCTGATTCTGCTTGCCATCGCCGCGCACTTCACGCGACTCTCGGATCTCACGATTCGCGGTGAGGAGTCGCGACGGGCACATGTCGCTTATGAGATGTTGGAATCGGGCGACTGGATCGTACCGCGGCAACAGGGACTGCCTTACTACAGCCGCCCGCCACTGGGCAGTTGGCTAATTGCCATCTCGGCGGTGGCCTGGGGGAGCTTCGACGCCCTCTCGATTCGCTTCCCCTCGTCAGTGGCCACGTTGCTCACATCGCTGTTGATCTATGGTTATGCGAGAAGGTTTCTCACCCCCCTGGGCGCGCTGGCTGCTGGAAGTGCCTTCCTTACGATGGTTCAAGTTCAGGAACTGGGTCGGATGGCCGAAACCGAAGCCACCTTGACCATGTTGGTGGCGGCGTCCTTGCTCCTTTGGCATTGGGGATATGCGCGAAAATGGTCGCCGGGGCTGACTTGGTCGATCGGCTATGGCTTCGCGGCCCTGGCTGGGTTGGCCAAGGGACTGCAGGGGCCCGTTTATTTTGTCGCGGTGACCATCATCTTTCTCATGCTCAGACGCGACTGGCGGTTTCTGTTGAGCACCTCTCATGCGCTCGGCGTCTTGGTCTTCGCCTTGGTGATCGGCTTGTGGCAAGTTCCCTACGTCCTGGAGACGCAATGGGCGGCTGTGCCCTTGATTTGGGGACAGAACGCCACGATCCGCTACGGCCACTCCGGCTTCTTTCCCTTGGCCATGCACATGCTCACCTACCCGCTGGAAGTAGGGTGCTCGATGCTCCCTTGGTCGATATTGCCGGTGGCTTTCTTACACCCCGGATTCCGGAAGTCGCTTGGTGCCGCGCGGCCCTATGTCGTCTTTCTGGCCGTTGCCCTGCTGGCGACTTTTCCAAGTTGTTGGTTCGCGATCGAGGCGCGAACGCGATACTTCATGCCACTTTATCCGTGTGTCGCCGTGCTGGTGGGGCTCGTAATCGATCGCAGCGTGGCCACGACACGCGAAACGGGTTGGACGGGGCATTGGTATCGCTTCGTTGGTTTATTCGGGTTGGGTGCCGCCGCGGGGGGCGTGCTGGTCTGTGCCGCGAGTGTGTTTGGCTTTGGAGGTCGCTCGGTGTTGGCACAGCCCGTGGCGTTTGCCGTCGTGTACTTAATCATCAGTTGTCTGGTCGCCGGCAGCCTGTTGTGGCTGCGGCGAGAACCTCGCTATTGGCGGCATTGCGTGTCGATCGTCGTCATGACAGGTTTTCTTGCGCTGGACTACGGCGGCCTTCGTATCAATGAACTAGTTCGGAAAAGTGTTCCAAGCGCTGCTGAAGTCCAACAGGTTATCGCTGCGCTCCCGGAAGAAGCGCGGTTGGTCAGTCTCGGCAAGGTGCATCATCTATTTGCGTATTATTACGGAAGAACGATCCCCATGATCTCCTGGCCACCGGTTACGGGGCCAGCACCCGATTTTGAATATTTTTGTGTCGATAAGAACGAGGGTCGTCCCTTCAATCTCCCATTTTCATGGGAGCAGATCGCCGCGGTGAACTGCGATCGTCGCATGACGGAACGTCCCGGCATGCAGGTCATCGTGGGACGCCGGTTACGCGAAGCAGAAATCGTCGGTCAGCGAGAACAACCGGACAATCGCCAATAGGCAGGTTCCCGTCGCACATCTTCAATTCAGGCTTGGTAATCCAATCGTCATGGACGAACTACACCACGATCGATCCACCGCGACCCCGCGACCGCTACGGAGTCGTTGGTCCTTGGTCTTACGTTTGTCGATCAGCCTCGGATTAGTCGGCTACCTCTTAATGAGTGTGCATTGGCCACGCGTTGTCGAATCGCTTCGCGAGCTGCGCATTGAACCATGGTTGATCGCACTGGGAGTCTACCTCGGCTCCCAAATCATCAGTTCCCGACGGTGGGCAGGACTGGCTCGTGCCGTGCGGTTGAATGCAAGCGATGGCCGCTTCCTCCGTCTTTATTTCGAGGGCATGTTTTTTAGTCTCTGTTTACCCACTTCGATTGGCGGCGATGTTGTCAAGGCCTATCGTCTCGCGCCCTCGATGGGACAGCGCGTACTGGCGGGGTGTACCGTGTTGGTCGATCGACTGACGGGCTTGTTCGCTCTGTTGTCGTTGGCGACCGTTTCCTTGTTCGTGCAAGGGTTTCAGCCTGGGATCTGGTTGACCATGGTCGTGGGAGCCGGGGTTTGGTGCGTGGCGCTGGTTGCGGCCCGGGGTGGGTTCGCCGCCTTGCGACGGTGGTCCAACCGCTTCACCGAAGACGGAGCGCTGGGGAAGGTGTTCCAGCGGTTGCGCCCCTATCACGATAAACCAGGGGTGATTCGCGCCGCACTTGGTTGGAGCCTTATGATTCAAGTGGCCAACGTGTTGACGGTCGCCTGGTTGGGACACTCGCTTGGACTGAAACTACCGCTGCAAGCGTACTGTGTCGCGGTTCCCGTGGTTGCCTTGATCACCGCCCTGCCCTTGAGCATCAATGGTCTCGGCATTCGCGAAGGCGGGTTGGCGGTTGTGCTGGGGAGCTTTGGTGTCTCTCGCGAAATGGGCGTCACTCTTGGGTTAATGTGGTTCGTGGTGGTGATGGTCTCGGGACTTGCCGGCGGACTAATGTATCTCCTGGAGCCGGCATGGCAGCGTATGGGGCGACGCTGGACCGCTGCGTTGCCAACCGCTTTGCACATGGGGCGCACTTGTAAACACGGGGTGTCGCGCACTGGACCGCAATGGCTTCGGATCGCGCGATACCCGGATGTCCTCGACTTTTCCGGCGCGAAATCTTTCGCGGTGAACAGGACCCCTGGCGATGAGGGCGAACCCGCGCGCGATGTCTTGCCGGTGGTTTCGCCCCCGCGTACCGGCATGATTGCCCGAAGTTTGTCGTTGGGCGGTCTTCGCGAATCGTTCGCTGGTGAGCCGCCTTTGCCGAACGAGACAACCGATTCCGACCATTTGAATCAACACGCCGCCACGCGAACGTGGGCGTGGAACCGATGGCGGAAAGAGAATTCACCCCCAGTCCGAATTGCGAGGAAGAACATGTACCTCTCGGTAGTCATTCCGGTTTATAATGAGCGGGAAAATTTGCAACACCTGTACACGACACTCAGCGGTGTGCTCGATTCGCTCGGTAAGCCGTGCGAGATGATCTTCGTCGATGACGGATCGCGTGACGGTTCCAACGCATTACTCAAGCAACTTGCCGCCGCGGATAAGGTGGTCAAAGTCGTTGAATTGCGTCGCAATTTTGGACAGACCGCGGCCATGAACGCGGGCATTCAATTGGCCACCGGCGAGGTGATCGCCATGCTCGACGACGACATGCAGAACGATCCTGGCGACGTTCCGATGATGCTGGAGAAGCTTGACGAAGGATACGAACTGGTTCACGGCTGGCGAAAGAATCGACAAGACGCCTGGTTGAGCCGGAAGTTGCCATCGAAGATAGCGAATTGGATCATCTCGAAGGTGACCGGGTTTCCGGTACACGACCTTGGTTGCACGCTGAAGGTCGTGCGGCGTGAGATTGCCCAGGAAGTTCAGCTTTATGGCGAGATGCATCGCTTTATCCCAATTCTCTGTCACTGGCGTGGCGCGCGCTGCGCTGAAGTTGTCACACGCCACCATCCGCGGCGTTTCGGCACGTCGAAGTACGGCATTTCGCGGACGTTTCGCGTGATCCTCGATCTGATCACCGTGAAATACATGATTGGCTACCTGGGGAGCCCGATGCGGCTGTTCGGCACCATTGGCATGTTTTGCTTTGCCTTGGCTGGCGCGACGGGAATGGCGACACTAGCGATGAAGTTGTGGCAAGGCGCCGACATGACCGGCAATCCACTGTTTCTCTTCACGGCGTTTCTCGCGATCGTGGCCGTTCAATTCTTCGTGCTTGGTATGTTGGGCGAAGTGAACGTACGCACCTACTACGAGAGCCAACGCAGCCGGCCCTATGGGATTCGAGAACTCGTGAATTTCGACAAGGCAACCGTACGGTCGCAAGACGAGCAACAGCAGCGCCGGGCAGCGTAAGACATTCCGCCGGCGAACGGGGCTCATGCGTCATCTGGGCTAAAACCGCACGACGCGTCGCAGCAGCCAGGCACCCCAGGCAATGAGAATCACGTTGCCGAGCCAGACGGCAAACGGAGGAAGATCGCCCCGCTTCGCCAAATCGACGCCATAGGCCAGCAACGGGTAGTAGACGATCAGGATAAAGAGAAAACACAAAAAGAAGGTCGTCAGAAAGTCGGCATTCCGCAGACGAATCGCCAGCGGAGCCCCGACCATCACGAAGCACAGACAGCTAAACCCGTTGGCCCATCGTCGATGGGGTTCGGTATACAGACGGGCGATGTGCTTGTCCAATTCCGATCGCGCGGCGACATGCGATTGCCACTGAACGCCCGTCAATCCGGTCAAATCTCCGATAACCAGTTGGAACGCGGCGCGGATAGCCTGCTTTTCTTCCCACTTTTCCTGGTCTTCTTTCGCACGCTTAATTTCCGAAGGAATATCGCGAAGAGCCAGCCACGACGGAACGCGCGAGTTGTCGCCACGGGCACTGGCTTCGCGAAGCGGAATGGAGCGACGCATTTCGCCGGGATAGTGCATCGACGTGTTGCCGAAGTCGACCGTGCTATTGATGCAGATGAATGTCAGTTCGTTTGTTTCGGTGTCGGAGACAAACTCCGCCGTTTCAGCGCTCAGCGTAAAGGGGGGCTTGTTGCCTTTGGACTGGAAGGTGAGTGTCGGACGCACCAACGTACGTCCCTCCACGGCGAGAACGTTGATTGAAAAATTGCTTGTCGCGTAGGCCTGTTGGGTGTGTAACATTCCATAGGCAATTTCCTCAACGGCCTCGATCACCACGCGACGAACACCGTGGCGCCCCCACGAAACGGCCATGTCATTGATCCACACGGTCATCAGACTGCACAGAAAGGCGAAGATGAACATGGGCCACAAGATGACCATGGGGCTGATGCCCAGCGACTTGATCGACACGACCTCATTGGAACTCGACATCCGCCCGTAAACGCTGCACACGGAGAACAAAAGCGTGCCAGGGATGGTGAATCGCAGCGCTTCGGGGATTAAGAAGGGGATCAGTCGCACAACTTGCGACGGTCCAAGCCCTTGCTTGGTTGCTTCGGCGACCACGCCGACAACCAGCATCATCATGGTTAGCGCGAGGAGCGAGAAGAAAAAAATTTTGATGAGTTCGAGCAGTACATACCGCGTCAAGATTGCCATCCCCACAGTCTCTCCGCTGCCGCCGGAAGGGGTCAAGATCACTCACCACCGCGGCGGTTATCGCACCACGCGCTCTCTGCTTTACATCGCGACGATGAATCCACATACTAGCACCTCTTGATCATCAATTTCGGCGGCGAATGTGATAGCACTCGCGTCAGCTAGTTCCGAAGGAGCGCTCTGAAATGTTGCGACTGTCGATGAACGAAATGACCACGATGCGGTGGTCTTTTGAAGACGACGTGGCAAACTATAAAGAGGCTGGCTATACCGCGATGGGTGTTTGGAGGCCGAAACTCTCCGATCTAGAAGATGGAAAAGGAGCGGAACTGCTTGAAGAGGCGGGGATGCACGTCTCGAACTTGTTGTGGTGTGGCGGATTCACCGGAATCGAAGGTTGCAGCTTCAAGGATAGTGTCGCCGACGGCGTCGATGCCGTGCGCCAGGCGGCTAGCATTGGGGCCGATTGTTTGGTGGTTTACTCCGGCGGTCGTGGCATACATACACAGAGCCACGCGCGCCGCTTGGTTCACGATGCATTGCGCGAACTAACCAACGTGGCAGACGATTACGACGTCACCTTGGCCATCGAAACAATGCATCCTGGTTGCGCGACGAAGTGGACGTTTCTCACGCAGATTGAATCGACGCTCAAGTTGCTCGATTCGATCAATAGCCCCCGTCTGAAACTGGTCTATGACACCTATCACATGGGATTCGACCCAAACGCCGTGGCATGGATTCAGCGGTGTGCCGACCGCGTCGCGATCGTGCATTTGGGAGACGCCACGGACGAACCAAGTCGCGATCAGAATCGTTGTAAACTTGGCGAGGGGCGCGTTCCTCTCGCTGAATTGATCGCCGCTCTCAGCGATGCCGGCTACGATGGCTACTTCGACGTCGAAGTGTTTGGCGAAGAACTCGAGATGGTTCCCTACAAAGACCTGCTGGTCGATTCGATGCGGGCAGTCGAAGAGTTGAGCTTGCCGACTGCCGTCCAACATCCAGCGTCGTAACATCCTCAACTTCATCCACCGCGCGGGACGTGAGATTTATCTGGTGGTGGAATTGCGTCGTGATTTGAGCCAGAATGGCCACCGGTGGCATGCCCCCCTGCCCCCGCCCCTTGCTTCGGTGTCGAATATCGTTGCCATCTCGGAGGATCTTGATGCGACAGTCTGTTTGGTCTCGCGATTTGATGATGGTCGTTATGTTGGCGATCACGCTCGCCTTCAATGGTCCACTTGCGGCTGGCGACGACGTACGGGATCGCGCGCTTGCGACATTGCGTGCAGGCTTTGCTTCCGAGGAGTTTTGGCCTTCGATGCATGCCGCTGAAGGGTTGAGCGCGGCGCGACATCAGCACGATGTGAGCGAGAAGCTTGCCAAACGATTGGCCCATGAGACGGACGACCAGCATCGTTGTGGTTTAGCGCGCGAGTTGGTTCGCGCCGGCGATCGTTCGTATGTGACGGTGTTGCTTGGCATCTTGACCGATGAACAGAGCAACGGTCGGGTGCATGCCGCGGAGAGCCTGTTCAAGGTCTCGGAGATTGGCGACGGCGTGAAACTTCGCGCGGCGATGGCACAAGATGATCCGCATCGGTCGCTCATGGCGGCAGCCGCGCTAGCCCGTTGTGGCAGCCCCGTGGCGCTGGCGTACATACGCAAACAGCGGCATCACAAGGATTCCGACGTCCGCGCGATCGTACCCTGGATCTTGCGGCAAGTCGGCGATGCCTCGGACATTGCACCGCTGCATGAGATGGCGGAACATGAAAACAATCCCCTCAACCACGGCCAGTACGTCAACGCGCTGGCGCAACTAGGAGATTTGGCGGCGAGAGAACAGTTGCTAGAGAATCTTTCCGCGGACGATTCCAATATGCGTGTCTACGCCGCCGAAACAGCCGCTTCGCTCAAGCCAGACGTCAAACTCCGAGCGGCATTGGTCAAGTTGTTGGATGATGATGTGTTGGATGTACGTATTCGGGCGGCCCATGCCTTGTTGGTTTTGGAGACGTCCGCCGTGACGTCGTCGGAAGAGATTGATATCGCGCGGACTGTCTATCAGGCGACGACGGCCAATCCACGGTGGAGTGAGGGATCGATATTGCCGCTTCGCAATGGCCATCTGCTGTTCGCGGTTACCCGGTTTCTTGGCGGTGGGGCTGATGCTTCGCATGCGGACATCGTCGCGCGCGAGTCTTCCGACGGAGGGCGCGCATGGGGGGAGTTACGTCTGCTACAAGAGAATATCGGCCAGCGAAACGTCATGTCGGTCACGTTGCGTCGACTCGATCGAAGCCGTGTGGCCGATGGACCGATCGGGATGTTCTATCTCGTAAAGAACAGTGACACCGATCTGAACGTTTTTCTTCGCATCTCCCAAGACGAAGGACGGAGCTTCGGCACGCCGATTCCGGTCACTGATCAAGCGGGCTACCATGTGCTGAATAACGACCGGATCACGCAGCTTACCAGCGGACGGCTCCTCTGTCCGGTATCGGTGACTTCCGATCAAAGCCAGGAAAACCACTATCGTTCGTTCTGCTTTTTCTCGGACGATGGCGGACACCAGTGGCGGGCCGGTCGTGGTGACGTCGATCTCCCGAAACGCGGTGCTATGGAGCCGGAGGTGATTGCGTTGGCCGATGGCAGCGTGTTGATGATTGTGCGTACGCAACTTGGCAGAATCTACGCGGCCCGATCCAGCGATGCGGGCGATTCTTGGTCCGTGCCCGAACCCTGGGGGCCCCCCGCTCCGGAGGCCCCTTCGACGTTGCGAAGGATTCCATCCACCGGCGATCTGGTGTTGGTTTGGAACAACAACGTCGATCCTTCCCATCACCATTCCGGGAAACGAACTCCGCTCTCGATCGCGACGTCGCGCGACGAAGGCCAAAGCTGGTCACGGCCTAAGAATCTTGAGGACGATCCCGACGAAGGCTACGCCTATACGAGCCTCACTTTTTTCAAGGACCGCTTGCTGTTGAGCTACTATGTCAGTCGCGACGGCCAGATTTCCACCCGCTTTCGCTCGCTTCCAGTTGCATGGTTGTATCAGACGGTCGATTGACCTCTTTACACGGCGAAGCCGTGAAGCATCGGCTCACCACGGTCCGCTCGATCGGCGATTTAGAATACCGTCGAGAAAATCGCGATATTGCCGCTTCGGCAGCGATGGTGAATTTCACAGCTCTCCTTGCAGCAACGGTGCGAAGAGACGCGAAAAACCGAAAAATAGCCGTCGCTCCGGCGATACGTCGGAGAAGATAGCCGGCATTGGCATTGCTTCGGTTGAGGCCCCATCGGATTGTGCTAGATCACGCTCGATTGATGCCTTTAAGGCGAGGGCAAACCTTGGATTATCGACCAAAATTGCGACTTGCGTGTCGCGGTTTTCCGAGCGGGGATCGAGATTGAACGAACCGACCACGCCAACGTGGTCGTCGACCAAGAACGATTTGCTGTGGAGAGTCCGTGGGCCCCGAAACTCGTACAATTCGATGCCCATTTTTTGCATGGCGAAACGTTGCGATTCGTAGCCGGCCTGGGCGAGCAAGACGTCGGTCGAAGCCAAGGAGTTGGTTAGAATTACAACTCGGACGCCACGCTTGCTGGCCGCGGCCAATGAATCACGAAACATGGGCGTGAGATACAGGTAGGGCGACTCGATAAAGATCGATTCTCGCGCCGTGGAAAAAATGCGCAGCAATACGTCGGTTAGATCGTTGGTTCGATCCCGGCCGTCGAGTGGATCGCACAGGAAACGCACGCCCGGCACGTCATACTGACCGGCTGCCCAGTCGGTATAGGCCGCTAATTTTACCGTGGGCTGTTTTTCAAGTTGTAAACGATTTTGCGCCAGCGAGCGATTGGCCATCTCGATCAATTGTTTGCGCGAGACCTTCGTCGCGACACCTTGATTGAAACGCGACGAGACTCTTGGCGAGCGCTCGGCGCTCAACAGCGACGCATTGACCACGCTCACATCGTCGTCATTCCAAATCTCCTCGAAATAACGACGCGCCTCAACCGCGGCCTGCCCACGAACGTAAATGTCGCGATCGTGGTAGTTGGCCTCCGCGTGGCCGAAGTAGCGGGCTTCGATATTGCGACCGCCGGTGATCAATTCAAAGCGGTCGACCAACAGCAGCTTGTCGTGCAATCGACACAAGGTCCAAGAAGGTCGGTCGAGTCGAAACGGATGGTACTCACGGATTTTGACGCCATCGGCGATCAACGCCGCTTGCACCGCTTTCGGCATGGTGTTGTGCATCGAATCGACCAGCAGGTAGACGCTGACGCCGCGCCACGCCGCGTCGCGCACCAATGCCAGCATGCCAACCGCGATGTCGTCGCCACCGACGCAGAAATACGAGATGCAAATCTCGTGTTTCGCACGCTGGATCAAATCAATTCGTGATTGGAGCGCGTCTTCGTCGGAATCGAGCAGACGTACGACATCGCCACGGGCGGTGTAGCCGGGCAGGAATGCTAGCGCCAACGCGGCGATGCCCACCCACAGAATCAGCTCGATGATCGTCCGTGATTGACGAAGCAACATCCGTGCAGCTTTCGGCGATACAATGCGACAGGACCAATTGGATGTATCGACTGGCAACCGGGTCCAGCGTCAGGCGTATCGGCAACGGTTGCTTTATCGTTCATTGCCGGGTGCGACGACGGCCGTGGGAACCCAATCGTGAGATCATACGAGACCGCCTCTGAAAGGTCGAGATCGGCGAAATCGGGGAAAAACAACATGCCAGCAGTGAAAATACCACCCCATCGTGCCCACATTACCACTCGGATGGATTGCAAATAATCTATACATAATATATTATCCCAGGTATGGCGACTGACTTATTACTCAACCCGACCACCGTTCGCGGCCTGCGACATCAAGTCGTGGAGCAGATCTTGCGGGCGATCATTCGCGGCCAACTGCCCACGGGCCAACGGTTAGTCGTACAGCGACTAGCCACGCAACTCAACGTGAGCGCGACTCCGGCCCGCGAGGCGCTGCTGGAACTGGCCAACATCGGTGTGGCCGATTTGCTTCCCAACCGCGGCGCCGTCGTGCGTCGATTTGGTCCCGTTGAGCTCCAAGAGATGTATCATTTGCGCCGCATACTCGAGATCGAGGCAACGCGATGTGCATGTCGGCGGATCGATCGTGGTGAACTAAGCACCCTGCGTGAAGAGATGCGGAATCTTACGGAGCAGAGTGGTGATGATTGGTCGCGGCGAGAAATGAATTCCGACCGCCGGTTGCATGAGTTGATTGCGAGGCAGTGTGGAAACGCTCGTTTGACGCAAGAAATCCAACGTTATGACACACTTATGCAAGCCATTCGCGACGTGGTTGGCGACCGTCGACAGGCCCAAGAGCGTGCCATTGTCGAGCATCTTGTCGTGGTCGACGGTTTATTGGATGAAGATTCCGATCGCGCCGCGCAGGGCATGACGCGACACATCGAAAACACCGCTGAAGTGGTTACTGCCACGTTGTTTCCCCGGAATGATCGGGACCCCGAATCGCGCGTTTGTTCTCCGTGAAAACCTTAAGTAGCATCGGCGATTATGAAGGGATGGTCAAAAACGCTGAGCTTGGTGACGGCGATGGTGCTGTCCTCCGCGTGCATTTCCGCGTCGCACGCACAGGATGATGTGGCTGAGGCGACGAAGCTGCAATTCTTTGAAAAACAAATCCGACCGCTCCTGGTCAATCACTGCCACGAATGTCACGCTGGCGGAGAACACAAAGGGGGCCTTCTGCTCACTACGCGCGAGGCGCTCTTGGCCGGAGGTGATTCAGGGTCCGCCGTCGTGTCGGGTGATCCCGATGCAAGTTTGCTGATCGACGCGGTTCGCTATGGCGACGTTTATCAAATGCCCCCCGATGGCAAACTTCCCGAGCGCGACATCGCCGCGTTGGTTCAATGGGTTCGTTGGGGCGCACCTTGGCCCGCGACACAATCCGAGGAGCCCGCGGGCGAAAACGATGAATCAGCGAAGTCGTCCGACGACGCATGGCAGTTCTGGGCGTTTCAGTCGCCGACCGATCCGCCGTTGCCGGTGGTGGTTGACACGGCGTGGCCACGATCCGATCTCGATCGCTTTGTGCTGGCGAAGTTGGAAGACGCTGGTTTGCATCCCGCACCGGCAGCCGACCGTCGCACGTTGATTCGCCGCGCCACGTTCGATTTGACCGGGCTCCCGCCAACCCCGGAGGAAATTGCGAGGTTTCTCGCGGACGAGTCGCCACAGGCATTTTCCTGTCTTGTCGATCGTCTGCTGGCGTCGCCCCGCTATGGAGAACGTTGGGGACGGCATTGGCTCGATGTGGCGCGATACGCCGACTCCAATGGTCTCGACGAGAACATGGCGTTTGCCAACGCCTATCGATACCGCGACTATGTGATCGAGTCGTTCAACTCCGATGTGCCGTACGACCGTTTCGTACGAGAACAGATCGCCGGCGATTTGCTTCCGGCGACCGACAATGTGGCACGCCTGCGGCAGATCACCGCGACGGGGTTTCTCTCCATCGGCGCGAAGATGCTGGCCGAAGACGACCCGGTGAAAATGGAGATGGATATTATCGACGAGAAAATCGATACGTTGGGCCGCGCTTTCTGCGGGTTAACGCTCGGTTGCGCGCGATGTCACGATCACAAGTTCGATCCGATCACGACGGCCGAGTATTACGCGCTGGCCGGAATCTTCAAAAGCACGCGGACCATGGAGAACTTCAAGGTTGTCGCCAATTGGCACGAGCTACCGCTGGTGACGGATGCCTTGCAAGCCGAGATAGAAGCTCATCAGCAAGAGTTGACGGCAAGCCGCGCGAAGTATGAATCACGGTTGAACGCCACGATGGGCGCCTTGCGAGAAGAGATTGTCAGTCACGCGAATGAGTACCTGCTTGCCGCATGGCAGCTTGCGGGGCAAGCCGACGCGATTTCGCGATTGAACGACATCGATTCCAGTCTTGATGAGCGATTCACCGTCGTCGAAGCCGAGCGGTTTACCAAGGGCAACGTTCTCATTAATACGACGGGGTATGGCGCCGGCATTGGTGTCATTCTCAATCGAGGTGAACTGCCCAACGTCGTGGAATACAAACTGGCCGTGGCCGCGGACGATTACTATCAGCTTGAATTGCGATTCGCGGCAGCCGAGTCACGGCCCGTGCGGATCTTCGTTGACGGACAACTGGTCAACGCCTTGGCAGCCGTCGGCGTGACGGGATCTTGGAACCCCGACACACAGCGGTGGTCGGTTGGGTGCGTGCTTCCCCTGGGCGTTGGACAACACACGATCCGCCTAACGCGCGACGGCCCTTTCCCTCACTTCGACAAACTCGCGCTGGTCCCCGTGGTTGAAGCGTCTTCACAAAACGCGCTCATGACATCCGAGCAGCTTGCGATGTCGCGTGGCCTGCATGCGTCGGTTTTGCGTCGCTGGGTTGAAACATTGAAGTCCGATGGCAACGATAATCCGTGGCTAGCCCAATTGTTTGCCGCGATTGCCGACGGTTCGGAGGTGGCGACGCTGAACGAGTTGGCTGCCTCTTCGCCAGCGGTCGCCGCGCTGTTGGCCGAACCAAGACCTCGAACCCCCGAAGACTTGGCCGACCGATTTGGCCAGTTGTTGGCCGAGGCACGCCGACAAAGTGATGCTCGGCTAAATGAAGCACAACGGGCGATTCGCCGATTGGTGGAAGATGAATCGGGAAGCCTGATTCCGACCAGCGAAATCGAACTGTTTGTCTCCGCCGAAGACGCGCGGGCGATCGAAGCCTTGCGAGAAGATGTGGCGCGAATCGAACGTGCCAAACCGAAGGTTCCCCATGCCATGGCCGTGGAAGACGGCGAGCCGCGTAACCTCAAGGTTAATATCCGCGGGAATCATCTTATTCTAGGCGACGAAGTTCGTCGTGGCTTGCCGCGCGTTCTCGCGGGCGAGACGCAACCGACAATCGCCCCCGAACAAAGCGGTCGCCTTGAGTTAGCCCAATGGCTCACCCGAGCAGACCATCCGTTGACCAGCCGCGTGATGGTCAACCGTGTTTGGCGATGGCATTTCGGGCGAGGGTTGGTTGCGACGACCGATAACTTTGGGCACCTTGGCGCGGCTCCCAGTCATCCTCTGCTGCTGGATTGGCTCGCCATGCAATTCGTCAAGAGCGGCTGGTCGATCAAAGATCTGCACCGCACGATCATGCTCTCGGCCACCTATCGGATGAGTTCCCGATTCGACGCACAAGCGGCCGAACAAGATCCGCGGAACACCCTCTTGTGGCGTGCCAATCGAAAGCGGCTCGAAGCCGAATCAATCCGTGATTCGCTATTGGCGGTTAGTGGCCAATTGGACGAGCAGATGGGGGGATCGCTGATGGGGTTCAAGAATCACACCTATGTGACCAGCACCGCGTCGCGAGACACGATCGACTACACCCTGCCCCGGCGAAGCGTCTACCTGCCGGTCATCCGCAGTGCTCTGTATAGTTTCTACCAGGCGTTCGATTTTGCCGAGCCCAGCGTGTCCAACGGTAATCGCTCGTCAACAACCATTGCGCCGCAGGCGCTGTTCATGCTTAATAGCGAGCTGGCCACCCAAGCGAGCCGAGAGTTGGCGAAGCGGCTACTCGAAGAGGTCGCCAACTCCGACTCCGAGCGAATTCGTCGGGTGTACGAACTCGCCTACGGCCGGTTGCCAAGTGAAGTAGAATCCGCGCGGGTGATCGCGTTCTTGGCACGTTACAACGACGCGCTACGCGACGATGTGCCCGAGGAGATTGAACGTACCCAGCGTGTTTGGGAAGGATTGAGCCGAGCGATTCTTTCGACCAACGAATTCGTATTCGTCGATTAGCCGTTTGCGAGGAAACCGCCATGTACATGCCCAAGGGTTGGTCACGCCGTGAGATGTTGCGTCGATGTGGGGCCGGATTCGGCTCGCTCGCTTTGTCGGCCCTGTTAGCCGAACAGGCGGCCGCGGAGACCGTCGGCGAGGATCGCGGCGACCATCCGCTTGCGCCGCGGGCTCCACACTTCACGCCTCGCGCACGCAGAGTGATCTTTCTCTTCATGCACGGCGGACCTTCGCAGGTCGATACGTTCGACCCCAAGCCGCTGCTGACGCGCGATCATGGAAAGCCGCTGCCGTTCGACAAGCCCCGGGTGGTGTCTAGCGAAACAGGGAACTTGTTGCGGTCTCCGTGGAAATTTCAGCAACACGGACAAAGTGGGATTCCCGTTAGCGCGTTGTTTCCCCGGGTGTCCGAATGTGTTGACGACCTGTGTGTTATCAATTCAATGCACTGTTCCAACTCGCGCCACGGCGGCGCCTTGCTGGAACTGCACACCGGCAGCGATACGTTCGTTCGACCGAGCATGGGATCGTGGATCGTGTACGGTCTAGGAACCGAAAACCAAGACTTGCCTGGTTTCGTGACGATTTGCCCGACATTGACCCATGGCGGAATGAACAACTACAGCTCCGCGTTTTTGCCGGCGGTCTATCACGGGACGCCTTTGGGAAATGCAAGCATATCAGCGAAAGATGCGCGGATTGCCTGCATTGCGAACAAGAATCTTCCGCGTCATCTCCAGCGGATGGAGTTGGATTTTGCCCAGCAGCTCAACCGCGTTGAACTCGAGCGAACGGGGCCCGACGACGCGCTGGAAAGCCGCATCAACTCCTTCGAGTTGGCTTTTCGCATGCAGGCGGCCGCGCCGGAGTTGCAGGATATTTCGCAAGAGACCGCCGCCACGAGACAACTGTATGGAGTCGACGACAAAACAACCGGCAACTTTGGTCGCCAGTGCCTCATGGCCCGGCGCTTCGCCGAGCGTGGCGTGCGGTTCGTGCAGGTTTCGCATAGTTACAAATGGGACCAGCACAGCGATCTCAAGAAGTCGCACCAACGCAATGCAACGGAGGTCGACAAGCCAATCGCCGGATTGCTTCGCGACCTCAAAGCTCGCGGGTTGCTCAACGATACGCTGGTGTTGTGGGGAGGCGAATTCGGACGGACGCCCGTGGCACAAGGAAATGATGGACGCGACCACAACCCTCATGGTTTTACGATGTGGATGGCCGGCGGGGGCGTGAAGCCCGGCTTTCGTTTGGGAGCGACAGACGATTACGGATATTACGCGGTCGAGGACAAGGTTCACTTCCACGACCTGCACGCTACGATGCTCCATTTACTAGGGCTCGATCATCTCCGGTTGACCTATCGCTACGCGGGACGCGACTTTCGCCTGACCGACGTCCACGGTCGAATCATCGATAAGATCATCGCTTGAGCCGGGGCCGTCTCAACGAAAACAATGGTCGAGCGTGGCATCCCCACCGTCCGTGATTTACACTGGTTCCAAAGCACCGCAAGTCGCGGACCTTACCCTTGGATATCGGGAACCATGCCATGTCTTCGTTTCGTACAAGGTTTCTTCAGGCCATGTGTCACGTTGTTTTCACGACGGTTTCGCTAATGGCGTTTGCCGGCACGTGCGTGGCGGGGGGGCCGCGTGTTTTGCCCGAAGGCAAGCTGCCCGACGACCGGCGTTTGGGACCGTTGGAGACTCTCAACGGATACTTCCCCTTCGTTCCGCCAAAGACCCCCGAACAATGGAAAACGCGGGCGAAGGAACTTCGTCGACAACTGCTCGTCTCACAGGGTTTGTGGCCCATGCCCGAGCGAACGCCGGCGAGGGCCGTGATTCATGGTCGCGTGCAGCGCAATGGTTATACGGTCGAGAAAGTCTATTTCGAGAGCTTCCCAGGCCAATTCGTGACGGGGAATTTATATCGACCCGTGAACGATGCCGAGCGTCATCCGGCGGTGCTCTGCCCCCACGGGCATTGGCAAAACGGGCGTAAGCATGACGATGGCGAGAAGAAGGTCCGCGAGGAGATCGTCAACGGGGCCGAGCGCTTTGAACAAGGTGGACGACATCCCATTCAAGCCCGTTGCGTACAGCTCGCGCGGATGGGGTGTGTCGTGTTCAACTACGATATGGTGGGTTATGCCGACAGCGTTCAACTCGAACACAGAGCGGGCGTTCGCCAGCGCATGAACACCAAAGAGAACTGGGGGTATTTCAGTCCTCAGGCCGAGTCTCGCCTGCAAACCATCATGGGATTGCAAACGTACGATTCGATCCGAGCACTCGACTGGCTCAGCGAATTGCCCGATGTCGATCCGAAGCGCATCGGGGTCACCGGCGCCAGTGGCGGTGGAACACAGACGTTCATCTTGTGTGCTTTGGATCCACGGCCGGTGGTGGCGTTTCCAGCGGTGATGGTTTCGACCGCCATGCAGGGAGGTTGCACGTGTGAAAACGCCGACTATCTGCGAATCGGCACCGGCAACGTCGAGATCGCCGCGCTCTTCGCCCCGCGCCCATTGGGGCTTTCGGCTGCCAACGACTGGACGCACGAACTGGCCACCAAGGGACTCCCGGAGTTGAAGCAACTGTACACGATGCTTGGCGCGCCGAACAACATTCTGGGGCGACCCTTCTTGCAATTTGGCCATAACTACAACAACGTCAGCCGCGCCGTGATGTACGACTGGTTCAACCAGCATCTTCAACTTGGGTTCACCCCACCGATCATCGAAGAAGACTACGTTCCGTTGAGTGCCGAGGAGCTCTCGGTTTGGGACGACAAACACCCCCGACCGACCGGTGGCGACGACTACGAACGCCACCTGGTGCGGATCATCACCGACATATCCGAAAAGCAAATGGCGCGGTTGACACCCAGCGATGCAACATCGCTGGATGAATATCGCCGCGTCGTGGGCGGCGCGCTCGATGTGATGGCCGGAGGAGGGCTCCCGGAGGAAGATGACTTTGAATTCGAGAATCTTTTCGAGGAAAGTCGTGGGGAATACGTCGAGTATCGTGGGTTGATTCGTGACACGAGCGCGGGCGTGGCGCTGCCTAGTGTGATCTTTTACCCCAACCAATGGAATCGTGAGGTAGCCATCTGGATCGATCCAAGAGGAAAGGCAGGATTGTACGATTCCAGCGGCGACTTGCGAGCGGGCGTCCAACACTTGATCTATTCCGGAACGGCTGTCATTGGCGCCGACCTACTGTATCAAGGTGAATTTCTCGCCGATGGAAAGCCGTTGGAGCATGCCCCGATGGTTGGCGACGCGAAACAAGGACGCGAAGCGTATTTGGGTTACACCTACGGATACAATGCTCCGTTGATGAGCCATCGCGTTGAAGACGTGCTGACGTTGGTGGCGTTCGCCAAGAACCATGAACAGGCTCCCGAAGCCGTTCATCTGGTCGGGTTGAACGGGGCTGGGAAGTGGGTTGCCATGGCCCGAGCGCTTGCCGGCGATGCGGTTACCCGAACGGTCGTCGACACCGCGGGCTTTCGCTTTGCTGACATGACTAAACTCAATGACGTCGACTTCTTGCCCGGGGGCGCGAAGTACGGCGATCTTCCCGGTCTGTTGGCGTTGATCGCGCCCCATCCCCTCTGGTTGACTGGCGAAGGTTCGTCGGTTCCCGAGATTGTTGGAGCCGCATACCAAGCCAGCGGATCGGGTGCCAACGTAACACGGTACGATGGCGAGGCAAACGCCGCGGAGCAAGCGGCGATCGAGTGGTTGATGCGCTGAGACCCCCAATCGGGATCACGTGATTCGCTTGCCGGTTATCGTCGGAACGTTTTTCGGGCGCGCAGCGACCGTGGTGTCGAGAAGTGTCTCCAGCGATACTCGAGTTCTTCGAGTTGTTCTTCGACCCAATGCGAGAGCTTGGGGAACGTGTCGTCGGCTAAGATGACCAGCCGCGACAGTTCGCCCTTTGCTGGGGTGTGGGCAAATCGATTGGCGTCGTTTTCCGGCCTGTTCATTGTCCGTCCCCTTCTCGTAAGACGCTCTGTACGTCAACCTTCTTACGTAGGACACGCTCCAACGGTTCGGGTTTGCTGGCGAGGATCGGAGCAAGTCGGGTGACATTGACGGTGAAACCGATAGCTACGCCGGGCAACGCGGGGAATGAAAGGTCGAGAGCGAAAGCACTTATGGATCGATTGGCCATGATCGGGGGGGAAGGGGTTCGCCGGCCAGAATGGCAGACAATTCTGAAACGCGCCACCGGCCTGCCGCCATTGCAAGGGGGGTGCGTTGGCGGCGGCGCGGTGGACGGATCCAGCGTGGACAGGGTGTCCGTGTCATCGACATGCCTACGGGGTGCCGGGCGAATTTGGCCGTCTTTTCTTGTCCCTCTGGGGCTGGCCCTTGCGGCCCCTCTTGGAATTCTTTCGATGGCCTTTTTCGATCATGGCTTTCACGCTGGCGGTGATTTCTTCACGGTCGAGAAAGTCATCACCGTTGGTATCGATGTGATCGAAAACCCGTAGCATCCGCTCGGGGGCTTCGTCCCGTGATATGCGCTGGTCACCATCTTTGTCGGCTTGCATGATGTGCTTGAAGAGTTGTTCGGGATTCGGCCGCTTGGCATCTCTCTTGCCGCCCCCGGGACGTTTTTTACGATCTTTTTTGGGAGCCCCTTTGCGCCCCCTTTCCATCATCGCTTTCGCCCCGGCGGTGATTTCCTGGCGATCGAGAAAGCCATCGCCATTGGTATCGATGTGGTCGAAAGCCCGTTGCATCCGTTCGGGGGCTTCGTCGCGTGAGATCTTCTGGTCGCCGTTTTGGTCGGACTGCATGATGTGCTTGATGATCTGCTCCGGACTCGGTCGTTTGGTATTATTTTTTTCGCCTTGCGGGCCCCCGGGGCGTTTCCGTGCGTCGCCGTTGAACCTTGCTTTCAGGGCCGTGGAGAGTTCGTCACGGTCGAGGAAGTTATCACCATTGGCGTCGAGATGATCGAAGTGCTCCAACATCCGCTCGGGGGCTTCGTCCCGTGAAACCCGCCCGTCGCCGTCGCTATCGGCTTGCATAATTCGCTGGAGGATCTTTTCCGGTGTTGGTCGATCTTGTTGTTGGTCTGCCAAGGCGAGCGCCGGCGGAGCGTGCAGCTCGTCGCGGGACACAAGTCCATCGTTGTCGGTGTCCAGCGTTTGAAGCACCTGGGATGCCTTGGCAATCTCCTCGCTCGACAGTTCGCCATTACCATCGCTATCGAGGGCTCGCATCAAACCGCCATCTCGGGGCGAGGCGTCGGTCGGTTGAATCAACCCAAAATTGCGTAATAATTCGGGCCGTCGTTCGGAGATGGTTCGGATGACTTTACCAAGTTCTTCCGGTCCCAGTGCCTCGTCCCCATCTTTATCAGCCTTCTCCATGATGTTGGAAAAGAATCCCTGTAACTTTTCCGGCAACTCCTCCACGCGAACGACCCCGTCGCCGTTGGCGTCGAGTTGGCGGAAAATCATCCGAGGATCGGGCCGGTCGTTGCCCGGGGCGTAGTTTTGTTCAGGGTTTTCAACAAGCGGTCGCGTGGCCCGTTTCTCCGTCAACGCAGCAAGAAACTCTTCTTGAGAGAGCTGCCCGTTGGCGTCGGCATCGCCCCTTTTTATCAGCCGTTTGAGAAGCGGCTGTTGGTCTTCGGGAACTTCATCGATGGTGATTTCTCCGTCACCATTGGCATCGAGTTGGACAAACAATTCCTCGTGCTTCCGTGTCTTGTCGGCGTCTTTGTTAGTGTCCTCCTCCGCCATCGAGGAGATCGAGAAAGAGAGGGCGTTGACCACTGCAAATGTTGCCCAGGCGGATTGTCTCATGG
>Ga0114931_10001853_pt1 | contig 26916 bp, 18 predicted proteins | sample 2SBtaG_FD_89579 | JGI IMG/M metagenome (GOLD analysis project Ga0114931, IMG submission 89579) | Deep subsurface microbial communities from Kolumbo volcano to uncover new lineages of life (NeLLi) - 2SBTROV14_V59a metaG | ecosystem: Environmental > Aquatic > Marine > Volcanic | place: Kolumbo... | reverse complement strand
CGCACGCGGACCGACAAGCTGTAGATCACCCAACGCCATGTCGATGAGTTGCGGCAACTCATCGATAAAATATCTACGCATGAGACGTCCCCACCCGGCAATACGGAAATCATGGCGAAACTTCCCGTTCGATTGCAGCTGATTTTGTTGGTAAACGTACTCCTGAAGATACTCAGAATAAGGATGCATGGTGCGAAACTTCCGGATGAAAATCGGCTTCCCGTGCTGCCCGATACGCTTCAGTCTAATAACCATATGGTAGGATGCTTGTTGGTCCGTGACGGGCTCACCACATTTTCGGGCTACTGCATATAGCCCCTCACAATTTTCCGTAACGCCGAGAATCTTGAACCCGCAGGAACAGAGCCGTCCAAGAAGTTCGGCGCGGGAAAAAACACGATTGCGGCCGCGACTCAGAAAAAAGTATATTTTTTTCAGAAGCGGCAGCTTGGGCATCACCCGTGCATAGACAAAATGAAACGCCAGCATGATGAAAGCAAATGGCAGGCGATAAGCGTTCAACACATTTTGGCGATTCGCCTCCAGCGTTTCCGCCTTTACAACAACCAGACCGCCCGTCCGAAGCTTCTCGTTAACTTTGATCAAATACTGGTTCACCCAGCGTACGTCGTTAATCCGGTGCAGGATGAAAAAAGACTCAAGCGATCGCTCGGGTATTTCATCCAGCATCGGAACTGCATACTTGAAGGCAATCTCCGTCTCCGACTCATCAATTTCCGCCACGTCGACGTGAGTCTCCAACAGGTCATGCAGACCTGGTTCGGCAGTTATGATGAGTGAAAGAAGCTGCCGTCGTAAAGTAGATAGGACTCCCTCCTTGTTGTCCTGCTCCAACTCAACAATCTTGACGACTTCTTCGATAGAAGCGTCAGTCAGTTCAGGCGGAGCATCTGGCAACGAATCCATTCGTGTGCTGATAAGTCCTCCTTGCCTATGGCAGTTTAATAACGGGAATTATTCACGTTTGTTGAAAGTCAACTTTTTCTGCGCCAACCACCTCCGATAGGGTGGACAAGTAACTCACACAATTTGCAATATCTAGCGCGACATTCGCTTTCGACACGCATTTTTGGAATAGAAAAAATGCACGAATGTCATTGTCGGAAGGCAATCTCGATAGTTGAAAGGCGCTTAGGATATACGGTACGAAAGCCGAATACCTTCTACTATTATTATTCGACGTCTCGCCTAGTTGACTTTAAAACCAAACGCCAAATTCGTGCGCAAGCCAAGGACAAACCGCAAGTTATTCCGCGTGTCACCGGCCACGTGCTGGTAGTTATCGAAATGTTCGTAGCCGACGGTGGCCGTAAACTGGGTCTGCTCGTTTACGAAATAACGCATGTCGAGACGGGCCTCCCAGCTTTTCTCCACCACACCGATTGGAAATTTCTCATCCTTGAAGCCGGTGAAAACATCCGTCAGGCTAGTCAGCGTAACATCGCCGGCACGCTGGTACGACGTTTGGAATTTCAGCAGTACGGGAAACAAGTTTAAGTACTTCATTTTCAAATCGATACGTTCGATGCTCGCCTCCGGATAGCCCAGTCCTTTGCCGCGCGTCTGGAAGTTTTCATAGGTGCGGAACGATTGGTAAGTGCGATTTCCGATGCGGGTGTACTCGATGCCCGTCTGCAACCCTCTGGCAAAAAGAGCGGCCTGTGACAGGTCCAGGTGGATGCCTAACCGGTCCGGCCGGTTGGCGCGGTCATCCTTGCCCGGCTCATTGTTGACAATGATGTCGTCTATAAGAAGTTGCAGAAAGAGATTGATTTTAGGTTTCGGTTTGTAAAACAGATCCAGTGACCAGATGCCGTTGATCTGCTGCTGATTGTTGCGCTGAGCGATGTAAAAATAGCTCGCTGGGTTAAGGAAGGCGAATTCGAAATCCCGCTCCGGACCACCGTAGACAGCAATTTCGGTAGCGGAAAACTGCAGTTTCGGGGAGATGGAGAAGTCCATCCGGTGTGCCGTCATGAATTTTCTGGCAGTAACGACAGAGTCGGGGAATTCGCTCTGGACATCAACGGCCGGCAAATCTTCCAGGCGGGTTACCATCATGCTGAACCTGAAATGTTTGGCCGTGTAGGACACCTGGGCGTGGTCGTAAGAATACGCATTGTCTGACAAAATCAGGCCGGGAGAGCCAAGCGTGCCCCAATTGCGGTCGATGCGACCGAGGAAAACGTCGAAGGGTCCGTTGTTGACGTTCATGTATGCGTCATTGATTCTGCCGAAGATGAAGGAACTCAGGTCGACCGGAGGCGTTGGCTCATCTTCAAATTCGCTGTTAGTCACCGTCCGGTTGACCAGACTCAGGTGCGGCAAGAGCACGTTCATCTGTGCCGACAAATTGTAGTGGTTTTTGTTCCGGTTCTGGAACAGGAACACGTCATCAATAGGAGACTTGCGCGCGCCGCTGCGTTTCGGTAAATCGGTATCGGACACGAAAGAAAAGCTGTCCCGCCCATACAGAATGATCTTAGCCTGACCAGGTTGGCCATAAAATTTCTGGTAGTATCGGTGCAAGAGCCCCGTCCACTTGTTCTGGACTCTAAGTCCTGCCTCGACATCCGGGATATTGTAGGGCTGATTCAACACAAAGCTCTGTTCCAGTTCACCACTGTTAATCCAATAGTCGATGAAATCATAACTCCAGTCGTCGAGAAAAATGAATTGTTTCGGCGCTGAAGTATCCTTTTGCGCGAAAGCTTCAGTACCCATAAAAAATAAAATCCCAATAAGTGCAACTTCATAACTGCGCATAACGAACCGTGACTTTCTGAATTGCCGATCCCAATTATCAAAATACGCTTGTAGGGAACTAATGCAGTAAATACAAATTACTACTATAGCCGCTTTTACAATTCTAATCATGATTGTTTTGGAAAAAGATAAGTACCAAAAATGAAGAAAGTTAAAAGAGAGGATAATTTAACCGCTGCGGGTTCCCTTCAGAATGTGATTCATCGTTTTGAAGAAATATTCAACATCGGTTTTAAAAGGATTCTTGAGGTACTTTTTCAAGTAGGTGGTTTCTACCCTGACAATTTCATCGAAATCGGCGGTGTTTTCATCGAATAGCGGCGGCACCAGGCCAGGCTTAACCCGGACAAAAAGGTCATGGTATTCTTTCGGGTAGAGGCTGTAGTAATGCCGGCTTAACGCGCGGATCCCAACTAATTTTAGATCGCCGCGCAGCCAATCGAGAACCTGCGGCAACTCATCCAGCCAGTATTTGCGACAAAATCTGCCCCAGTTCGTAATGCGGTAATCTTTGTTAATTTTGCCAGAGGAGGCCAACTCGTTTTCCTCATACACTCTTTTCTGTAAATACTCGCTGAACGGATACATGCTACGCACTTTGTGGGCTTTGATAATCCGACCATTAAACCCAACACGATCCAATTTTATAACCGGAAAATATGACGGCTTTTTATTTTCCGATGGCGTCATGGTTTTGCGGGCAACGAGCCAATGGTTATCATCGATTTTGGTTTCTTCCAACACATCGAAACCACAGTAAGACAGTCTGCCCCAAATTTCCGTTTTGGAAATCACACGTCTTTTCCCACGAGTGATAAAAAAGTAGGCCCTGTTTAAGTATGGACTTTTGGGCAACGCCCGATTAATTACAAAATGCACCCCATAAACCATACAGTAAACAAAGCCCCGGAATTTCTCCCGAATATTCTGTTCAACTTCCTCCAAAGGTCTGTACTTTACTGCAATCCAGCCGCCCGGCAGTAATTTTTTGGAGCAGCCTAGAATGAACTTATTCAATCGGCGAACATCATTTATCCTTGTTGACGAGACCAACATGCTTTTATCCGGGAGAAGTTCATTTAACTCATTTACGTCAACAATCGCGTATTTTCCAACACTCTCGCCCTGGCCTTTTATGTTTGCAAAAATAAATTTCTGCAGTGCCTTATCTCCATTAAACAGCTTGTCATTAGGCATGGTTGTAAAATCAATTGGTTTAGCAGACTTCGCGCCTTTTATATCCAGTGCTGTTTGTTGCGACTTCACACTACCCGTAACTACACTTCCATTCAGTTGCCAGGACAACTCCGAACCCTGTGAAAAATACCAGAACAAAACAAACCCTAATTCGACGGCTAACAAAACAGTCGTAGCGCTATACAGAACAGCGCTATACGCGGAATTTATATCTACAAAAATTTGCAATACCCACAGCGCCACAAGCATTACCATATAGCTTTTTACAAAGGGTGCAATCCAATAGGTTATTCTTCTAGTGTTTTGTTTTTGAGTGAATTTCTGAGTCAACAGCGTAGAAATTATCCAGGATATTGCAAAAATTACAAAGCAAACAACTGCTTCAAAATCCAGAGTAACCCTGTCTACTCTCCAAAATGAAATAAAAAATGTGGTTAAGAGTAATGCCGCCGCCAAAATGATATTGCGCTTTTCAAAAAGTTGTTCGGTGCCGGTTAAAGCGTTCATTTATTGAATTCCTTTTGAAGGGTTTAATTCTAATATAAATCTGGTTGGGGCTGTCCAAAAAGCCGAACACGGAACCATGTTTCGACAAGCACAACATTCAGTTGAGCGTAAAACCGTACCCTGAGCCTGTCGAAGGGTAAAATAGGGCAACCTTTTTGAACAGCCCCAACTAATGGCCGAAGAAACTCCGTTTCAACTCTCGGATGGCTACCAGGAAGCTGCCGATAGATTCGCAGCTCAGGTTCAAGCCAAAACGCTAAACAGAATTTAGCTGCTCAGTAGCGCGTTCCCAAACCGGGAGTTTGGGAACTAGAGAAAGTAAGAAACTCATACATGAACGGGCTCAAGTTTAGTCCTTACATTAAATCGATTTTGGTATGCTGGATCCTTTTTCAATATTGCAATGCTTTTCGGGTAATTTTCAATAAGCCAAACCATAAATGCGGAAACATCAATTGTTTCAGATAGTAACTTCTGGCGCTTCTCTTGAAACTCTTCATTTAAATTTGGTGTGTTTAATAGTTCTTCAACTTTTTTGAACATATTCTCAGGATTTGATATTTTCATGCCGAAAGTCAAACCATATTTATCTTCCAATTCCTGCATTTGTTCAATCTCTTCAAAATAATCATCGAACTCAACAGAAGGCGTACCTAAAACCGCAGCTTCCGAGCACATGGTTGTGCTATCTCCGATAAATATTTTTGCAAAATATAAATAATGGCTAATATCTTTTTTTCTTATCTGAATTCGATACTTTTCCAACTCAGCAGGTAATTCTCTCTCCGATGTGATAAAAATTTCACCTCTTGTTTTTAAAATGTTCACCAATTTTGTTAGAATCTCATTCGTTATTCCGGATTTATCGATATCATGCGTCGCGCCAAATTTCACACACCTTATTAAAAAAAAGTCTTTACCGTTTCTTAAGTATTCAAAAATCCGGCTTTTATCTGGAGTAAAATAATTGGGGTGTAAGTGGGCTAAAGCTTTATAGCCTTTGTACCCGATTTTCTTTGAATTATATTTTTCCAGTTCTGTTATTTGGGGCGCAATAATCTGATTTGTCGTTGCCAAAAACACCGCCTGTTCGGGTACTTGAATTAAAACATCATCTGTTGGATATAACGATGGTACCCTTTTTAATCTGCCAACAATGGTTAACAAATCCCCCACAAATAAATCATATTTCTTCCCCTTGGTATATTTTAATAGCCTATATACTGTTCTTAAAAGACTGATAAGGGCTCCTACATAAACATGCAGGCCGGGTATTTTTCTGCCTTCCGGAAATATGTTAGTGTACTGCCAACCTTCCTCCTTAACTAACTCCTCCAGAATATCTTTTTTGGTAATTATTATATCTACGTTATATCCTCTGGAAATAAGCTCATTAATTTGAACACGATGAAAGTGAAACTTTGCCGGATGCACGAGAAAGAATAGAATATTCATCTAATGACCATACCTTTTGGGAATGTTGTTAATGACCTTAATGGTGCTTTCGTAATCCAATCCTATGATATCAAGGTACCACTTAATGGTTTCGTAGCGCGGCTGATTTTCTTTTTCAATCAATTTCATCCCCTCCTCGCGGGTTATCATGCCCTCGCGAATCTGGTTGCTGCGGAACGTTTCATTCTCCGAAAAACCGGCGACATTAAAATAAATATAATTGTAAAAACTTGCCGTGCCATCGCCAATCCTCCAGGTAGAATCCGTGTCAATAGCGGTCTCCCAGTCGTATTCTTTGAGAATAGTTTGTTCAATGGTTTTCTCATCCCAGGCCAGATAATCGAACAGGTGGTAATAATCTTTTTTCGGGAACAAATAGCGAACGAAAAAAGAACCCAGCGTGTCGGGAATAGAGGAGTTCATGTAGCCGGGACTTTTGAGAAAATTTTTGCCAACAAAATTAAACAGCTTAACCTGGTTAAAAAAAGATAAGGAGTAAATCCGCTTCTTATTAAACTGAGGAGCGAGCCCCGCAAAACCAACTTTGAAATCAGTGTTCTCAAGATTGTTGATGCCCCAAATATTCAGATCGATACCGGTTTGTTTTTTGATTTGTTTTGTGTGGTAGAAAAAGTATTTGTCGCCCGCCATAAAAAGCGGAATCATACCGAGGTGTGGACTTTTTAACCAAGCTGAAATATTTTTGCGGATGTTATCTCGCTTGACGCGGATATCGGCAGAGACGATGATGTTTTCCACGCCCAACTTGCTGCAAACGCGCGCAATATTTCGGCGGGCAAGGTCGGTAACCATGCCCCAGTCGTATGTCAGGGTGATGGGTTTTAGCCCCAACTCTTTCACAACATAATGCAGAACATAGGTGCTGTCCCGACCACCGCTATAGGGCACAATGCAATCAGCTTCGCCATTTTTGCGCTTGTACGGTTCTACCAGTTTTATCAGGTTTTCGATGGGCTTCGGCTGGTTTTTCTTTACATAATTGCGGCAGATATTGCAAACGCCCTTTTCGTCGTATGAAATAAATGGGAAGGTTTCGGGCAGCAGGCATTTGGTACAGTGCCTCAGTTGATTGACTTCCTCGAAGTTGAATTCCAATATTTTGCGCTCGGCAGCCGCGCGCGGATTTACTGCAATCCCATCTAAATCAATTAGGGAATCAAGCTTTTTCTGTTTGCCTTTCCCATTACCGTTACCATTTTTCGTCACAGCCGAAAGGTTGATTCTAAATCTATCATTTAGTAAAGCATCGGATGGTTCGAACTTTACGCCATCACAAGAAATATCAAACAAGTCCAGGGTAAAATTATCCAGGTCGATGACAATACCCGTATTCGCCTGGATCTGCGTGATCCGAAAATTGCCCAACTTTCGGGGCAAACTTTCTTCTTCAGCAAGCTTCTTTAAAATGTATTTTTCAGATGCAAAAATCAGAATGTCTTTATCATTGGTGAGGATATACAGCGAACCATTATTGGTAGCAATTAGTGCCTTACGAAGGTCTTCAAACACCAGCGCCATTGCCACTGTTCCAAAAACATCCTGAAAGGTTTTTGAGGCAGCCGCTTTAAGAGAATCAGTTTTTTCAAGATAATATCTGAAAATGGACAGCATCACTTCTGTATCCACTTCGCTGGTTCTTTCAAGCTCAGGGTACTTTTCCCATAACTGATCCACATTAACAATAATGCCGTTATGTACGCCAACCACGCCGCCCTTAATGACCGGCTGATTATTATGGTCATCCAATTGGCTGCCATTGGTTACCAGGCGGGAATGCCCGATAACTGCAAATGGATGGGCATGACGCCCATTGCCATTTACAAGTGGCCCGCTTTTGAACAAATTCTGAGACAATATATTGCTGAATTTCTGATCCTGAAGTATCTCCGAAACAGCAATCGGCGCTCGCAGCACCTGTATTTCCTTCTGCTGCTCATTCCAGAATGAAAAACCGGAAGACTCCTTGCCACGTGATTCTGACAAAACAGCTAGTCGCTTTAAAGCTGGCGACAGAACTTTAGAATCATACTGAAAAGTTGATTTTGCAAAAACGCCAAATATTCCACACATGTTCTTACCATTATTCTAATTCTTACCTTTTAGAAGCACTCTTTTATTGTTGTCGTAAATCTATTAAAGTGAAACCTATTTATGAATCTACCTAAACCTACATCGACATGTCTCTTTTCCCTTGCAAACATTGCAAAGAAATACCCAAATATAAACGAAAAGGCATAGACTGGAATTGGTTTCCTAGTTAGACGTGTGACAAATCTAATTAAAGTCAAAATTAGATCGTTTCTCATTCTGTAAGCTGCCTTGCCTGATTCGTAAGCATGATTTATCGCGTTATAGGCCTGACTTGTTGGTCTTAAATGAATAACAGGTAAATCCAGGGTAGCGGTTTCCCATCCACGATACATTGCTGTCATTTCATCCATGCCGTCCCAACCCCAGACCTCGTTTATTCCTCCTATGTCTATGAAACATTTCCTCCGATAAGCTTTAAATGCGCCTCGGACATGATAGGATGCTGATTTTTCTCTGATGAGTTGCCCATTTTTTTTGTTCAAACAAAACCCACCGCACAATCCAATCTTTTCATTATCCCTAAACGCGGAGGCAACCTCTTCAAAGTAATTATCAGGTAGGATCAAATCAGCATCTAATTTTACAAGGAAATCATAATTGTGATTCTCGATTTGCTCTAGTCCTTTGTTAAACGCTCTTACAACTTTTGAGCCGCTAGCCCTCTTTTCATCAATATTGTCAGTGTTAACGACTTGTATCCATTCAAATTTTTGGCTGTAGCTTTGAACCAGTTCTTTTGTATTGTCTTTAGAACCGTCATCTACTATTACCCATCTCTTCGGCCTAATTGTTTGCGAGCAAACGGTTTTCAACACTTGCTCTATATGCTTCGCCTCGTCTTTTACCGGTGTAATAATTACATATCTAGCCTGATTATCCATAATGATATTTTGATTTACGCGTTGCGGTCGGATTCTCGATGAGCTAAAACACTCATCCACTTTGCGGTGAAAAAATATTTCATACCATAAAGCAAGGTTTAACAATCTAATTAGTTTCTTAATAGTTTTATGATCTTTGTATTTTTTATTAAGCTCTTTTCGGACATCTACTTCTATCCTGAGTTGCTTCAGGAAAATTGAGCTTTCTATTTTGTTAATAAACCATTCTTTTAACTCGCCTCTAAACCAATAATCCTGGGGTATTTTCCAACCCATTTTATCTTTTCTCCAAGTAATGGTACCAGGTAATTTACTGTCCATTGCTAAACGCGCACAATACTTTGTCCATCCGTTTTGAATCTTGTAAACAATGGGTAGAGAAGCCCAGAACTCAACCATTCTATAATCCATAAACGGAAATCTGGATTCGATTGAATAGGCCATCGAGGAGCGATCACCATAGTGAAATAAAGTGATGAGATTGCCAACCATGTCATTGTACATCCGCTGGTTAGGCGGAACAAAGGGGCTGCTATATTTACCGAACAAATTCAGTAATTTTTCAGCTACCCAACTTAGTGAAAATCGCCTCAAAATATTAAACAAAATTCCCAATTTTATTTGCGCTTTGGCTCTTGGAACGCTTGCAAAACGGCGGGCTTCACGCTTAAGATTTTTGAGGGGCAAATGGCAGAAATAATTCACCAAATAGCGTATATAGCCACCTTGAAGCTCATCCGCCCCCTGTCCATCAATTGTTACTTTTACATCAGAAGAAGCAACCAATTTATAGGTAAACATATAGGACATGAGCGAACTTTCCTGCGGGTTGTCCATCGCATAGATCATTTTTTCATATTCTTCCAATACCGTTTTTGCCATTGGCTCAATCTGATGCGACTTGATATTAAATTGCTCGGTCAGGTCATCTATAAATCTGCTTTCATCGCAATAGGCAGCGCCTTCTGACTTATAAACGGTTGAAAAAGTTTCCTGCTTTTCCTCAACACCTTTTTCCCGGAGCATTTTGTTAATCAGGCAGACGACTGCAGAACTATCCAGCCCCCCGGAAAATGCCGACCCGACATTCACGTCGGCTCTCAATCTTAGTTTAACGGAATCGTTCAGCAAATTATAATATTGCTGCGCATACTCCGCCGCTTTTCTTTGGTCAAATTCTTCATTCGACAAATTGGGCTCAACCGTCCAAAACTGCTTTTCCAAAAATGTGCGGGCATTAATTTTTGAAATATCAATCTCTACATAACAGGCTGGGCTGAAGCGGTAAATGTCAGTGAATGCCGTTTCCCTGCTATATTCGCAAGCGCCTTTTTTGAGAAATTTCTTGATGTAGCGGGCATTCGGTTCAGTTTTAACCCCTTCGTGCCTGAGGATGGCTTTAATTTCGGACGCAAAAATAAGTTTACGGTAATCGAGATAATATACAAGCGGCTTAATGCCAAATCGATCACGGGAAATGAAGAGCTTTTCATCCTTGCGATCATAGATGGCAAAAGCCCACATGCCGTTGAATTTGTTTAAGCACTCTTTCCCCCACTTATCGTATGCAGCCATTACCACTTCTGTGTCAGTTTGAGAATAGAATTGATACCCTTCATTTATTAATTCATCTCTTATCTCTAAATAATTGTATATCTCGCCATTATAAACTATCCAGTAGCGATCTGCATACGACATTGGCTGATGCCCGGAAACTGATAAATCCAAAATAGACAACCTTCTATGACCTAATGCCACAAATGACGGACAATCCCGGGCATTTTGAATGCCGTTTGCGGGATAATATTTGGGAAGCCCTGAAGTTCCGTTTTTCGCGGGCGTATCATCTCCCGAGAAATGAAAACAACCCCTGTTATTTACCAGCAGGTAGCCTTCATCGTCAGGTCCCCGGTGCTTTATCTCCCCGGTCATCGAAAGCAGCGAATGAGCTTCCAACGACTCAGACCGGTTAAAGTTGATTACGCCGGTTATGCCACACATTAAGACACGAACCCTTCTTTAGCTGAGAATGTATGGAGCCGTGTATAAACTATTTGTGATTTCATCATTTTAAATCTATCCTCCGAGAAGCTAAGTACAAATGCCGACATTATGCCAAACAATTCCGAAATACCGCCATACTGAAATGACAATTGCGAAATTTGCGAAACGAGTATCATCCCAATAAATAACTTAATAAAAAATGATTGCTCCGGGTAAGTTATAATTTTCGACAACCTTCTGATTATTGTCCAATTGAGCACAAGATATCCTAATAATCCGAAGATACCGGAATAAATGAGCAGACGAACATAGAAGTTTTCCGCGACAATGCCGCCTTTTTTCGTAAAGTGTCTGTCCATGCTTCCTGCTCCTTCATAACTATACCCGAAAACCGGTTTTTCCAAAAAGTAATCCCAATATCTTACCCACTTATCGTATCGCCCAACCAATTGTGCCGGCAACATTGTATCGGAGACCGAATAATAGGCGGAGCGTCCATAGTTATAATCGTATCGGTTCTCAAGCATGGTTATGAAAGAGCTGTTGATGCCTTTATTTGAGAGAATGCCCAAAAAGAAAATAAAGAGAATCAAACAGACTAAAACCAACCGGCCAAGGAGTCTTACGCCAAAATGTCTTTTTATGAAGATGGACAAAGCAATTAATAGCGTTAGATTTGATGACACAGAACCTGATAAAATCGTAACAAAGTAGAGAGGCGCTATCGAAAATAAGTAAAATTGTTTTCTATATTTGTTGTACAGGTATAAGGAACTCATCACAGAAACCGCAAAAAATAAACCGGTTCCGTTTTCTGCGCTCATGGTACCTGTCAGTCTGCCATAAACTGCAGCTACTCGAATCCCATTGTAATAAACTGGCCATGAATCATCGACGAATCTGGTGAGGAAAGGAATCTCAACATATCTCAAGACACCAACTGTTGCAGAAAGCAAAGAAATGATTACAAATGCTTTCAAAAAGAAATCGAATTTTTTTTCAGTGCTGAAGGTTTTTTCTTGGATTTTTTTTTCGGAGAGGAGATAAAAGAAAATCCTGAACACCATCCATATTTTGATTGGTAAAAAGAAAGAGAGAACGTGATCGGTTGTGATATATAATTGATACATGTTGGCCAGGAAAGGGATAAGAATAGCGGTAACCAAATAAAAGAGGAAAAGTTTGTCAATCCAGGTAATGGCGAAAACATAACGTCGTCTTTTCGCCATGCCCATCAAAAGCAGGAGGCCCAACGTTATTGCAATAACCCACTCATGGGGCATAAGAAAAATGAACTTATACATATCCTCGTTCAATGTGCCACACATGGTGAAAGCCAATGTGACCATGAACATAAGGTATGAATCACCGTTTTTCTTTTGAGCGAGGTAGAAAAGTAACAAACTTACGATGAGATAGAAGAGAGCAAAAGCCATGTCAATTCAGTTAGTTTGAACCCCAACAATTAATTGCGAAAAACTCTAAGAGTAAATCGCAACAAATTTCTCTGCTTGGTTGCCCCAAATGAAACGCTCCGTACCTGGGAAGCTACTACCATCAATTGTTATCTTAGACACTGCGCGTGCAATTGACGAAGCGCTAACGTCCTCGATACATTGGCCGAATCCGTTCACCTGCACTATTTCCCTCAAACCAGGATAGTCGTTAGTCACAACGTGCTTGCTGCAAACTATAAATTCGTAAAGTTTGTTGCTGGCACAGTAGTAATCATTGATGTTTCCATCGTTATAAAATAGCAGTCCAACATCAGCTGAATTTATAACAGATAGAACCTGCCTGTTTTCAACAGGTTGAAGAATATACACTCGATTGGAGAGACCATTCTTCAATATTAAGTCTTGAAGAGTTCCCTTTAATCCTGCGGAAACCTGGCCCATCAGGAAAAGGCAATAATCGTCTGGCAATAGCGCAATTGCATTCACCATGTCGACAATGCCACGACTTTCAAACATGGCACCGACATACAACAACTTGGTCTTATTCTTTGAAGTCGGCGCCATTTCTTCCAGCAACTCACATCGGGTTACTGGTCTGCAGCTAGGAAAATTCTGCACCACGTGAACATTATTCCGGCCATATTTCTTTGTAAAATAGGCCGCTCGGTTTTTCTCAGGAAGTATGATTTCGTCAGCGTATTCTAGTGTTCTGCTTTCAACCACATTCCAAAACTTTCGTCGCACGACATCTTGGAATTGCTCGGGATATAATTCATGGGCATCGTAAACCAACTTAAAATCGGCTCACGATTTCTTATGCAGGTAGCCCGCATAAAGAGTGTTTAAGTCGTTACAATGCACTATATCTGGTTGAATTTTTCTTAAAAGTTCTGCTGCTGCGCGGCAAAATTGGAAAGGGAGAAAGAAGTTCCGAAGAGGGTGCGACTTGGGCGTGAAATCGAAATATCGAATTTTGAAATCATATTTAGTTGAATCATCATCCCCGAAGTTCTGGAGTACCAATTCAACATCGTAGCCATTCTTTAGTAAAGTATGAATTTCTTTTTGGACTCTACCGTCGTACTTAATATTTCCCCACAGAATGAAGACAATCTTTTTCATACCGGCCACTGCAGCAGCTTACCGTACCCATTGGAGTAATAACCAAATTTCTCTTGTTTCAGCTCGCAATTGCTATAATCCAAAATCTTAATACACTCATCAGTAATCTCAAATTTTCTGATCTGAGTGACATGCTGGTAGTCCATTCTTATTGTAATAGAATTATCATCCAATTGCAGCAGCTTTAATTTAGCATCGTTATCCATTGAAAACAGCCCCGCGCTATCACGACGAAAATTGTTCGGCTCCATACCTTGGGGGATCAGAAGATTATGAGCAATGGCGCTTCTGAATAAGTTTCGTTTTTCTATCAGTGGATAGTAAAGATAGGTGCCGGGATCGAGGGAGTAATCTTCGCCGTCAATATTTAATTCGAATGATAATTTATCATTATGGGTATGTCCACCGTTTCCGTTCTGCCCGGCTGGAGTAACGCAAACGGTCAGGTGAATGCGATCGGAGCTAAAAATATATATACCAGAATCAAAGAATGGACGAAGTTGAAGGTTTTGCCGCAAGGATTTTTCTAATTTTCCCTTTGGTTGCACAATCTGCTCATATTGATATTGTGGTGTCATATCTTCCGTTTTGAGATTTCTTATTTGCCTTCTCGCACCATTTTGCCCCCTAAATTCTAGCTTTTTATTTCTTGCTAATGAACGAACCAAACTTTGCTCTAATGGAAAATCTATTGCATGAAGTTTAAGCTCTTTGCATTCAAACAATCCAAACAGCGCCGATAAGAAAGTCGAATGATCAAGAGTATTTTCGTCCCAGTACTTATTATCGTTACCACTCAAACTGCATTCAGCCAGCAAAGCGTTGTAGCCCTTCAAATTGAAGTATTTATCCTCGGCCTGCTGATTGGTTAGAAATTCTCCATTTGGAGACAACCAAAAAAATCTGCCGCTGTCATTGTCGCCTATTTGCGGAATCTCCCCAGTCGGCTTTCTTAGATATGCGGTGAATAAACCTGCTTTGGAAAGACGTTCAATATACCATTCCGGGAAAAAATCATGTATTTCGAGTGTATATTCTTGCTCTTTGGAAGACTTCAATTTTGGGAAAAATTGCCATTTTCTATGATCATAATTGGCTAATGCGTTTTTTTTGTCCTCATCTAAGCCTAAGATTAAGGCAGTGGCGTAAGCAACAAACTCACCGCTTAACCTATGATAAGAGGTAGAAGACTCAAAATTGCCGCCATCCGGGTAAAACTGTTTTTTCACTTCGTTAATAAGTTCCTGAACTGAAAAAGCCAACCAGATGTCAACTTCCGTATTTCTTTTCAGATAAGCAGAAATAAAAAGCAGGCCGGCTATGTTCGCCAAGTAGTGATTTGCTGAGTGCTGATATGAGTATTAAGATTGTTTACAATATGGACCCCATGCTCGTAAATTGAATCAGCGAAAATTTGCTTAAACTCAAAATCCAGTATTTCATCTGTATCAAGTTGGGTAAACATATCATAGGCGAGAAGCATATTTGCGGCTCGGATAGCTACGTCCATCGTACAGACCCAGTTGACGCCCATTCTTGAAGGATTGATGGCAATAAAATCCAGAATTTGATTCCGAAATTCATTGATGAGAGGCGTTCTAAGATCAGGCAAAACCATTGCAAAAATTGCCATTTGCGGCAGGCGCTGCAGTCTAGCAAGTTCCCAGGGAATTTTCACATCCACGCCGACAGGCAGGTCTTTCATTTGTTCTTTATACCATTTTTTTTCATCCCATCTAAACCCGCTCTTATAATCTTTTTGCCAGTCAATCGGTGTATAATCCGGTGAGATGAGACGCCAAATCTTTTGGCTGTTTTCACAGTAGTCCGACAAAAGAATCCTATCCAACCACTGTCCTTCTCTGTCAAAGAAAGCAATATCGATATTCATCTGATATTGGCTGTCTTCCAAGCCGCGCGCTTTTGAGTCATAGGCCATCTCAATCCAACCGGTTCCAAGCAGATCGAAACGATGGTCAAGGTACATCTGAGTTAGATAGTGAGCGGTATAAACATCAATACCGGAGACGTCAAGCCCCGTGACTCGGAATAGCGTATTCGTTACAATATCCGAAGTCGGAGACTGCCTTCCCCCTCCATTAAGATCCAGGTTTCTCTGAATGAAATCCTTCCCGATGATTCTTGCTTTTCTTCGAACTCTTGGAATTATCGACACAGCCATTGCGTTAAGGCTTTCTTTTTCTTGTAGAAGTAATAGTAATTCGAAAAAATGTATCTATATAATCGTCTCCAACCTCTGCTGATGCCTACGATTAACAGCCACGACATTGTCTCCGTGTTGATAGTCCCTGATATCACGCATAATCTGAATGTCGGAACTGGCGCCTGGAAACCTGTAAAAACTGTACTCGCTGATATTGGACAGAAGCTCAAGTAATTCGTAGCACTTGAATCCGTTTGCATTCGCAGTTTCCTCATTCATCTCCATAAGCACGGTCGGCTTCATTCTGGCAAGAGTATACTTGGCGCCTGCGAAGGCCATTTGTTCAGCGCCCTCAACATCAATCTTAATAAAATCAAGTTTTTGTAGATTGTTCTCTGCAACACAATTATCAATTGTCGTGCTGGCCACCCGATGTTCTATATGGTCTTGTCGGTTAAGTTTGGAAATGGATGAATGCCCATGATGCAGATTTTCAAAGGAGTTAAGCACAATCTCTCCATTCTGGTTAGAAACTGCGCGATTTAGAATGGTTATATTGTTCAAATGCGGGTTAAAACCAATATTTTGAGTCAGACGTTCAAAGGTTCCTGGCATTGGTTCGAAACTGAAAACCTTCCCCTTTTCTACAGATGTGGCAGCCAACAACGTAACATAGCCAATGTTTGCGCCAACATCGAAAATAACATCATCCGGGAGTAAGAACCGTTGAATAAAATCAGTCGTGCCAAGTTCGTAAGCTCTTGTAAATAAAAGCCTGGCGTAGAGGATATCTAATGGAAACCTCAGGGTAAAGACAAATTCGTTTCGCGTTCTTTTATTGGTAATCCTTATGCCAACATAATCATAGACATCTGATAAAAAATAGTACGCTTTGTTCATCAAATAGTCACGCCTGATACCGACGGGAAATTTGACATAAACACTGATTAGGTCAACTGCAAGTTTCTTTAGAAAGCTCACAGGCAAGCAGACTCTGTTTTGGGTGTAAAATTGGCACCGTTTAAACGGATTCGACCCAAAATCAATAATTGTATGAAGGCATGGCTTACAATAGTTGTCCAGGCCGCAGCGTACCCACCGTAAAGTGGGATAAAATAGTAATTGCCGGCCGCATTGAGCATTAATGCGAGGACTGAAGAAAAGAAAAGAAAGAAAAAGTCGTTTCTGGCCATCAAGACATTGACTAGGGGACTAAACATTAAACTAAGCCAAATACCGAAACTGAAAACGGTGAAAATTTCAAATGAATGTGCGTAAACCTCGCCGTTTACCCATAAGAAGATCGGCTTCCCAAGAAGATTGATCAACATTATAGGCAAGAGTAGCCACACTGAAAGTTTCAGCCAACGACTCACAAACCGGGTTTGAGCATCTGGGTCTTGCATTTCAATTTTCGAAAATTTCGGCAGCAGAACTGAATGAATCGCCCCTAACGCCATCAGCGCCAAAGCATAGTACTGAAAAGATACACCATAAGCCGCCAGCTCCTCCGAACTTGAAAAATGTGACAACATGAAAACATCAAGCCGCTGAAAAGCTGTCAACATAAATATGTAAGCTATCAACCAATAAGTTGAAGACATGAAAACTCTTACGTCTTTCCGGCAGGAAGACCAGTTTTTGATAATAGCAAGTGGATTGTGAGTCCTGAAAATATGCCAAAAAACAAACAACGCTATAACAAGTTGACTTATTACAATTGTAGCTGCCGCAGTCTTGTAATACAGGATATTGAAAGCAAGCAAGACTATTAGTGTTGCAAACTTCAAAACCTGTTGTGAAAGATTGAGTATAATAGTAGTATTAAATTTTTCCTCTGCTTGATAGACACTGATTCCCGCCTTTAAAATCAAATAACCGAGTCCACCCAATAGCCCTAGAATTAACGCGGAATCAAAGGTTTGGTCTCCAAATAGCAGTTTTGTAAATTGTTCTCTTGAGGCGATTAGCAAAACACAGACAAATAGGAAGAGCAGGATTTGACACAAAAAGCTCAGGAGATAAAGGGTCATGTTTCTTGAGCCAGAGATGGACAGTCGCTCCGAGGCAAATCGGATGAGAGCAAGATTGATTCCCCCACCAATCAATCCCGGAATCAAAAACACGATGGTATTAAATGCGATAAAAGCAGCATAATCTTGCGTGTTGAGTGAACGAACCAGTACGATAACCGTAATCCCTGCAAGAGCCTTTGAGGCGATATCGCCTGCATAGACCTTGGTGATATTCATTGCCCATGAACTACCACGCACCACTTGCAAGAAATTCAGCAAAGCTTTAAGACGTATATCTATCGCCACGGTCAGTGTTTTTTCGGATATGTTCCTTATATGGTCCTCATCATCTTAAGTATCAGTTATTCGCAATGTATTCATTATGCCACATTGCAAAGTTGAGCAAGAACCAAGGCTTTTCTCCTTGCTTCTGATCGACAAGGTGCAACACCTGCTTCTTATCAAAAAAATCCGTTGCATCACAAAATTTGCTCAATTCGTTCCTTGTATAGTCTCCCAATTTATCAAACAGCCATTCATGAACCGGCACTCCAAATCCTTGTTTTTTGCGGTCTATCAGCTCGTCGGGAATCACGCCCCGAACAGCCTTTTTCAAAATGTGTTTGAGCGTTCCATTTTTAATCTTGAGTGAGTCGGGAATACTCATTGCCAACTCCACCAGATTATGGTCAAGAAAAGGCACACGGCTTTCCAAACTCACCCCCATAGTCATCTTATCGACGCGCATGAGCAGTAGTTCCGGTAGGCGGAAATTCAAGTCGAGATAAGTCATCCAGCGTAAATGCGAGGAAGCGCCATTCATTTTTGTCTCAAATCTTTTGCGGATTGGCTCGAGCGCCGCCCATGAGGTCTGACCATGGAACTTCTCCCGCAGTCCAGGCGAAAGCAATTGTTTCTTTTCCAAGTCTGTGAAAGCCCAAGTACCACCCCAGAAAATTGGCTGACCAGCAGCACCTCGCCTTAGCCACTCATAGTAAGCAGATTCCTCTTTGCCCAAATGCCGCAAAGCAGACAAGCCAAGCTTTTTCAAAGACTTCGGAATCCACAGGTCATCATATTGCTGTAAGCTAAGTTCACGTTTCCAGCCTGGATAGCCTATAAACAATTCGTCTGCACCTTCGCCAACTTGAGCCACTATTACACGATTATCTCTGGCCATTTTCGAAACATAATAGACAGGGAAGCAAACAGGATCCGCAATCGGTTCATCCTGGAGACGAACCATTTTCGGTAAGAAATCAATCAAATCATCCACCGAGAGTAAGCACTCGTTGTAGTTGGCATTCACCAGAGCAGCCATCTTGCGCGCATACTCAGTTTCATTCTGGTAAAGTTTGTGATTTCCCTGGTAACCGATTGTAAAGGTCTGAATGGCATCTTTTTCGTCTTCTGAAAACAGGGCAGCATTCGTACTCGAGTCAATTCCACCAGAAAGGAAAACGCCGACAGGTACATCGCTGATACTTCGAAACTTAACCGCTGTTTTTAATTCATCCAGAACACGTTCTGCAATCATATTTTCAGAAAGTCCATCGAGCGGCACCATATTATCCAACACATCCCAATAGCGCTCTTCCTGAACCCGCCCGTCTGAATCGACTTTAAGCCAGCTGCCCGCCGGCAATTTTTGAATCCCTTCAAATAGCGTAGACGGCGCCGGCGTGGTCATGAATGACAGGTAGTGAAAAAAAGCCTCTTCATTTACTTCGCGTTTTTGTTCAGGGTCTTGCAATAAGGCTTTGATTTCGGAGGCAAAATTCAGATGCCCGTTATGGATACTGTAGTAGAGTGGTTTAATACCGATCCGGTCACGAATAAGCCAAAGTTGCTTCTTCCTGTCATCCCATAGTGCTATTGCAAACATGCCGCGAAACTTATGAATGCAGTCTACACCCCACTCTTCAAACGCGTGAAGTATCATCTCTGTATCAGAGTGGTCCGTCTTCCAGCAATGTCCGCCTCGAGTCTCCAATTCCCGCCTAATCTCAGCGTGGTTGTAAATTTCACCGTTAAAAGTTATCCACAAGGACGCATCTTCGTTGCACATCGGTTGGCCGGCAGCCCTTGAAAGATCAATAATTGAAAGGCGTCTATGACCAAATCCAACACGCTCGGACTTAGAAACCCACACGCCCGCAGCGTCAGGGCCGCGGTGCGTCATAGTGTCACGCATCTTGACAAGCGACCCCTCGGTGACCTTAAAATTGCTGTCAGTTAGAACGAGTGACCCTACGATTCCACACATTTGGCGATACTTAGAGTCGTTTCCGTCGTTTGAAAGAGATCCCACAGAGGAATAGGTGGCGTAGTTGACTTTCCGGTGAGGCAACCGTGGAACGCTTCCAAGAGTTGAAGATGCCCCTTTGGGCTCGAGGAAGAAGCTATTTTGTGTAATGATAATCCAAAGCCTTTTAGCGATTTGTAGTCATCCATGACAATACTCTTTCCATCAAAATGAATCTCCATGTATTCCTTCGAAAGCTTATGACTGCCTAGTCCAAAATAATGAATCGTGCAGATTGAACCATCTTCATACCCAAGAATTGTTGTTGCATTGTCTTCAGAAAGGTAAATCTCATTCGCAGGCCGTAAACGCTCAACGCAAATGGAAGCTATTTTTGACTCTGTGAAATAAGTCATCAAATCTACAATATGACAAGCTTCACCGACGATTCGTCCTCCATCTTCATGCACCCAGTGATCGCGGGGCATAAATCCCGCATTCATTCTGTAAGTGATAAACAATGGATTTATTCTCCTACTCACTTGTCTTTTTATCTCGACGGCATAAGGGCTGAATCGTCTATTGAATCCAACTGATAGTAATGGCTTTTCTTTTCGGTCGTCAGCAAAGAACTGTCTAACTGTATACAATTGTTCCTCTTTCACACAAAGAGGTTTTTCCACAAGAACATGCTTGCCAGCCTCAAGAGCTTTCATAACGAAGTCAAAGTGGCTATCGTGCCTAGTACTAATAAGCACCAAATCGAGATTTGGCTCGTTGACAATTTCATCATAGTTGGTTGTGGCGAACCTTGCGTCGTACTTGCTTGCGATTTCTTTTGCCTGAAAGCCTTTCCTACTCATCACGGCATATATAGAATACTTATCGCGGAGTTTCGTCAAATTAGGCAAATGCGTTCCGGTTGCGAAACTTCCAGCGCCTATAAGAGCAACATTTATCCTTCCATTCGACATTTGACGCTTTACGAATGGAAACCGTATTGTATCAAATTGAGTATCATCAACCTCGTCCTGAGCCATAGTGTAATCCAAAATCACAATTAGTGGTTTTGGAGTACAATCTTGTAGATGGGCAAATGCGGCTTGAACATCCGTAATTGGATAGACCGCATCAGTCAGATTGTCTATATTAATTGTGCCTTGGGCAATGAGCCGCAGATATTCCTTCATATTCCTATTTTCGGTCCAACGCACATAGGAATAGGGATAATCAAATCCTTTCTCTTCATAGTTTTTGTCATATCTGCCAGGCCCATACGAGGTGGAAATATGAAAATCCAATTCCTTGGAATACATATCATCTCTCTTGATGGACATTCCTACTTCACCAACTAGCACAACTCTGCCTTTTCGTTTGCACATCTGGAAAGCTTGAGACAAAGGTTCAGTGTCGGTTGTCGCGGCCGTTATGATAACAGCATCTGCACCGTAACTGCCTGTAAAATGATGGACTGCTTCTACTGCATTTTCTTGTGCGGAATTAACCAATAGTCCCACACCGAGTTCCTTAGCAATTCTGAGTCTCCTATCATCGACATCTACCGCAATCACTCTTGCGCCGGCAGCTACCAATAATTGAATTGTTAGTAAACCTACGATACCTGTACCAAAAATGACTCCGAATTCACCAATAGCAAGCCCAGCACGGCGTATACCTTGTAATGCTATTCCACCCAGCGCTACGGTTGAGGCAGAAGCCATGTCGATATTCTGGGGCATTTCTATAATCAAGTTCTTGGGAACATTTACATATTCAGCGTGACTTGCGTAGCCCGCGCCTGCGGCGGCAACTCTTTCTCCAGTACTAAATCCTGAAACGCCTTCACCCACGGCAACTATGACACCCGAAAGTGAGTATCCTGTTGGATACCCACCATCTGACATATCTCTCATTTCAGTTATGAAGTTGACTATTCCTTCTTTTCGAACACTATTCAAAGCTCTACTTATTTTTTCTGGCTGTTCCACTGCCTTCTTTAGAATTGATTTCCCACTGTTTATGACACCACTAATTTCGGTTCCTGAAGAGATGCATGAATATTCAACTTTCAAAAGTACACACCCTTCGGAAACTTGGGGGCCTGGGACTTTTTCGGCGGTAACAAACCCTTTTCTTACGATCGCTTGAAGCACGTTTTTCTTAAATCCTCATCACCAACTGTATTATTTATAACGCTTCATTACGCCAACAAGAGGACCGGTATCCCGGAAGTCATCCTGCCATAGCCACTTCTGGATTATCGCTGCGGCTGTGGGCCCCATTGCCGCGTGAGGCGACTGGCCTGCCAGCTGTTGCAGGACTTGTCTGAGAAAACCCATTCTCCATCACCACAACCTGCACCGTTCATAATCAAAGAGCGCTGTGCCGCTTCCAATACCTTGAATACCTGCAGGCCGCTCAGGCCATCGGTCAGGGGTGAGGTGCGTGCAACGACGGCCTGCAGAAAAGCGTGACATTCCCTGCACAAGGGCTCGTTTATCTCCATCCGTTGACCAGTAAGGACGCTCTTCTTGCCGACATCAGCCTGGTCTTGTCCTTACAATTTATATAAATAATCGACATTATATATATACAACATTTCCAGGAGGTTGCTTTGAAAACCCTGGTCGACATTGATGAACTGCTTCTGCAAAAAGCGATGACACTCACGGGTGCGAAAACGAAGAAGGAAACGATTAACGCTGCCTTGCAAGAATTGGTGCGCCTTCGGCTTCGGCAGGAACTCATTTCTGTAAGAGGAAGCGATATCTTGGACATGACCCTTGAAGAACTAACTAAATCTCGTCAGAAACGAACGCAAAAACACGTGGGTGGCAAGAAGTCATGATGGGCGGTCAATCGCTGGAAATGGTCCTGGTAGATGCCAGCGGCTGGATATGTTTTTTTGCTCGAAGAAATTTTCCGGAGATCAAAGAGTGGCTAACCATTCTATTGAAGCACGATCGGGTCGCTATTGTTGGTCCCATCGAATCGCGCAACATTCAGACCTAAGTATTTTTCGCTTAGATAGGTAAGTAGATGAGTTTGGAATTGCGAATTGCAAATTGGGAATTAAGAATGGATCGCACAGTAAGTATTTGAATCGATCTAACTCACGACACCAAACCAGCCACTCCCGTTTTCGCGTCTGTAGCATTATCGTTGTGACTGTGGGCGCCATTGCTGCTCGAGGCGTCTGTCGCGCTCACGGTTGCCGAACTCGTCTGAGAAAACCCATTCTCCATCACCACCACCTGTTCCCCATTCATGATCAACGAGCGCTGTGCCGCTTCGAGTACCTTGAGCACCTGCAGGCCGCTCAGACCATCGGTCAGGGGTGGTGTGCGTGAAATGATGGCCTGCAGAAAAGCGTGACATTCCCGCTGCAACGGCTCGTCCTCTGCGAAATGGACTTGCAGACCGTCACCTTTTATCGGGAAAGGTTGGCCTTCTTTTATCTCAACCCGCTGATCGTAGAGGACCATCTTTTTGCTGACATCATCATAGCTCGCCATCTTGTCCGAGCCTACAACGACCAAACGTTGCTCTTTGAAGGGATGCAACCATGAAACGTGAATGTGCGACCGAACACCGTTGTTGAACAACAAATTCGTAATCGTCACATCGGCAATATTGGGTTGTACGTAGCCCCCACCACAGGCGATAACACTAAACGGCAGGCGTCCCACGATGCGTAAAATAACGGCAATATCATGCGGTGCAAAACTCCAGAGAATATTTTCCTCACGTCTTATCTTTCCCAAACTCAGACGATTGGAGTAAATGTAGCGAACCTTCCCCAGATCTCCGCGCCGAACGAGTCCGATGAGCGACTCGATGGCGGGGTGGTACTCCAGCACGTGCCCCACCATCAGAATTCGGTCATGCTCAGTTGCCAGTCGTACGAGTTTTTCGCCGGAGGCATAGTCCGTGGTCAGAGGTTTTTCGACAAAGACGTCTTTCCCGGCCAGCAGCGCTGCTTTGGCGACTTCATAGTGTGTCTCCGCCGGCGTGGCCACAACGACGCCAGTCACATTGGAGGCCAGCACCTCCTGAACATCAGCGACGACGCGGCAGTCCGGCGCGATGCTGCGGGCCAGTTCCCGGCCGGCCTGTGTTGCGTCGCAGACCAGCGACAGAGCCCCCAGTTCTTTGAAATTGCGGACCAGGTTCTTGCCCCAGTAGCCGCAGCCGATCACGGCTATTTTCAGATTCGTCATCACGTAGTCTCCTATCTATTCATAGAGTCGATTGTCCTCGACGTTGGTACCCCTCGATACGTCCGGCAAGAAACGCCGGACTACTCGGGATGTCAGCAGTCGAATTCCCAGCCAACTACTCACTTAACGTTGAACGCGTCAGTCTTTGTCTCGTCGCGGCGTTTGCGCTTTTTCTTGTGTGAACCTTCGCCGTAATAGTAGTAGTAGTGGTAAGCGCCATAAGCGTTTTCACGGCTGACGTCGTTCAGCAGGACGCCCAACACTTTGGCACCGACATTACGCAACAGGTCAATGGCGCGCACGAGCGCCTCATGTTGGGTCTGTCCCGACTTGACGACGAGCAGCACGCCGTCAACGTGGCGTGACAGAACGGCTGCATCTGTCACGGCGAGCAAGGGAGGGCTGTCAAACACGAGCATGTCATACTTCCCCTGCAGCTCTTTGATCAAATTCGCCATTCTGGACGAACCCAGCAGTTCGGCCGGATTGGGTGGCAAGATACCGCTGGGCAGGATGTCGAGGTTGCGTGAACCGGACGATTGAATGGCTTCCGGCAGGGTCGCCTTGCCTATCAGAACATTCGTTAGGCCACGATCCTTATCGATGCTAAAGGTCTTGTGGACGACAGGGCGGCGCAGATCCGCATCCAGGAGGAGGGTCCGGGTTCCTTGTAGCCCGAGGGCGATAGCCAGGTTGGAAATGCTGGTGGATTTCCCTTCCTCGGGTCCCGCAGAGGTTACGAGCAAACTGTGAAGGTGCTGAGCCGAGCGAGTATATTGAAGATTGGTGCGCAAGGTGCGGTAGGCCTCGCTGGCCGGCGATTTCGGCCTGAGGTGGGTCACCAACCGCCCGGCTTCCGTGTGGGTCCAGCCATTTCTTTTGTGAGTGCTTATGGCCCCAAGCGTCTCCTCCAATTCATCCTGGGCAAGCCTCGGGATCGCCGCCAGCACCGTCAACCCGAGTCGCTCAATATCTTCGATACGCCGGATAGAATTATCCAGGTGCTCGCGTAGCAGCGCAACCCCGACGCCGAGGCCAAGTCCGATTATTATTCCCAGCAGCAGGTTAAGTCTCCTACGTGGGGAAATGGGGTTCACGGGAGGCACCGCGCGGTCCAGGATGCGTACCTTGCCGATCTGCCCAGCCTGGGTAATGCGCGACTCTTCATGTTTTTCCCGCATCATCATGTAAAGATTCTCATCAACTTTGCGACTGCGTTCCAGGCGCGCTAATTGCACATTCTTGCCAGGCAAAGACTCGAGCTTGACAGCAAAGCTTCTTACCACGCGCTGCAACGCATCGGCCTTCGCCTGTAGGGCGCTCGTTTCAACTTCCGCTTTCAGAATTTCCTCCACCATCTCCTGTGCCTGCGCCAACGGATCGTCCACCGGCAAGCCTTCCACGATGAGCTTGCGAATTTCACCAACCAGCCGCCCCTTGATGGCGTTTAATTTTCCACGCTCGCGCTGCACCTGCGGATCTGCTTCGCCAACTCCCTGGGACAGAAAAATGGCGATGTTGCGTTCGATCTCAGCCATTTCCTCCCTCAATTGCAGTACCAGTGGGCTGGACACCTTGGCAATTTCAGATTCAAGTGTCTCCTTGCTGCGGCCCAACTGCTGCTTCAGGTAATCCCGCCGTCTCTCCGCCACTTCCAGGTCGATGAGCGCCTCTTTGTACAAGCTTTCAAACTCAGCGCTTTGCTCAACAACTTGCTGCGCCTCATCGGTGAGTGAAGCGATCTTCTCGCTTTCCAGAAAATCCTTTAGCATTTCTTCGCTGGCCCTGAGATCTTTGGCCTTACGTTGCAATTGGGTATTGAGAAAATCGACCACTTGCGAAATCTCACCCCGTGATAAACTTCTGTCCAGCTCGGCATAAGCCTCGGCGAAGTTGTTCGTCAGGAAGGCAGCCTCGAATGGCGAAGGCGCTGTCACTTTCACCTCGATCAAGTCCGTGTCCCGAATAGGCGCGATAGAGACACTCTTGCTCCAGGCTTTGAGAACCTCATAGTAGGTTGTCTCGACCCCCAGACCAGCGATGATGGCCAGAGAGTCTTTGTGCGGAGAGGCCAGCAAACGCTGTATTACCTCTTGCGCCAGGGCCCGGCTTTTCAAAATCTCAACCTGATTATTGATCAGGGTTTGCTGTTGAGAGAGAGCCCCCAACTGAAAGAGCGATTGTCCCATACCCTGCTTTTCATCAATGATAATCGTAGCAGAGGCCTCGTAGGTTGGGGGCGTGGTAAGAGTAATATAAGCGGTCAAGCCGGTGACAACGAAAAATGCAGCGACAATAATCCAGCGCGAGCGATAAAAAATGGCCAGATAGTCTTGCAGACTGACCTGAGCTTCCCCATCGAAAGAGGACGTCAGGCTATTACTAGTAGCGTGGCCATTACCATTGGCGCCGTTAGAGTAATTCATTTTTCTGCAACCCCCAATTGTATATTTGGTTAGAATTAGATTTCAGCACGCATGCAATTGTGCGAAGAGTCATGCAGATTGATGGGGAGGAAGTCGATGTAGAAGAGGTAAACGTCTGGGCCAAATCATTGCCTAATGACAAGCGCCACAGAGGCAGTGGCGGCAATGATACTCAGTATGCCACTAAAACCAAGGAAGTTACAGAACTTACTGCCCCCGGTTTGAGGCAGAATCACCGTATCGCCCGCCTGCAGGATTGGGATTTCGCTAACAAAACCTCTCTCCGTGTAACGTTTTACATCGACTTCGACAATGGGCACTCTT
>Ga0114931_10001852_pt1 | contig 26919 bp, 16 predicted proteins | sample 2SBtaG_FD_89579 | JGI IMG/M metagenome (GOLD analysis project Ga0114931, IMG submission 89579) | Deep subsurface microbial communities from Kolumbo volcano to uncover new lineages of life (NeLLi) - 2SBTROV14_V59a metaG | ecosystem: Environmental > Aquatic > Marine > Volcanic | place: Kolumbo... | reverse complement strand
TGTAGATTTTTCGCAAGGGTTGTCCAATAATCCTTTTTGCTTTCATCACCAAAATAACCAGATAACAGAGCCATGATTTGAAACGCCTCATAATAGCCGCTGTTATCGCCGTGCATAATTCCCCAAAAAGTATCGTCGGTAATTTGGAATTGCAGCCAATCGTGTTTTCCGGCGGTATAGGCAAAATCCCATGTATCGATTGTATATGGGCGTTTAACCATTTGCATTTTTTCATCCCAGCGCCAGGGATTGGTAAGAATATAATTGAGCGCTTTTTCGAGATTGGGCAGCAGTTTTTCAATCCAGTCATCATCGCCGGTAGCTTGCCAGGCAAGAAATGCTGCTTTAACGAATCGAAACTCAACATCAGCTTCAACAGCAACGCGAACATATTTGGACCAGTTTTCTTTTTCCGAAGGAAGCTTTTCCGGATAGATAGTAAAAAAATCAAAAATCCGGCCATTTTCAGCCTGCGTTTCCGCAAAATGCTCGACCGTCGATTTCATATCCATTTCGTGATATTTGAAACCTCGCATGATATCACTATGATCACGAATCCAGATCGATTTCCCATCCGGTGAGCGATAGCCGCGAATTTTCTTGCCATCGATCATCATTTCCAGATCATCGTTTTGTAGAAAGGCTTTTACTTTGGGATAAAAATCATCAAACTCTTTTTTCCCGGTTTTGATGTAGGTTTTTTCGTTCAATTTTATATCCGTTCTAAAAATTATAAATTTATCAAATTCGTTTTCTTGTCCTTCTGCCATATTATCCGACATGCGACAACTTGCAAAAACAGCATCTCCCCGCCAAGATTTCTACGAAATGACACCTTGTGGTTGGTTATTGCTGAGACACGGTTTCGATAAGGCTGAAATATAATTTTAAATGATTGCTTAATTTGTTCAGAAAATGTGGCGTTAATTTCTATTAATTTAATAATATATTCGTAAACTTGCATAATTGATCGTAAAGCTTGGCAACCCAACTCATGTCATTCTGGAAGAATCTTGTTGGCCAGACGATTCAATAATGAAAATTCGATTTACAGCGTTTTCCCAACAAGATTCCTACTGAATGACACGCTGGATTCCGTTGCCTCTTGGTTGTTTTTTATGCCGGAAATCTCTTGACCTTTTTCATGTGACGCTTTTCTGTACGCCGCAATTTTCCTGAGTTAATAAAGTAATCATTTAATTTTATTCATTTAATCGAAATCATTACCCAAAGCAGCACAAGAATCACACCAACGAGCACCCAGCTTCCGCCAAATCCCAACGCATCCAGATTTGTCGGTTTCATAATTTCCCAACTTGAGCCCGGCTTGATTTTGTACTTTTCCCACTTTCCCGGGTCTTTATAAGATTCTTCGACAGCCTGTGCATCCAGCTCAGGGGTGGGCTGTACGGGTGTATGCATCCGGGCAAAAAATCGATCCAAATGCGTCTTTTCCACAGGCTTGGTAAAAATAGAAAAGAGGAATAACAACACAAAAGGAAAAAGCGCATCAAAGAAAAATCGCGTGGCAACGAGCTGCGCTTTTGTAAATTTAGTAAAATCGATCCCAAACCAGCTCATCACCCAAATTTCAGCATTGAATCGCTTTAGCCCGATTTTGGGTGAGTTTGGATCTTCAGGATTAATGTGCGCAACTTTATCAAAGAAAACACCGGTCGGCTCGATAGTGTGCTGCTTTTTAATGGGTTGCCCGACAAATTCCGCTCTCCCCTCCTGAACATCTTTTGTCAGGGCGCTGGTCGTTACAATAACAGTTCTCGGTTTCGTTTCCAGCAAAAAGGCTGGATTGGTTTTCGCCCAATCGAGTGCCTGAAAAACATTGGGGATGATTGCGTAAATAGTGAGACAAATAAAAACCTGAATAATGACAGCCCATTTGCTGAGCCGTCGCCATATAAATCCCAGCCAGATTGATGCACCAAATATGGCGGGTATTGAGATGAAATATTTAAAAAGATCGAGCAGATTTCCCACATAAATGGCAGCGCCGATGCCGCCCAACAGCGTAACAGCAATAACGACGCGCCCGACATTCATATAATGTCTTTCTGATTTGCCTTTAACAAACGGCTGATAAAGATTTCGGATAAACAATGCGGAAAAGGAAACGGATGAAGCATCCAGCGTGGACATATTTGCGGCGAGGATTCCTGCCAGCATCAAACCAATAGCGCCGGGGGCCAGCAAATCTCGCGTCATAAAGCCCCAGATTAAATCAGGATCATTCAATTTTCCGGCATAAAGTCCGATAGCCAATAATCCTGCCAGTGCCCAAAAGAGCATGAGAAAACGTTTGAAGAACATGCCGCTAATCATGCCGACGCGAGCGGTCATCTCATCCTTGGCAGACCCGGATGTTGCCATAAAATTTGCCCCGGCGATAATGGAAACCAGATTGGCGAGAACCATAGCCAGAATCGTGTACCACGCATACTCACTGAGCGATGCTGTGCCAAAGAGCTCGAACATCCAGGCCGGCACGGAAGCGTGGAGACCCGAAAACCCGCCAATTTTCAGCAACCCCAGCGGTATTAAGAGAAAAGAAAAAACGATCATAAGCACCCCCTGAATGGCGTCGGTTATTGCCGCCGCCGTAAACCCCCCCAACATTGTGTAAATTGCAACGATGATAGCATAAACAAAATAGAATAAAACAGGATTCGTATGAGAAACAAATGAGTGCAGTTCGCCATGCTTATTTAAATCAACAAGCTGACTATAACGTGCCTCTTGTTCGGGAGTAAGAGACGTGCCCTCATTTTGCATTGACTTTAGCTTTTGAAATTCATTAAACTGATCGATGCTCTTGCGCTCCTGAACAGTACACTCTTCATAAGTTTTTGGTGTAAGAGCCATGAGTGTTTTACCGGCAACCATATAGCCAACCCCCCCACCAATAACCGCCATGAGCAAAGTAAAAATGGCATAAAAAGCGCCAAGGAACTCACTTTTAAATCGATCGGTAAAATAATCGCCAACCGTAGTCAAGCGCACACGGCGGTAAAAGAGTGCTGTGAACCAATAAAACGGGGTCAGGAACAAAACCAGGTATTGAATCCACATTCCGCCAATACCCTGACGGTAAATTTCCCGCGATACAGCCACGGCCTGATCCGCATTTGTCGAACAACCGAAATTAAGGAAGAACTGGTAGACTTTGCCCAGTTTACGTCCGGCAAGATAAAAATCCCCGGTATCCTTGGTTTTTTCCCCGGCACGTTTGCCAAGCCATATTATAACAATAACATAAAGAACAATTACGGCGACATCCAGAATGTGTAATCCAAATAAATGCATAGGTCAAATCCTCTCGGTTAGCTAAAGTCATTTTTCATTCTGCACTTGATAGGGTTCCATTGGAAATTCATGATAATTCCTTAAATCAATTTCTTTTCCACTTTTGCTCCATTCAAAACCAAGTTCACCGGGCAGAGCATTTTTTTCGTAACATTCAAGCAGGGAATCTTTTAATCCCTTGACATACTTAATTTTATCTCCAATCTCGCCGCGAATAGAAATCTGTTCGTTCGGGAAATTCACAATTTCCGGCATGGACTCTTGCATTCCGTTCACACAGAGCGTTTGCGAACTTGCTGCTTCCGGACCGCACACAATTTTCTCCCCGGTCTGAACAGCGCGGATCGCATCCCACATTTTTTTGACCTGGTCATCATCAGGAGTACCATAGTTTTTCACCGATCCGTCGCTAAAATGCGCCACCATATTACTATTTCGGCCATTGTAATTAACTGTGGCATTTTCAAATTCATAGGTGATGACCGGACCTCTTTCTTCTTCGATGGCATGTGATCCGTAAAATAATATTTCAACATCGGATTGCGTCACGACCCGTGCTGCAAAAGTATCATAATTTTCGATGGGATTGGCGCGATAGAGTTCGGCAGTAACGGAAACGGGTTTCGCACTGGAATCAACTTGGTCACCAAGGATATAAAGCATATTATGCAGATAATGAGCCAGGGCATTGTTTGCCGGACTGTCCAGAACCCAATTACCCTTTTCGTCTTTTAATTTACCGGCCCAGTTATTTCGCGTATAGTATGCTTTCCCCCGTGGCCAGAGAGCTATGGTCTTGAGCCTCTTTGCTGCTCCTAATACTCCGCTTTGAATGTCGCGTTTAAGAGCCTGAATGGCATCACTAAAAGACCATTGATAGCCAATCGCCACAAACTTTTTCGCATCATCGCGCGCTTTGATCATTTGCCCCGCTTCCTGGATGGTCGCACCCAGGGGTTTTTCACAAAGTACATTGCTGCCCCGAGACAAGGCAAAACGCGTTTGTGGAAGATGCATCTGAATGGGCGACGAGATGATGACCAAATCCGCAGTTCCCTTGTTGAAAAATTCGTCCATGGAATGAAATATCGGCACCTCCATGGCCTTTAATTCCTGCAAACGCGTGCATCGCTGTGGTTCGGGATCAATGCCAGCTACAATTCTAAAATCATCATTTCTCTTTTGATCCAAAAGGCCTTCAAGATAGACAAGCCCATATCCACCCAGGCCAACCAGTGCCAGTTTTACAGTCATTCTTTTATTCCTTAAAGTTGAGAACAATGGGCTTCAGCCCCTTGTTCCTGGTCACAAGCGATCTCTTGATTTCATCAGAGATCACAATTTAATTTGTTTCAAAGTTTCGCCACGTATTCCCGCACTTTATCAACATTTTCAGGCGGCGTCTCGTACGGCAGCACGCCGGTTCCCAAACACACATTCTCACGGCCACGGGTGATCGACAAAATTCTGTCAACCTCAGCTTTTATCTCATCCCAAGTGCCAAAAACGAGAATTCTCGGATCCATGTTGATACGGACGGTAATATCATTACGATCCCATATTTTTTTCATAAATACTTCCTGATCCGTTTCGGATGGACAGATAAGATAATTTGTTTCCGTTTGCAAAAGCGAATCCAGGATCGGCGTTGTGTCACCGCCAATGACAAAAGCCAGCGAGTGCCCGACTATTTCTGCAATTTCCTGCATCATGGATTTCAGCACCGGCAAAATCATTTCCCGGAATTGATTCGGCGATATAAGCGGGGGAGCTGCCGCCGATTCAAAAAAGGTTATGTCCAGTCCTTTGCGATGAATTTCTCTGCAAAACGCAACCTGTCCGGTAGCGAGGTGGTACAACGCCTGCTGAATCTTCTCCGGGTCTATGGCAAGTCCCATTAAAAACTCTTCCACGCCCATCAATGTACTGGTAATGGAAACCGGGCCACTTACCGGAATGCGGACGTCGGCATCCGGGAATGTCCGGCTCAGTTTTTCTCCCGTCGAAATCACCATGGACAATCGCCCGTCACTTCCAGGATCGAGCGGTTTGAGCGCCATAATGTCTTCAGCCGTTGCCAAAAGGGGCTTTGAGATTGTAGGAATATTATTGCCCGAAGGCTCTTCGACCACTGCGCCATAGGCCTCGGCTTCGAGATTATAAATATCTATGCCGACAGTCACAGGCGAGTGGCGGTAACGTGTGTAAGCCGCCGCATGGGCTTTATAAAGCAAATCTGCATCTCTGGAGACCACCCATGGACTTTTTTTTATTATTTGTGCTGCATGTTCGTAAACCGAAGGAGAAAATTGCATTCTAATACTCTCTTAATTTATGATACTCATCTAACATTGCCATGTAATTATCGTACTTGCTGCCCACAGCCACAGAATGACTGGTTCCCAGGATAAACCTCCCCCCTTCCCGGGCACACTGCATCGCGCGGCGGACGTCATGCCGGATATCTTCCGGCGTGCCGCTGACCATATTTTCAACCGCAACGCCGCCCCAGAGCGTGATTTTATCCCCAACTGATTTTTTTAACGCGCAAATGTCCATGTCGGCTGTGGGTTGAATGGACTGATACGCATCGTAACCGATTTCGAGAAAAAAATCAAGCAGTGCGTGTGTGTTCCCGCAGCAGTGTTTCAAAACCTTTTTGCCAAAGCGTTTGACATTTTCAACCCGCGCCTTGTTTGGTTCGAGAAACAGTTCCTGGAACATTTTGGGACTGATAAATGGACCCGTTTTATGTCCAAAGTCGGCACCCCAGAGGACAGCGTCTGCATCAGGGTGAATCATTACCTCATCAGCCATATTTTGCTGCCTGAGAAAATAATCAGTTGCGGCACGGATCGTTTCAGGATTCTGTGCCAATTCAATGCAGCCGCGTTCCAGATCACCCAGGAAGACAATGCCGATTTCTCCGCCTGATGGCCCGCAAATAAATTTCTCATTCTTGAATTGCTGAATAACCGTATCAAGAATCTTCCACGAACGTTCATCACGGATTGTTGGTTCAGGTTCTTTTTGATAGTCCTCGGGTTTGAAAACTGTTTCTTCCAAAACCGGGTCTTTGATACAGGTAATATCCGCAGTGATGTTGGAATATTTGAAAATCCGTCCGTATTTATCTTCCCAGGTTGTGTCGTCCAGCTTTTGCGGAGGCGGATCGTCGGTTTCCGGCGGAATTTCCCAGGTTGCCATCGGAAAAGTGATGATGTCAAGATCGAGTTTCTCGTGCAATTCAATATGATCTTTGACGTAACTTTCTGCGACCTCATCGTAGCGGCCTTCCCAAAAAGCAATTTGCGATTTGGCTTTGGCGCGAAGATACGTTTCGTGACCGAGAATTTTTTCGACCGTGTCAAAATCTATGGCAAATTCACCAATAGGTACACAATCGGGAACTGCTCCGTTCAGGGTTGTTAAAACTCTGTTTTTAGAATTCATCGTACTCACGATTCAACATTCATTCTCCAGCAAATCGACAAACACCATTTCACCGGTTTGCCGATCGATGCGAAGCGTTTTTATTTCAAAAGCATTCAGAGTGATCTCTCGCGTCCAAGACAACGAAGGAATCGAAAGCGTAGTCGTTCTTTTCCGTCCGCTTGGCTCGAACAAGCGGACAATCAAGTCATCGCCATCTTCAGCCAGCTTTATAGCCGTAATCTGCACCACCGAATCACTTAAAAGAGCACTCGGCTTCGGACTTTTTCCTTCGCCGGAGGGAAAGAAGGATAACACAACCGGTTTTTCATTTTTCACCAAAGCCTCGCGGTCAACGGCCTCCATTCGGTCTTTCAATTGACCGGCATTAAACCAGAAACGATACAGATGCTCGCCCTGATCCATCCTCGGAATGTAGCGATCCTGAGGAATAATTTCTCTGTCGCCAATTGGCAGCGCTGAATAAGCCGGTGAACGCAGCAGAGACAGACGCAACTCGCCGTCTTTGTAATCGGAGCCATAGATGCTGTCATTGATGCAAGTCAACGCTAAATCATGTTCGGGCGAAGCAACAGCCACCCATTTTTGTGCAACCGCTTCATCTCCGTTCATGGGCAAACGATGAAAGCCATAAGCAACCTGGCCGACATACTCCTCATTCTGCAAACGAGTCGGAACTGAAAATTTAAGCATTTTGTCCTTTTCGTTCCATAAAACACGGATTTCTATTTCGACCTCCGAACCTTGTTTCGGCAATTTATACCTCTGCCAGATGACGGAGTGATTATATTTCAGCGCCACTTCAATCACACTGCGCACATCGCCGTCTTCAATGATATGTACCGGATCAATCGTACGGGAGGACAATCCTGCGAAAAGACGAACTTCCTCACTGCTCATGAGTGTAAATTCGCCGGCCAATTCGCGAAAACTTTTAACGGATTCTCCCCAGGAATCCGGGCTATCCTGCATGACAATCGGACGAAAGGCGTTTTCATGAAGGTAATTGAATCCATGTATTTCATATTTATCCACAAACCCTGTTTGTGTGTTTATAACAAAATCAATGTCATTTGTTTTAAAAACAATTTTGTCATTCATTCTTTTCAACATGATTTCCGGCTTGTGCTGCTTTAGCTCCAATTGACAATCAAAACGATTCATCTGTCCGGGTTGGAGGGTACCGTGAAAAACAACACGCTTGCGCCAATCCATATTTAAATTACTGCGCTCCTGCTCGACTTGAGAAGGCAGCATTTTATCTTTTTGATGTACATGGACATCAGTAAAAGTGCCGGTCCTGTTCTCCAATACCATTTGAAATTCGCATTCAAAAACACCTGTCACAGGAAACGGATGCGGGTTGTAAATTAGAACAGGAATTTCATTTTCTGCACCGGGCGTTTGTCCGCTCGAAAGAGCAAAAAAGGCCCTTGCTTTGATGCGGGAAAGAATTTCCAGACCATGGTCAATCAGACGTAATGAAGTTTTTTCAACAGGTTGAATGGAACTTCCGGGCAAAATGTCATGAAATTCGCCGGTCAAAAGATCAGCCAATGCCTCGGCCAATTGTTCGCGCGGGTAAGACATAAAGCCCATCAGAGAAGCCATGGCCGTCATTTTTTCAGTTAAAAAATATTCATTTTCAAGCCGGCGATGAGTCTGCTTGATGCGATGCATCGATGTGTAGCATCCCACAGCCCAGGGATTCAGATCATTTGCATAAAGCGGCAATTTTTCTTTCTTCGCTGCCAGATCGTTCACATACGCCTCCGGCGTGGAATGAAAAACAGACAGCTCTTTTTCCTCTCGAATGAGGTTTGCTATATCCTGCAAATCCTTTTTCGAAGGGCCGCCTCCGTGGTTGCCGACACCCCACAAAACCATTCCCGGTGATTTTTCGGAATTCTCTTGAATCCAATTTTTTATTTTTTGCTGCGCCTGCCCTAACTGCGAATTATAGTGACTGGTGGCGCGGATGCAAAGAATTTTAGAGCCGTCAAATCCTTCCCACAAAATATCTTCCGCCGGCAAAGCAAAGCTTTCAGGCCCCGGGCGGCAAAAAAGATAGGAATCATAGCCACTTTTGGCTAATATTTGCACCAGGCCCCGCGTATGTCCAAACGGATCGAAATTGATAGCCGTGGTGGGCTGAACGCCAAACTTGCTCTGAAAATATTTTTGCCCGACAAGAATCTGACGAACAAAAGATTCTCCACTCGGCATATTGCAATCCGGTTGCAAAAACCAACCTCCCATAATGTGCCATTTTTTTTGGCGAACAAGTTTTTGAATTCTTTCAAAGAGATCAGGCTCATATTCCTCTACCCACTTGTAAAGGATGGCTTCATTATGGTTGAATATAAAAGTATCAAATTGTTCGCACAGGTCGGCAGCGGTACGGAAGGTTGAAATAGCAGCGGCGGCACCTTCCTCCCATTCCCAAAGCCAGACCGGATCAATGTGAGCGTTGCAGACTAGATGAAGATTTTTGATTGCCAATTTTGGCCTGTACCTCTTGTCTTTCGTAATTATTCAGCTAAAGTTGATCAGGGAAAATGATTTATGACAAAAGAATTTAGGACAAGATAATTAAGGACAGGATGATTAAGGGCAGAATTAATTAAGAGCAGGATAATTGAGGGCAGGATAATTAAGAGCAAAATCGATTAAGAGAAATAGGGGCAAAGATAATAGGATCATTGCTATTTTTTTGATACTATTGCAAGTTCAAGCGTTCTTCATTATTCTATCTTCAACCATCTCTGCCTTTAATTATCCAGCTATTAAAACTACCCTGCCTCCAATCATCCTACCGTTAATTATCCTGCCGTTAATTATCCTGCCGTTAATTATCCTGCCGTTAATTATCCTGCCCCCAATTATCCTGCCTTTCATTTAATCATGATTTGATCCCGCCAGTAACGGACTTTGCCGAGACCGGGTTTGTCGGGACTCCCATCGAAAGCAAGTCCGTAAAGCGCAGGCTTTTGTTCAAAAAGCGTCTGAGCGCCGTACTTTGCCTTGATAAGATTTGTAATCGTAAACGATAGTTTATTTCCGGACCGAGTGCTAAACAGAAAATCACCATTTGTTTCAAAATTGCCATACTGCGTTTTACCGGCATTATAAGTATATTTGGGCCGACGCCAGTCTCGGACGATATCCATTCGCAAGTTGCGTTTAGCCGCGACAGTGATTAAGCGATCACCATCAGTAATTTGCACCATCAAACCAGCGCCTTTTGGATTTGGTTCAACGAATTTTATATTATTGACCCACTTTTGCGGCGATTCATCTGCCGGATGGGGGATCAACACGGTGACAAAAGCAATGTCTTGACCGAGTTCAAAGTGCTGGGCTGTCGTTTCAGCAATCAGCAATTCATCTTGATAGTACCGCCTTTCTTTCTCGACGCTCTCTATCCGATAATGTGTTTTTGGGAATAGAATGAGCAAATGAGTATCCGTTGGCAAGGAAACGCGTCCGAGCGAATCGTAAACCGTATCATACCAGTGGTCACCCTGGGCCAGGATCTTCCGGGTATGCCATAAATTAGCGGCTGTAAAATACTCTTCCTTCCTGGCCTTCAAGACATCAAAAACGATGAACATCTCTGGATTTTTTACAAAAGTAATAATCCTGTCCTGTTCATAACCCATGTCATCATCAACGAGTCGGGTGCGGCTATAGTCAAAATCAGGAAATGTTAAAAAATCGACTTTTTGCGCACGCACCGGCCGGTAGGAACCGGCATTATGAAGAAAATCTAAAACAGTCTGCCCCTGCACCGCATTGCGCGTACTGTAGCGAAATTCTCCTTTCTTTTGCCCCATGGCAATTTTTTCCTGGCGCACACACAAACGGTTATGAAAATAATCCTGACGATAGGCGCCAAAAGCTCCACTCGGCATATAATCGCGGTAGCCGCCGTCGTGCAATAAAACCGAACCGTTAGCCATTAAAAGCGGAATGCTGTTTTCATCGGCATGGCCGTGCGTCGTTTTTTCTTCCTCTATGGGAATTGTATCGCGCAGGTAATCTTTGAAAACAAGCCCACCATCACCCTCATCCTTGTAGTTCAAAAGCATGTAGGTAGAATTAGGCTGCCATCCGTTGCGAAAAACGATCTTTTTCCCCTGGACATCTTCCATAACTTCGCCGCTTAACTGTGTGGGAATTTGCGGCGTGATATCATCTGTGCCATAGCGATAACAATCGAGAAACAAAAAAGCAAGGCCGGTATTGGTCACATCATTAAAATTGATAAACTTGTTGGCAATAGTTGTCGCAGCCCATTTCATCTGCGGGTCGTTATACTCTTTTGCCGCAGCCTCGAAAAAGACGAGATATCGGTGCCAATTGGACATCCAATGCGCATCGCCAAAATCAGGTATCATGCCGGCCGGAGAAATCAAGTTCAGGTAATATTGCGCATAGTAGTACATTTCAGGTGTATGAAACAACTCTTGCTTTTTCCCCAATGCATCTGCGTAACCCAGTAAGGAATACAGCCAAATTGCATTATATAAACTGGCGTCTTCGATTTCCCAATTTCCCCAACTATCAAAGCCGATTGATTTCTCCAGCATACGCCAGGTGTTCGCATTTTTATCATCAGGGAAGGCCCGTACGGCCCATGCAAGTCCTTCGGCACGAAGAATTCCACGATTCATTGGCCCCCACTCTTCGGTGCGCAACAAGTAGGTCATGCTCTCTTCAATGAGCCCTCTAATTTTGCTAATTTCTTTTGCAGAGAAAAGGTTGTGACGCTTCAAAGTTTCAAATGGACGAAGATATCTCATCGTCGTGAAAAAATCAGGGAGAGCGGGCACACCATCCGCATAATCCGGGCGTTTTTTGACCGCCGATTCGGGATAATACTTGCGGTAATCGCCATATTCCAAAAGCACTTTTTTGACACGATCGGCAAATACTTTATTACCATCCTTTTCATACAGATAAGCATAAATGGTTGCCATTTCCAGCAAACGCGGGGGCGGACGAAAGCCAAAAACATAGTCGGGATCTAGCTTTTGTTTCCACACTGTTACAAGTGAGTCATAGTGATCCCAAGTCCAGTCGGCAGAGGCATGGGCAAATTGGAGATACTTTTTCAATGGAACCGGCGTAACGGCAACGGCTTGAGAAAATAACACAAAAATTAAAATTATTAAACTGGTAACTTTTTTCATCCATGTCTCCAAAATTATGGTGCTTTTGTATAATTTTTCCACCAGGAAAATAGAAAAGGACATCCGGTAATCTATAATTCGGGATTTTACAACAGGCCTTGTTGCTATGTGTTATCAAATAATTGCGTTATTTAACGAGGGATTTCAGCAACTAAAAGCTATACTTGTTAAGGATTAAAATGCAACAAATACTTGTCATTGCGAGGAGTAAGGAACGAATGACGAAGCAATATCATAACTGCCTGTCTGCAAAGCATGAGATTACTTGGCTCCACTCCGCTTCTTTCACAATGACATAGCTAAAAAGTATTGTTACAAACTAGCCCTTAATAAGCACTAGCTGTTTTTCAATTGCTGCAAAACATCTCTAGCACGCCTGTCATACGGTTCTAGTTCTAATCCTTTTTCGAATGCTTTTATGGCTTTTTGAATTTGGTTATTTTCTTTATACATCATTCCCATATTAAACAACAGATTCGCCTGCGGTGGCTGGTTATCTATAGCAATCTTAATATGCTTTATTGCACTTTTGTAATCCTTCAGCACATAATAAACCTGGGCAATGGTAGAATGAGCAAACGGATCATCAGGATCCAATGTTAATAGTTTCTCCAGATTTTTTTTCGCTTCATTCCAATTATGCTGTTGAATATTCACAAGCTCATATCCTGATAAGCACTTAAATACTTGTCATTTATCTTTATTGCCTGCTGATAATATTCCAATGCTTTTTGCCATTCTTTTTGCGTCGCATACTCTAATCCCAACAGAACAAATGCTTTGGCAAATTGCGGCGCTTTTACTATTGCTTTTACAAAATACTTCTTATCGATTACTAAATCCTGATGGTTGATCAAGTCGACATATTGAAGGAGAGCAAAATCGTTTTCAGGCTCCGAATCCAAAACCTTTCGCATTTTTACAACTGTATCATTAACTCTATCCTCATATTTGGGATTCGTTGCAAACATCCGGTAACTGAAGAAATCTGCAATTAAATTTTTCATGCCGGTTTCGTATTTTAATATTCGCTTCCTCACCGGTTCAATTTCACCCAAAGCCTGATAATTGGTAGAATAGGACAGAACAGTTTCCCTGCACTCTAATAATTTCTCATAAACAGCGGGGATCATTTCATTTGTTGGGACACGACTAAATTCAACAACGGGGAAATTATCACTGTGACTGAGAACAGAACCGGCAAATTGATGCAACATTTGCCTGCCGCAAAAAAAAGTTGACAGAAAAATGTAAGGATCATTTAAATGAATTTCTCCAAGGCTGGCAGAAATTGCGGGAGATTCGATGCGGCGCTTCACCTGCTCCAGATTGAAAAAATAAGTACCCTTGATTCCACAAAGCAATAAATGCTCAGGATTATTGTACCACAAACTGGAATTTGGAAAAACATTGATAAAACTTTTTACCAATGCCTGAACTTCCTCTAACTCCATGCCATAAATTGGAAGCCAAACAACCAATTGCCCATCCTTATTTAGCTTGGCCCTGCACAACTCGTAAAAATCTTCCGTGTAAAGCGTTGGGCTGAATTTGGGGTCCACTGAATTTATTGAAATCACATCATATTTTTTATTGGTTGCCAGAATGTAATTTCTTCCGTCATTTACAATAAAATTAAAGCGCTTGTCTTTAAAAACACCTTTATTTTCCGCATTAAAATATTTTGCAGTTTGTTTTTCGTGCCCCACCAGTTCAACGCAGTCAACTTGTTTAACAAAGTTATAATCCAAAAATGAGCGGCAGGTATTGCCAAAACCGAATCCGACGACCAGAACTTCCTTGGGATCAGGCACCAACAGCATAGGCAGGTGAGCCAGCATTTTATGGATGATCATATCCGAAAATGTCGTATGTGCTGTATTATGTCCATTTACATTGAGATAACGGACATTTCGCCCCCAAATATTTATTTGGTCTTTCTTCTCTAACACACTAATGGTTGCCGCAGCAGTATCTTTGTGATGCAGCAAGCGCGTCCCCTGAAATCCGGCAGTACTTAAATAAAGCGGTTTGTTTGTAAATGTAAATAACGCAATAACGATAAAAACAGCCACTGCAGCGCCGGGGAAAATATAGCCGGAAATTCTGCGAGACAGCAGCTTATTTTCTAAAAAGAGTACTACAACAGCAATAGCAAGATTAATAATTGCCAGCACTAAAATTGTATTATTCAATCCAATCAACGGTAAGATAATGAAACCGGACATAAATGAACCGAATATAGCTCCAATGGTGTTCGCCATATATACAGTTCCAACCCCCTGCCCAATTTCCTTAATATTTTTAAAATAAATTCGGTTTACAACAGGAAAAACAGCACCCATGCAAAAGGTTGGAATCATCAAGATCATTGACGCAGTAATAAAGAGCAAAAACGCAACATGATTCCAATTGTCGATCTTGATCAAGGCAATCAACGCGTTTTGAATTGAAGCAAGATGAAGAAAAAGAGGGATCGTCAAAATTGCTGTGAAAGAAATAATTATTTCAAATATACTGAACCATAATAATAAATTTTTCAGGCGGTCGACCCACTTGGACATTACAAAGCTGCCTAATGCAATTCCTGTTAAAAAAGTAACCAAAATAATCGTAAAAGAATAAATGGTCGAACTGATAAAAAAAATGAGCGTCCTGGTAAACACAACTTCATAAGCCAAAGAAACAAATCCGGCAACTCCAAACATCCAGATAACCAGATTTGCTGTTCGCCGGCTATATCGATTCATATCATTTGTTCGATGCGGATTCTTGTATGGCGCATTATTTTTTTTATGCTCTTTCTTTACGGACTTGGATTCTTTCCCCGTATCATCCAGATAAAATGCAGTGATTCCGATGACAAAATTTAGAATAATCGCGATCCACAGAGTGGCATTTACACCGAAAGCTGAAATCAGCATAAAACCGGTCATGAAAGCGCCGATAACAGCGCCTAATGTGTTAAATCCGTATAATCTTCCTAATCGTTTGCCAAAGTCATCGGACATTTTAATAAAATATTTACTGATAACCGGTAATGTGCCTCCCATGAGCGTGGTTGGAATGATCAGGATAATAATTGAAAGCAGGAATCTGACAACATTAAAAATAAAACCATGATTACCGATCGCATGGAATAACCCAACATAAACAGCATCCGAAAGGGGAATGAAAAAGAAAAGAATTGCCACTGCCGAAACACCAATTCCAAATTCCAGATAGGCATAAAATTTAAGAGGCCTTTTGATGCGGTCGGCATATTTACCGAGCAGGTAACTGCCCAGCGCCAAACCTCCCATGAAAGCAGTTAGAATACTGCTGGTGGCATAGGTTGTGTTTCCAAATATCAGGACTAATTTTCTGACCCAAACAAGTTGATAAATTAATCCGGCGGCGCCAGACAAAAAGAACAATAAATATATGAATAATCGCCTCATTATTATTTTCGTTCCTCTTTTTCCATCTTGTTATATTCTTTTTTCGATAGTTCCTGGCCAATTTTTTTTGCCTGGGTAATTGCATTTTTTTTCATCTGAACAAGTACATTTTTAATCGCCGGGTTAAATTCACTTAAATCTTTTAAATAGCTATGTTCTGTAAAATCAAATTCCACTTTATAAGCAACAAAATCATAAATATTAAGAGCTTCACGTGTTTGTTCCAATGTTGGATATTGAATTTCTTTAACGCCGGGAAAGATACCATTTTTAACCATAGTCCGCGCCAGAAAGAGCGCCATATAATAATAGCCCGGCTCCGTAGGATGAACATGATCTAATAACAATGAAGGTTCCGGGTAATATTTGCTGGACATCTGCCGGAAGAATAAATCAGTATCCGCTAAAATTACGTTTTCATTTCTTGCTACCCTGCGACAGATATCATCGATATAAGATTTTGCACGGAACGGCAGCGCATCAAGATCGACGGCCCTACTGAGGGCAGAATTGGCAATTTTATATTCATTCAATTTTGCATAGTTCATCCCCGTATAATAATGAATATCTGCATACGTCGAGTCTATATGATACATTTTTTCCCAAACCGCAAGCGCTTCATCATACTGGCCCAAATCATAAAACCGACTTGACTGAACACGAAGTGTATCCCAAAGGGCTCGTGTTTGAGAATCCAATGTTTTTGAAAATTGACTGGCAAATGGCGGAAATGTTAAATTTGAAACGGGTGTACACAAAACAACTTTGATACCGGCTTTTTTGGCCATGTGAATGAGATCGGTTATATTTTCCTTAAAATGTTCTTTTACTTTTTCGTTGTAAGCATCAGTTGGCGAAATTGTATTCTCCAGGCTCCACTTTGCATAATCCTGGTATTCAGCTTCAGCCCGTTTGAATATTTTTTTCAATATCCAGCGTAACCCCTGATAAAGATAAGTTTGCCGTAAATCCAAAAATCCGTGATTAAATAACTTTTTACTATAAATTTCATTAGCCGATTTTGACAAGGCAAATTCGTTCGGGCCGAAATACTCGTTATGCCCTGTGTAAACAATGACCAGATCGGGGTCATATTTCCTGATGTCTTTAAAAACCTTTAGAACAGAAAGGCTGTTGAACGCATTACTGCCAAGATTAAGCATTTCAATTTCAGGCAAGTTTCGATTGTACTGCAAAATTGCCCGTAAATAATTGGGAAAAGAGGCCGGGCAATTGTATTGTGGCAGTGTATTATAGGGATAGCCTGCAGTTGTTGAACCGCCCAAAGCAATAATACGAAACCGATCTTTCTTTTTTAAATGGACAGCACGGTTAGAGATCGATGTATTTAAATAGTCTTCCAGATCGTACAAATAGAAATCGGTAAAATATTTTTGGTTTAAATAAAGTGTCTGTTTTTTTCGATCAACTTTCAATGGGTCAAATCGATGAGTAAAAGAATTGGCAATAAACTCGAGACCCAGCCATAGTGCAAAGGGTAATAAAATCGACACCAGATAAAAAAGGGCTTTATTATTTCTACTCATTACTTTTAACCATCATATATATTTGTGACTTTCAATATAGTAAAATGGAATTTATTTATTCGCCTTGAAAGCAATCAATTGCTCAAAAGGTTGGGAGATCATAAAATAAAAGATACCATTTTTGTAACAAAAGTTATGATACCATGGAGAATAAACCTCTGTCACGACAGTCATTGTCAGCGGTTTTGCAAAATGGTATGAAGCAATACGATTAAAATTAAAATCATATTGCTCAATCAGATCAAAAAACACAATCTTTTCTGTGCTTATTTTTTTATTTACTCTTATGACAAAAATGCCATCATTATTCACATAAACATCTTCTATTAAAGCTCCGGGAGTGCCGTCCTTCAATTTGTATGGCCTTAGTTTCGATTTTACTTTTTTTGCAAGAAGCAGGTTACCCTTAAAATCATAAATAAAACCACTGTCAACCGTTGCCGGCATATAAACTATTTTATTATCATTCGTTATCCCTGAAAATGAAAAGTCGAGTATCTCTTCGCCTTTACGAGTACATCTTGGTGATCTAAATTTATTGATCAGTTTTCCATTTTCATCATACGTTTCGAGGCATTTACCCAGGCGAAAAGAATCATACATTCGATTAATCAAAAAGCTGCCATTTTTCGCAACATCCACATCTCCCTGGCCTCTTATAAAAAATCTTTTTACCGGTTTTCCTGCCCTGGTAAAAAATTCTATCATGCCGGCTGTATTGACAGCGAGCAAACTGCCCACCGGTGTGGCAGAGCAAATAGCATCATAATTACCGCTGCCATAACCGGCAATATTATTGACAAATTTACCATCCGAATCAAATCGCAATATTCCACCTTCGACATCAACAACAATAATTTCATTATTGGGAGTGATTTTAACATCAGTAACCCTGCCGAAATATTTGTCAATATCAACACCCGGAATATTCAAAGAAAAAGGAGTAACATCTAATTTGTATGAAGGAGAATTCTTACCGCAACCCAGGAAAAAGGTGAAAAGAAAAATTCCGGTTATTAAAATAACATAACTTTTGTGATTTTTTAACATAAATGTACAACCCTTAAATTATAACCAAGCAATGAATTAAAAAATGGGGGACCCTGAATTTACATTCAAGAGTCCCCCACATATAAGATTAATTCATAGATGATAATTATATACTAGACACAATTAGAATTTGAATGTCAGTGAGAAACGATTCACATCATCCAGAACATCAAATTTTGTCCAGGTATAATCAATCACTAATCTATAGCTATCATAAGGAATCTCCAAGCCTGCACCAACGGAAATTCCCTCATCTGTACGTTTATAAGTTTGCTTGTCCAACCATGAAGCACGACTTGTTTCTTCATTGGGGTAATAAACATCACGATTCAGGTATTTATCAGTAACGCCCTGAAAGTTGAATTTATAACCGCTGCGGATAAACAAATTCTTGTACAAATGGGCTTCCATACCGCCAAGGATCATTTGATCGCTGTCCAGAGGTTTGGCAGCATCGACATAGCCTTTGATTCCAAATATATCTGATTCAATAAAGCTATAGGATGCGCCAAAACTAAATATCAATGGCAAGTTGATCGGAATATAATAGTATTCATATTCCTGACCCAGGTTTTGAATTCTGGCGCCAAAAGTAAGATCTCTGAAACCAACTTTATAGATCGCTCCAAAATCCACTGCAAAAGCATGGACGCCAACGCCATCAATTGTTTCACTGTAATATTTGGCGGTCGCGCCTAATAATAATTTGTCAGTGAAGCCTCGGCCCCAGCTTAATGCGATAAAATTGGAATTGTAATCAAATGTTGGAGTATTAATATAGTCTACACCTGCCAAACCTGGTTGGATATCACGGTTCGCAACAATATCATTTACACCGGACATCATTCCGCCAAGTGCGAAAGTGCCGAGCTTGCCGAAAGAATGAGCAACTGCAAATGCGTTATGATTCAAACCGGCAATCCAGTCATTATAAGAAAATGTAACCTGTGTTTTTCCGGTTTCAAGCGTAATACCCGCTGGATTCCAGAATAACTGGTTAACGTCTCCTTGCGCTGTAGTCATTGCACCAGCTAATGCGGTGGCTCTAGCACCAACGGCGACTTTTAGTATTGAAGCGCCTGACGAACCAGTTTTTTTCATTTGCTGTCCAAACCCGCTACCTACAAACAGTATTAGTACAAATATAAGCAGCGTGGAGATTATTTTATGTCTCATAGAGCATATCTCCTATTTTCTTAAAGTCGTTATTAATTATTAATTAACCGTTAGCGCATAATTGCTAAATAGCCGGTTTGTTGACCTTCAGGATACTCGGCAACCCATATATACAGGCCGCTTTGCACTTCGGGACCATCCTTAGTGAACATATCCCAGAAAGCGGTTCCATTATCGGGATCCAGTCCGTAATATTCAACTACATCCATAATCTGCCCGGACAGATCAAAAATGGTAATCTTTGTATTCAATGGTAAATTGTAGAATACAACTTTGTGCTCTAATCCGACATCGTGAGGTGCCTGAACTTTATAGGGATTCGGTTTAACAGAGATTTTCAATTTTCCGCTAACCAGATCGGCAGCTTTGGCACGCGGCAGGTTGAGCACAAACGGAGCACCCATTTCTTTCTTTCCTGCTGCATCAGTCGGATAATCTGTAGCTGCGGTCGCCCACGGGTATGTTCCCAGCCAGGTTCCCCAGCGTCCGTTATAATTGGATTTTCCACTTTCGAGGCTTGTAAATGATGTATTGGCAATCTTGCCGCTTTCATTATCAAAAGCAGCAACATAATACCAAAAAGTGTAACCAAAACGGGCTTCACTGGATTCATCAAGCCATTCATAAGCATAAGTACCCGCATCATCGCCGGTATTTGCATATTTGCTCAAATCAGACTTTGGAATATAAGCCACGATTTTCCATGGTCCCTGTGTACCCGGATCCCAGTCAAGGTTGTAGCCGGGAGGTACGCTGTTATTTGGATTGACCGGCTGGCAATACTTTGCTTCCAGTTCATCGTCCGATATGCCAATGTCATCGGGGCCTTGATGCTGGTAGAGGTCCAGGAAGCGTGTTCCGAACTGACCCGAGTTGTATTTTGGATAGGCTGTTACACGGTAAATCTTGTAACCTGCGAAATCCGCAGCACTTTCGGCGCGGTTGTCCCAGGTTATTCTTGGTTTTACGGTAACACCGCTTGGTTCTTTGTATTCTGTTGCCATAACGTTCATTTCAGGCATTGGCGGAGGAAGCGGTACATTCCAGTCATTTTCATAAGCAAAACGAGCTGCTGCAACGGCATTTCTCACACCTTTCAAACGATAGCCGCCATACTCAATGGCAACGACGGTAATTGTTTCACCGACTTCAAGAGAGAATGGGCCGACACCGACCGAAGCGCCGGAACCAAAATTATAACCGTCTTTTGGTGTTCCACCTGCTGTCCACTGATCGGCATCAGGAATTTTCGGCTCCGGTGTTCCCGGATAGTTCTTTTCCCAGTTTTGGATCCAGTGATTCGTGTATTTCAAATCACCCAATGGCTGTCCGCCTTTGATCGGTAAACTGGCAAAAGAGACAGGATCGCCGACTGTATAAGGTTGGGTTGTATCAAAATAATTAGGATCCGGCTTGAGTGATTTGCCCTTGAATAATGCAGGCGTTTCACTTTTTCCACCTTCTTCATAAAATACACCGGTTGCCATTACGAAATGTCCATAAGGTTCACCGATTTTTGTTCTGTTACGGGTGACATACCAGCCTCTTTGGCTGCCTTCACCAATCGGATGACTTCCGAAAATAGTTTTTTTGTCGGGCGCAGAAGAACCGGCATCCATGCCGCCTTCTTTAACAGCGATGAATTGCTGGCCGTTCCAGATATCAGAGAAAACGCCTCTGGAATCCCGATAACTGACTTTCCGTTCACCATCCGGCGCCCAGCCGTTTGCATCAATATTGTTTTGCGGAATATTGGTTGCCCAGCAGAACGGTACATCCCAAGGATTACCATCGGGATCCGGGCTGCCGTCATAACCGGACAGTCTTGACGGCGGCCACCAGCCGTGCCAACGCGTACCGCGTTTTGTGAGAGCCATGCTTCCAAAAGTACCGTCATCAATCAGCATTGACAATGCTTCAATTTTATGGTTTTCGCGATCAATAGTACCGTCACAATCATTATCCTGAACACCGGTATTGGTCAGCTCAAACTCCATTGCAATAAAGTCATTCATGTTGGCTTCATTAAAGCTGAAACTGCGAATACGACCTTTTACATCAACACCAATATTAGTGGGCATTGAGAATTCGTAAACTTGTTGATAACGATTGTCATCAGCCCAGGGGCTTCCACCATGCTCATCACCGTTAGAAGTAGGTGTCATACTTGTATTACCCATTGACGGCATCCAAAAAGCATCGCAGTAATAGGGATAATTAACAGTATCACTGGCAACAGATTTACGGTAAGCACCGATTTTCTCGGTCGGGCTGTACTCAGTCATAAAAATGCTTGAATTCCATGTTAATGTGAAAATATCACCTGCCGGATAATGAAAGACAGGAGCTGTCCACTGACGGGCAAAATTACCGAGACGAACGAGGTGTCTGTTTTTCAATACATCCGTCTGTGATTCACCGTAATATTTGCCTATGCCACTTGGCATAAAACTTTCCCATAGATCCCCAGAGCACATCACACCAACTCCGGGCCAATCCCTTGCCAGTGCTATTGAGCTTAGACCCATGAGAAATATGATAATGAGAATTGATAAATTCTTTTTAACCATTACGTTTCTCCTAAGTTTTACTTTATTGAGAAAGTGTATCCTATTATGCTGCTAAAAAATTAGAAAGAGATCTCAAAACCAACATACAATTCTCGTGCAATACCTGCCAGCGGACTTCCATATTGGTCAACAGGACGATTTAACAGGCCCCACGGATTTCCTTCTCTTTCGTATTCATTATCTCGAAAATAGTTCTCAAACGTCAGAACGTTTACACGATTCAGAACATTTAACGCTTCAAAGAACAAGCCTGTGCGGAAACCGGCAATCTTCAAATACTTGGTCAAACGTAAATCAAGCTGGAAGAAAGAGTCACCGTTCAGTTTATTTTCATAGCGCAGATTGGTGACATTAACTTGCTGCGTGTAGCGCCACGGGCTTCTGTAAGTTCCAATAGTTGACATCTTGACATCAAACGGGAAATCCCACAACAATGCTAATTTGGCTTTCCAGTTGTTATAACCGCGTGAATATGTCGGCCAGAAATTAACAATATCCCAATCGTAATCTCTTGTTGTCTTGTAACTTAAAGAAGTGGTGAACGCTGCGTCCTGATTAATATTACTACCATTGCTGGACGCTTTATCATAAGCATAAGAAACACTCAAGTTGCCGGAAAGTCCAAAAACACCAAAGTATCTTTCGGAACTGGGACGTTTCCACAAGTTAAGTTCCAAACCACGGCTGTCACGGTAGCCCCAGTTTGTCACGTATGAATACAGCGAAAAATCTGTTCCGGTTGCTTTTTTATCCTGGTTAATGCTGTACCCAAGAGCGCTACCGTTTCTGACGTCGCGATAGTATGCAGTCAAGTCAACACCAAACTCATTGGTCAAACCGACATTGACACCAATTTCATAGGCGGTTGCTTTTTCCGGTTCAGGATCAGCATTCCTGACCGAAGGCAATGAAGCGTTGACAAAGTACTTGTAATTTCTTAGCCAGTAACCCATGTTCGGCTGTGTGGTATAAATACCCCAGCTATAATGCATGGCAGCCTTGTCTGTAATCGGATGAGAAATACCAATACGGGGACTGACATAGTAATGCGTTTTACTGGGCTTGGTGTTATCCCAAACAGTGACAGCCTGGTTGTTTGCAAGCGTGTCATACTTGACAGGTTCAAACAGATCTGTAAAAACCTGTGTATCCATATTGTATGCATCAAAACGAGCACCAAGATTGACAATAATACCCTGGTATTCAATTTTATCCTGCATATAGGTACCGAAAGACCATGGATTGATTTTATAAATATCTGTTTCAAACTTGAATGCAGGATCCGGGAACCCAACACTTGATTTATGTGAAAATTCATCCACAGTTTTTAACTTGTACTCTAAACCAGCTTTTAATTGATGATGATAACTGATCTGGTTTGTATAATTCGACGCCAGAGTTAACGTACTGGTTTTCAAATTCTCATAATGATAACCGGCCAGTCCAAAACGAATCTGATTCTGGAAACCTGTAACCTGATAATTCGGATCATTACCCGGTGACACATTAAAGATTCTTGTTTTCTCATCATCCAGGTAATAGTTGGCTTTTTCGGCTGTGTCCAAAATCAGCCAGTCGCCGTAATTATCATATTGCAGCTTTTTGTCTACGGGTTTATAACCCCATTTTTTATTATTTCCGACATAGCTAATTGTCGTTTCCAAAAAGCTGGAAGGATTGAAGGTATGAATATGTTTCATGTAAGATACGATACCGGAACGATACCATACCGGCTGTCCTTCAAGCCAGAACTGGTAAACATAAGAATAAGAACGGTTCGTCCAGCCAAACAACTGTCCCCAGTCATCCAGTTTACCATAGAGAGTAATTCGATCAGATGAGGTGAGATTATAGTTTAGTTTGAGAGACAAACCAAGATTTCTCTGAAATTCACCAGGAAAACGACCATGATCATTCAGCAAGTTGCCGGCAAAGAAGAAATTCCCTTTGCTGGTCAACGGACCACCAAATGTTACCTCGGCAGTTGTTCTGGGTTTATCGCCGTATTCGTACATCCCGGGTTTCCATTGCATTAACGCAGCCAAATCGGTCTGACCGGCGTCGATTAATGCTTGTTTGTGTGCCATATACATGTCGGCAGCAGTTTTACCATCGGCAATAACGGCATCATAACAATTCGGCCCGGCATGTTTCAAACCACCCAGGCTTGATCGGGTATAAACTTTTCCGGTATATTGCCGACCACCGCTTTTGGATGCAATATTGATAACACCGGCAGATGCATCATACTCTGCATTAAAAGTTCCGGCAATAACGTCGGCTTCAGAAACGGTGCTCTGACTGACATTACCAACAGTCTGCACCATTTTCGATGACCGGCCTCTCGGGTCAACATTAGATTCCGAATAAAACTCACCTGTGCTGGAACTCATTGAATTAGTGTTTCTTTTGACGTTGGTGTAAGGATCAGTACCGCCACCTGTAGAAGACATGGGATCAGTAATATTTACGCCATCGATCAAATAAGCAACACCCGCCTTGTTTGCACCACGCATACTCTGCGTTGTTACAGAAGTCTGCAAAATTTCATTCAAGTCGTTAACCGGTAGAACGTTATCCACAACTTCCGGGCTGAAAGTAACTTTTGTGGCTGTCATCGATTTATCGACGATAGGCCGTTCTGCCACGACCGAAACGGTTTCTCCGGCGATAACCGTAGCTTTCAACACTGCATTTACTTCTGTCGTTACATCCAACTGCGTCCGTACGTTTTTTATCTCCTGAGTTGCATAACCTATCATGCTAATTTTAAGGGTATAACTTCCCGGGGGTACATTAAGTATGAAATACTTGCCGTCAATATCTGCAGCCGCACCAAGAGTTGTTCCGACAATTTGTACATTCGCGCCGGGAAGTGCGTCTCCAGTACCATCCTCGGTTATAGTGCCCGCTATTTTACCTAGTCCGGCAAAAGCTGGCATTCCATAAACCAATAAAATTAAAAAAATCAAGCTTATGGATGCAAGCGCTAATTTAAAATTCTTCAGCATTATTAAAGTCCTCCAATTTATCATTTGTGTTGTAAATTACAGCTTCAAATTGGGGCAGGTAACTAAAAAACAGTTACCCTCAATCAAAGGTTTGATCTTGATTTTGTGTCATATTGACCCTCCGATTTTTGCTCAAAATTACTTGGTGGTAACTAGATTGAATATCTTTTCCAATTCCTCCTTTCTTGGTTCTTCGCATAAAAAGGTCAATTAAAGTGCTATGAATTCAATTTCCAGACATCACCTCCTTTGCCAAGTTAAAAAGTTTTGGTTTTAAATTAAGATGTATAGCATAGTTTAGCTTGCCTTGGTAGAATATACACGTAAATTATGCTTTTCGGTCACTTTTAAATGCATCTTCATCGCATGAAAAGCTTCCTTACTATCCTGAGATACGATTGATTCAAATATTTTTTCATGATATCTAGTTGTAATTTTTACGACCTGCTCATCATAAAATACTGGAGGATGAAACTTGGAAAGAACATGGAATATGGGTTCTAAAACTATAGGCATTAACGGATTGTTACATGAATTTACAATAGCAATATGAAACTGAATGTCCGCCTGGCTAATCTTGATGATGTTTTCCTTTGCCGCTTGCATCGAATCCAAACATTTTCTCATTTCATTGAGGTCTTTTTTTGACCTGTATTGTGCACTCAAAGAAGCCACTTCAGGCTCAATCAGCTTGCGAACATCTAAAATATAATTTAATCCTTTATTACCGCACCTGTAATTTACCAATTGGGAAAAAGGGTCGAGCACATTATTTATGGTGGGTTCCCGAACGGTTGCGCACTTGCCCTTTTTTATGTTAATAAGCCCTTTGGCGGAAAGGATGAATAACGCTTCTCTTACAACACTCCTGCTAACTTGAAATATATTACACAGTTTATTTTCGCTTGGTAAATTATCACCCGCAACAAAAACCCTTTTTTCAATTGCTTCTCTAATCTGCTCCTCAATCTGCAGACTAAGCTTCATTGGTCTTTCAATATTGCCGGGTAAAAAATCACCGTTTTCATTCATAGTAAATAACTTTTCCACCAGAGTGAACGTAGCCACTTATCATACAAGTTACCGCTTGCTAATATAACTTTTCAATTTTAAAAAGCAAGGATTTTTTGATATTTTTTATAAAACATCACTCGTTGCTGGAAAATGAAATGCAATTCCTCTGCAGATTGCCCGATGCAATGTGCCAAGATACTGCGCACTGCATTTTTTTGCAAAACTTTTTTCATTCTTTGGAGAGTGTACAAGTTTAATATTATAACTGATATTTTTTATTTTTATTCCTCAAGGGAAAAATTCTCCAAACAACCCTATCTACCAATGAAACTACCGGTTACAATCAATGAAATCCCTGGTACTCATTGCTGAAAATAAATTTAACTTGAAATTAAGTCATCATATTCTAAATTACCTCATCAATATGGTGCTGCAAACACGCGTGACATACGCAACGAAAAACCTTTTCTTTCGTCTGAATATTATTTATCTCCGACCAGACAAGATTCCTCCGTAGTAGAAGATTTGCAGGAATTGATGGTTCTGAATAAAATCAGACCCTATTTTCTGCTTATTCACGTGCGGGAATCGAGTGACATCAAACGCGTTAAAACGCTTTTAGATACAATCGGAAACAAAATTGAGCTTGTTCCGCTCGATATTTTTCTTAAACTATCCGCCAGCAATCCGACGTTTAAAACTCGCTTTTTGGATGATGTTGTCGGCAAAAATTAACCATGCTGTGCAGAGCAAACATGCTTTCTGTTTTGCAAAAACACAGCATATTCTGAGGAGAAATCATAATGTCCAATTATAAATACTTTATTTTATCACTGGCGATCATTGTTCTGCTTCCAGCCGTCAGCTTTTGTGCCGGCACACCGGACTTTTACGGACAATGGACTCTTGTGCCCTACAAAAGCAGCGAAATTTCTCTTTACAGAACGCTCTCTGTGGAATTTCAACAAAACGATAAAGGCTTAATTCTCATTCAAAAATGGGGAGCGCGGCGTAGCTTTGCGGATACGCTTATGCTAAAGACCGGCGGTACGGATAACAAGATACCAATTACAAACCGGGTTTTCCCAAGCAATGTCTTTATGGGTTTGTCCATGCCGGTCGGCTCAACTCGTCATGTAACGGCA
>Ga0114931_10001851_pt1 | contig 26933 bp, 12 predicted proteins | sample 2SBtaG_FD_89579 | JGI IMG/M metagenome (GOLD analysis project Ga0114931, IMG submission 89579) | Deep subsurface microbial communities from Kolumbo volcano to uncover new lineages of life (NeLLi) - 2SBTROV14_V59a metaG | ecosystem: Environmental > Aquatic > Marine > Volcanic | place: Kolumbo... | reverse complement strand
GTTCCATAAATGGAACCTTTCAGGGTTTTTTCGGCATAAACCAGCGAGTTGATGTTGATCATGGCTCTGGCATCAGGACGACCTATTCCAACCACGACACAGGTTCCGCCTTTGCGCGTCACATCGTAGGATTGCTCGACCGTCACAGGCAAACCAACTGCTTCGATCGCAAAATCCACTCCGAGGCCCCCGGTCAAATCCATGATGGCCGCGACGGGATCGTTTTCTTTGCTGTTGATAAAATGAGTCGCCCCGAGTTGCGCGGCATAGTCCTCTTTCGTTGGGAAAGCGTCTATCGCAATGATCGTCGAAGCCCCCGCCAAACGGGCGCACTGGATGGCGTTCAAACCAATTCCACCGGCTCCGAATACGGCGACGGTCGAACCCATCTCCACCTTGGCCGCATGAAAAACTGCCCCATACCCGGTAATCACGCCGCATCCGATCAGAGCCGCGTTTTCCATGGAGTAATCCCGGTCGATCTTCACCACCGCGCCCTCCGGCATCGTAGATTTTTCCGAAAAAGTGGAAACACCGGCGTAATGTTTGATTTCGTCTCCCCGGGCATTCCTGAAGCGCGTCGTTCCGTCCGGCATCCGCCCGGTAAACCTCATTTTGGTTCCGACATCACAGAGCGCCGGTCGACCGCCAAGACAGTATTCGCACATGCCGCAGGACATTCTCCAAATCGGAATCACCGCGTCGCCCGGCTCTACCGATTTGACTCCTTTACCGACTTCCTCGACCATCCCCGCGCCTTCATGCCCGAGTATGATCGGCATTTTCATCGGTTGATCGCCTTTCATCACATGCAGGTCGCTGTGACAAACTCCCGCCGCGTGCATCCGGACCAATACTTCGCCGTCTTTCGGAGGAGCCAGCTCGACCTCCTCGATACGCAGGGCTTCATTGGGAGAGTAGAGGACGGCGGCGGCAACTTTCATATTCGCGGAAGTATAGAGTTTCCGGGAAAATATGCCAGCCCGCAGGACGGTGGATCCACTCTGTATCTGATAAACTCGTGAAATTTGACCTGCTGCTTTGTCGGAATAGATGGAAAAGCCCCTTTTGTCCCGGGCCGTCGTTGTTCCGCCGCGGCCCGGTCCGCGGACCCTCTCTGTCCCCTGAGCGTTGCGTCCGGTGTCCCGCTGTGGTAGTTTAGCGGAGATTGATTGTCCAAAGCAGTCAAGCCCTCCCCTTCAACCACACGATTTACAACCACCTTTTCCATGCAAAACGGCGACTCCGATAACAACAACGCCCCTAACAACCGCAACCACGGCGGAGGGGACGACGGGAAGGGCTTTAATTGGAAGGGATTGATCCTTCTCTCCGTGGCCCTGGGACTTTTCATCCTGGCTTTCAAGGCGGACAAATTAACCAATCGCACGGAAACGCTGACTTACGCGGAGTTCAAAGAAATGGTGGTCGGCAAGCGCATCCATATCGATGAGAAAGCGAAGCCCCCCATGTTGCTCAGCCTTGTCCAGAAAGACGCCAGTATGAAGCAATATTTGACAGGCTGGTATGAGGTGGAAAATCCCGCCAAAGAAAATGGAGCCCGCTACAAGGCGTTCACGGTTCCCATTATCCTTGGCTATGTGGGGGATGATCTCAAAAAACTCCTGGCTGATAACAATTTGGAAATCTCAGATCTTCCCACTGCCTCCGACGGTATCGGCACGGCCCTGCTCTCCGTTTATGTTCCCTTGCTTCTTCTTCTGGTTCTGTTGTATCTGTTGTTCCGACACCAGATCAGGTCTGCCGGTCGCGGAGCCATGAGCTTTGGAAAGAGCAAGGCCAAACTCATGACCATGGAAAAGGGTAATGTCACCTTCAGAGATGTGGCTGGCGTCGAAGAAGCCAAAGAAGAGCTTTGGGAAATCGTTGAATACCTGAAGGATCCGAAAAAATTTCAGCGTCTTGGAGGCCATATCCCGAAAGGTGTGTTGATGGTCGGTTCTCCGGGTACCGGAAAAACTCTGCTCGCCAGAGCCGTTGCCGGGGAAGCTGACGTGCCTTTCTTTTCCATCAGCGGATCGGACTTTGTGGAAATGTTCGTGGGAGTGGGCGCCTCACGAGTTCGGGATATGTTTGAGCAGGGCAAGAAAAATGCTCCCTGCCTCGTCTTTATCGACGAGATCGACGCAGTGGGCCGACACCGGGGTCATGGTCTCGGTGGCGGGCACGACGAACGGGAGCAGACGCTCAATGCCCTGCTGGTTGAAATGGATGGATTTGATACTCAGGAAGGAGTTATCATCATTGCGGCGACCAACCGCCCGGATGTACTGGACCCTGCGCTGTTGCGCCCCGGTCGCTTTGACAGGCAGATCACAGTGAATCTCCCCGATGTGAACGGGCGGGAGGCGATCCTGAAAGTCCATGCCAAAAAGGTCAAAGTGGCGAAAGGGGTGGATCTCGCCATTGTGGCGCGGGGAACTCCGGGTTTTTCCGGGGCCGAGCTTGCCAACATCATTAATGAGGCCGCTCTTCTCGCCGCGCGAAAGGGTCTCAAGGCGATTACCCTGCCTGAATTTGAAGAAGCCCGTGACAAAGTGAGGTGGGGTCGTGAGCGCCGGAGTCTGGCCCTGAGCGAAAAAGACAAGGAGAAGACAGCCTACCACGAAGCAGGGCATGCCATCCTACTTTGCCTCCTTGAAAATACGGATCCGGTTCACAAGGTCACGATCATTCCCCGGGGGCCTTCTCTCGGTTCAACCATGTGGCTTCCGGCGGAGGACAAATTTACCCATCGGAAGAGTGAGTTACTGGATGAACTCGTCGTTGCCATGGGAGGGCGCGTTGCCGAGGAGGTCGTTTTCGGGGATGTAGCCAGTGGCGCCAGTGGCGATATCAAGCAGGCCACCTCCATTGCCCGTAACATGGTCTGTCAGTGGGGCATGAGCGAGGAGCTGGGCATGGTCGAATATGGCGATAATCAGGAGCACCTCTTTCTGGCCCGTGATATGGGATCTTCCAAGACTTATTCGGAGGCAACTGCCGTGAAGATCGATGCCGAAGTGAAGCGTTTCATCGACGAAGCCTACAAGAGGGCCACGGACCTCATTCTGGCCAATCGAGATAAACTGAACGCCATCGCCGAAGGGCTGCTGGAATACGAGACCCTGGATCGATCTCACATTGAAGAAATCATGAAATATGGGGAGCTGAAGAATCCTCCCAGTTCGCCCACGCCGCCTGATTTGCCGGAAGAAGAGGAGGACGAAAAAAAGCCCGAAAAGCCCGCCAAAAAGGAGAAAGAAGACGACGGCGACCTTCCCGGTGAGTTGGCTCCCGTTGGCGCCTAGTCTCCGTGACCGACGAGGAATGCGGAAATCGATGAAAAATCCGCGATTTGCCTGCCATCCATGGGAGAACCGAGCCTTGCGTTTCCTGGTCGGTTATCAATTTATCGGTGCGGTCATTTTTGCGACCTTGCGCAAGCCCGGATCTTTCAAGCGCGTTCCCGACACAAAAGCTCCCCCTTTTTTCGGGGAGTTTCTTCTCCCGCGGTCTCCCGAAGGCACGACCTCAGAATGAATCATTTTCATTCGGTTTTTTCCATCGGATCTTCGCGATCCAGATTCGATTGTCCGCTCCCCGCCGGATCAGTGGATCGGGATCATGATAGTTGGGGCCCGGCCCCTGCATCCATTCAGTGACAGTTACCCAGGTTTCATCCGGACTGACTTCCGTCACACCGAAGTTCCCCAGTCGAGCCCCCTTCTCCGGCACCAGGATTTGCTCACTTTCCCGGATCACATTTAATTTCACCGGATCAATCCTTGCAATAAACAGGGGAGCACGATGCCTCATCACATGATCATTGTTCGCGCCACGTCTGGTATAAACCAAAAACAAGGCATCGGGGTGGCAAACCCAATGTTGCTGGGTGTTGTAGTTTCCCAAATCCAAGCCGTCATCAAATACCCATTTTTTCGGTTCACCAAAGTGGAGGCCGTCTTCGCTTACGGAAACGTACCCATGATCATCATTGCGCATGGTCAAAAAGAATCTTCCTCCGAAACGGGTGATCGACGGTTCATAAAGACCTCGTTTCACCGGCACGGACAGTTCGTCTCCGTGCTCGAGGTATTTCAAAGTTTCCCCGTCAAAGGAACAACGCATCACCGTAACGCGGTAATGAGTCTGGGTGGGCTCCTTAAAATAAATTGGGAGCAGGACGTCACCGTCCGGAAGATCATATCGCTGCACAGAGCCGGCGCCCGCGTTTTGAAATTTCAGGTCCCCTGGCATCTGCACCGTCTTCCATGGTGACCAGTTCCGTGAAGCCGGTTCATAGATCGCATAAGCCGTCCCTCGCGGACGAACCCGCATCACCTGGTTATTTTCATAAACGACCGTGTGACCGGTGCCGAGGAGTTTCCCGGTGGCATGGTGCCATTTTGGGGTGAAATCGCAGACCGTGATCTGGAGCTTCGTTTTCTGACCAAAAGAAAAAGGCCGCCGGGCAAAGGATTTGTGTTCCTTCGGATCCGTCCATGTCCTGCCCAGGTCAACGGTATCCATCTCATTCAGTGCAAAGAACACATCGGAACCCGAAAGCTGCAATTTCTGAAGAGTCATGACGACCAGGGGAAGAGGAGTTGGATTGGCGGCACTCTTCGCCGGAATGGCGCCGGCACGGGCGTGAACCCAGCAGGTTTTCCGGTCAAATCCCTTCCGGGCGACGGAGAGATCGATCCGGTATATGGAATCGGTGGCGTGGGCCGTCTCACCGGAAAAGAGAGCGGCGCCGACCATCAGCAGACGAAGCAGGCGAATTTTCATGGCAGGATGCTGGTGAGTGGAGGAAGAAAGATTTGACGAGGAAGTTCTCCCGGAGCTTGTTAAGACTATGCCCATTGCCAATGTCTCACCAGAGAAAACACGCATCGGATGGATTGGCCTCGGCGTCATGGGATCCAGAATGTGCGGTCATTTAATGCAGGCCGGATTTGAGGTGCGTCTCTACTCCAGAACGAAATCCAAAGGAAAATCTCTAATGGATCGAGGGGCCATCTGGGTCGACTCACCGCGATCACTGGCAGCGGCCTCGGATATTGTATTTTCCATCGTAGGATTTCCCGGAGATGTCCGCGATGTCATTCTGGGTAAAGAAGGAGTGTTGAGAGGAGCGAAAGAGGGGATGGTTCTCGTGGATATGACGACCAGCGAACCGTCCCTCGCCGTCGAAATTGCCAAAGCGGCCGGGGAAAAAGGTGTTTACAGTCTGGATGCACCGGTTTCGGGAGGAGATGTTGGCGCCAAAAATGGAACACTTTCCATCATGATCGGTGGCGATCAGGAAATTGCCAGGGCCCTGCAACCTTGTTGGGATGAGATGGGAAAAAAGGCGGTTTATCAAGGAGGTCCCGGCGCCGGACAACATGCCAAAATGGTCAATCAGATCTTGATCGCCTCGAACATGATTGGTGTTTGTGAGGCACTGCTCTATGGGTACAAGGCCGGCTTGGATCTGCCTACGGTGTTGGAATCCGTCGGGTCAGGGGCCGCGGGAAGTTGGTCACTTTCCAATCTCGGGCCGAGAATCATGGCGAACAATTTCGATCCTGGATTTTTTGTGGAACACTTTATCAAAGATATGGGGATTGCCCTGGCGGAGTCGCGAAAAATGCAATTAGCGTTGCCGGGACTGGCTTTGGCCCACCAGTTGTATGTGGCGGTTCAGGCACAGGGCTACGGACGAGAAGGAACCCACGCCCTGCAACTGGCACTGTCTGATCTGGCCGGAGTTGATTGGAGAAAGCGTTAGCCCGAATATTTCACCAACTTTCCCGCGGCTTGCTGCCCCTCATTCTGTCTGTGTTCCGCTCGACCTTTGTTTGGGCGGCATGTCCCCATCCGGCCCTGCACAAAGATCCTGGCGCGCCCTGGCGGAATAGCGTTCAGGGCGTCTCGCGACGAAAAGTTCACAAAATATTCGGGTTAGGAGACCGCGGAAAAACCCCGAAACGTAAAATCAGATCTATTTTTCCAGGGAGTCACACCGCGGACCGGATGGTGCTGATGTGGGGACAGCCGCCTTACTTGTTTGCGCTGTCAGCTTGAACCGGAAAAGCGCTTGCAGTTCCCGATTCGTCAGGTTCCCTACCCCTACTCATGAAATTTCTCTTGGTCAAATGGGGATGCGCCTGTTCCTTCCTGCTCATTTTCACTTTCCCGGTGTGCCTGCCCGCGGATGAGCTGCCCCTCCTTTTAAAGGAGGATTTTACCCGTGGCTTTGCCCGTTGGGAAACGACGGATGACAATGCCTGGAGAGTCCGCGAGTTCGGGGAAAAGAAGAATCGCGTCTTCGAATTGTTCGAGGCATCGAACTACAAACCGCCCTACCGCAGTCCGGTGAACATCGCCCTGCTGAAATACAACACCGTGGGCGACTTCGTTCTCACCGCGAAAGCTCGCACGACAACGAAGAGCTACGGTCACCGCGATATGTGCCTGTTTTTCGGGTATCAGGATCCGGCGCATTTCTATTACGTGCATCTCGGACAAAAAATGGATGACCACGCCAATCAGATTTTCATCGTCAACGAGGCGCCCCGGACCAAAATCTCCCAAAAAACCACCTCCGGGACTCCCTGGAAAGAGGATACCTGGCATCAGATCAAGTTAGTGCGCGAGGTGAAGAGTGGACTGATCGAAGTCTATTTTGATGACATGGAAAACCCCGCCATGCTGGCCCATGACAAGATCTTTGAATGGGGCCGGATCGGACTCGGTTCCTTTGACGACACCGGGATGTGGGACGACGTGGAACTCCGCGGCATTAAAGTAAAACCCCGTGGAGAAGACACGACCGCCGACCCCAAAACATTGAAGTATGAAAAGTGGACTCCGGACTTCCAGATTTACAATGCCATTGCCCTGAGTTTCGACGAAAAGGGCAGGGCTTACGTCACCGCCGCTCGCCGCCGGGTGGCTCAGGATCTGGCCATCCGCGAGGAATGGATGGTCCATGATCTGCAATTGCGCTCCGTCGATGACAAACGCGCATTTTATCATCGCGAGTTGGATCCGAAAAACGGAACCAGCCAAGCCAATAAACGCAACGTTGTGGATTACAACAAAGACGGCTCCAACGATTGGCGCGACCTCATGGTATTGAGCGACACCATTTACCGGGTCTAAGACAGCGACGGCGACGGTAAAGCCGATAAAAAAACCACTTACGCCACCGGCATCAAAACGGAGATCACCGGCAGTATGGCCGGGGTGCTCTATTTCAATGGCGACGTCTATGCGACGGTTTCGCCGGAGCTGATGAAATTCCGCGACATCGATGACGATGGCGTGGCCGATCAGCAGAAGTCCATCGCCCACGGTTTCGGCGTCCATGTGGCTTTCGCCGGTCACTACATGCATGGATTGAACAGGGGGCCCGACGGCCGCATTTACTGGACCATAGGCGACAAGGGACTCAATGTGACCTCGCGGGAGGGCATCCAATACGAATATCCCAATGAGGGCAGCATGATGCGCTGCGAACCGGACGGATCCCATTTCGAAGTTTACATGCATGGTTTGAGAAATCTCCAGGAACCCCGTTTTGATGCCTACGGAAACTGGTTCGGAGTCGATAACGATGGCGATAGTCCCGGCGAGATGGAGCGCTTCGTGTATCTGGTCCAGCACATGGACGTGGGCTGGCGAATCAACTGGCAGTATTTCAAGGGCGACTACAACTTCTGGACCAGCGAGGGAATGTTCAAACCCTACTTCGACGGTCAGCCCGGTCACATTGTTCCGGCGATCCAAAACTACGTCAACGGCCCTTCCGGGTTTGCCTGGAATCCCGGAACGGCCCTCAGCCCGGAATACCGGAACTACTTTTTCATCACCCAGTTTTCATCCGGCTACCAGAACGCCTTTCAGGTAAAACCAAAAGGCGCTTCGTTTGAGATGATTCACGATCATATCATCGGAAACGGCGTCCCGCTCGTCGGTTTAAACTGGGCGCCCGACGGCGGACTTTACGGAACCGACTGGGGCGGCGGTTACCCTCTCAATGACAAGGGAGGCATTTGGAAAATCGACGTGCCGGAATACGCCAACTCCAAAGAGAGAAAAGAAACAGGCCGACTGCTTCGGGAGGGAATGGCGGGCAGAAAGGTGGATGCCCTGATCAAACTGATGAGCCATGCCGACCAGAGAGTGCGGCTGGCCGCGCAATTCGAGCTGGCCAGAAGAGGCCAGTCCCATGCGCTGGAACAAACCGCCCTGGATCGGGAACAATCCCAGATGGCCCGTATTCATGGGCTTTGGGGGTGGGGACAGTTGCAGCGGAAAAAGAGCGACCGCAGACCCTCCCGCATACTGGTTCTGGCATCCGATCCGGACCCGGAAATTCGAGCGCAATTTTCCCGTACTATTGGCGACATCGGCCCGATCAACGATGAGGCAAGCATCGACAGCCTGATCGCTTTGCTCAGGGATAAAAGCCCCCGGGTGCAGTGTTTCGCCGGAATTTCCCTGGGAAATCTGAACGCCAGGAAAGCCTGCAAGCCGCTGATTGACTTTGCGGGGACCATCCGGCGTGATCAAACCTACTTGCGGCACGCCGCTGTCACCGGCCTGACCCATTGCGCCAAAGTGGAGCAGTTGACAGGGTTGGGTGAGGCGCCCAATCCTGTTGTGCGCCATGTCGCGCTGCTGACGCTGCGGCGGCTCCACAGTTCCGGAGCAGCCGAATTCCTCAATGACAAAGAAGAATTTATCGGCACTGATGCCGCCCGCGCCATTCACGATGACGATTCGATTGTGGCGGCCCTTCCGCAATTGGCGGCATCCCTCAATCGGACTGCATACCGTGGTGAGGCGTTTCTCCGTCGGGCGGTCAACGCCAATTTTCGGGTGGGCGATCCCGATTCCGCCAGACGTCTGGCTCTCTTCGCCGCCAATGAAAAAAATGCCATTGCCATGCGACTGGATGCCCTGGCGGCCATGGCTCTCTGGTCCGATCCGCCGGTGATTGATCGAATCGAGGGATGTTATCGGAAACTCCCACCGCGAGATGTCGAGGGGGCCGCCATGAAGGTGGCCCCTGTCATGCCTGAATTGCTGACCAACAGTGATCCCCGGATCAGCGCGGCAGCCATGCGCCTGGTCAGGGGCATGAATATCACGATTGATCCGGTTGCCTTACTCAGCGTAATCAAAAACAAAAACAAGGCATCCGAGCTGCGGGTCGCGGCTATCAATGCCATGTGGAAACAGGGCGCCGCCCAGCTTTCCGATGCCTTGGAAATTGCCTATGCCTCACGGGACGCCGTGCTGCGCGCCCGTGCGCTGCGCCTTTCAGCCGACCTCGATTCCGAAAAAGCCGTGCCACGGGCGGACGGGATTCTGAAGAAGGACGGCGACCTCTACGAGAGTCAGGAGGCCCTTTTCACCCTCTCCAAAATTGCCAATCCGGCGGCGGACAGAGTCATTGCCGGGTGGGCGGAGAAACTCGCCAGAGGAGAAGTCAGACTGGCTCTGCAGCTGGATGTCATCACCGCGGCCCAGGCCAGGGCCGATGCTTCGCCAAAGATCAAAGAGGCCCTGGCGGCCTTTGAGAAGAGCAGGAAACCCGGTGACCTGCTGGCGAACTATCAGGAATGTCTCCAGGGTGGCCGGGCCGAAAAAGGGAGGGACATTTTCATGAATCATATCGCCGCGCAATGTGTGCGCTGCCACAAATACAAGGATGGCAAAGGCAGTACCGTGGGGCCGAACCTCAAGGCCATTGGTGTCAAAAATGACCGCCGATATCTGCTGGAGTCGATGCTGAATCCGCAGGCGGTGATCGCGCCGGGTTACGGTACTATTTCCCTGACTCTGAAAAACGGAGATACCGTTGCCGGCCAGTTTCGCAAGGAGACAAAAAAAGAAGTCGAAGTCCGCGATGCACGGAATCAGACCATCAGAGTTCCCCTCGACCAGATCAAAGAGAGGACGCCCGTTATTTCGACCATGCCGCCGATGATCGCTCTGCTGAAGAAAAGCGAGATCCGCGACGTGGTGGCTTATTTGGCAACGTTGAAGGCGAAGGAGTGACGGCTTTGGTTTTTTCGGTGGCGCGGAGATTCTAAGCTTGTCGGAAAAGACGCGTTCCGATAGGATGGGGAACCGTGATGGAAAAAGTTGTGTTCGGGCGGGTGCATTGTTTCCCCGAAAAAACGTCTGTTTTCTGAAAGGATTTTCCTGAACCGAACGTATCCATTGCATTGCCCCCGTTTTTTTGTAACACGAGCCGCTTAAATCAACCTATGAATTCCCAGACACATCTCCCACGTCATTTCATCGCTGTAGGCACACTGGCCCTGATTTTTTCCGGCCTGCCCCTTCTGCCGGGACAGGATGCTGATCAGAACCAGAAGGCGGGCCTGACCTATAGGAAATTTCCGTCTCACTTCGGCGGATCGAACGCCCCGCTGACCCCGAATCCGGTCGTCATGCTTCAGTTCAATGCCCCGGTCAATGCCGAGGGCGCCCGCCTGTTTTTCCGGTTTTATAACAAGGAAAGAAAACGCTACCTGACGGCAAAGATCAAAAAGCCCAGCCTGAGAGAATTTGTTTCCTTTCATGTGAAGATGTCCGATGAAGAGAAGAAGGCTCTGGATCTGAATCAGTTTTTGCTGGTGAAACCGGCCAGTTCATTGGCGGAAGATGCCACTTGGTATCTGATTGTCGGGAAAGGCCTCAGCAGTAGTGACCGGACCCACGAGTTCGCCCGGGGGAAGGCCGATTACCTCGGGATGCTTCGGTCCTTTGCGGTCAACAGCATCGCGGCTAAGGTGGACTACGACTCTCCGAGAACCATTGAAATCAATACGAACAAAGCCCGGCTTCATCCGAAGTTTCGCGGTGAAGCCCTGGCGGATTATGTTTCCGTCAAACCGGAACCAGAAGGTTTTTCCATCAAATCCCGCTACAACGGTTTGACTCTTTCGGGGGAGTTTGACTATGACCGGCAATACGAAGTGATCGTCAGGGATGGCCTGGTTGCCGACGACACCACTCAACTGGCCCGTCAGGTCCGGAAATCTGTCATTTTTCACCCTGACAAAGGCTATCTGACCCTACCTGATTTTTCGACTTCGCAAAGTGCCAGCGGTCTCCGCAAATTTGATCTGCATACCGGAAATCTCAGCGGCGTTCACACCCAGTTGAAAAAGCTGGACGGCGATTCTTTAATTTTTGCCCTGCGAGGTTATAGCAAAGAATACGAAGGCTGGGGTGGAAAGCAGAAGACGCCGTTTAACCTGGTGCCCGGCAGGAAGATATATGATTCTTTTCGGAAACGGCGGGCCGGTTTTGACAAAAGCGAAACGGTGCACTACGACTGGGATACCCTGACGGGAGGCCAGAAATTCGGGGCTTATTTTTTCTGCGCCGAAGGTGAATCGGATGCGGTTGCTGATTATGCGGTCGGAGGACAGTCAATTGTCCAACTGACCGACATGGGTCTTGCCTGGAAACGATCCGGAACGGATACCGTGGTTTACACCTTTTCTCTGGAAAAGGGGACGCCTTTGGCGGGTGTGAAACTCAATTTGCTCGACGGTGAAGGTGTCTTGATTGTCGAAGCGGAATCGGACGCGGATGGAGTCGCCCGGTTTTCCGTCAAAGACTATGGAAGTCTGGAGGGCGGTTGGCTGGACGCCCGCTTTCAGGATGATCGCCACGTCATCAGCTTCGGGAAATACATTGACACGATGAGTCTGTGGAACTTTTCCATTCCCTACCGTTACGACAAACCGATCGAAGGAGAACGCCGCACCCTGTTGTTTACTGATCGTCCGGTTTACAAACCGGGTGAGGAAGTTTTTGTGAAGGTGATCTCCCGCCTTGTCACTCCGGATCAACTGCTCCCTGCCGGGGGCGGAAACGCCAGGCTCCGCATCATGGACCCGCGTAATCGCAAGATTCTGGAACGTGACATCGCGCTCAGCTCCAGGGGAAGTTTCGATGGTTCCTTCACTCTGCCGGATGCCGGTCTGGGCTGGTATGAAATGCAGATCGATTTCAATCCACCGCCCACCGAGGCAGACCGGCAGGCCGGTAACGGGCGCGACAAAGACTGGCGACTGATTACCCGTCGATCTTTCCAGGTGGAGGAATATCGAGTCAACACCTTTGAAGTTGCTCTCAAGGCGCCGCCTCAGTTTCAAGCGGGAGACCAAATTCAAATCCCTGTTTCCGCCAAATATTATATGGGCAAACCGCTGTCCAAATCGGTCTTGAATTGGAGCGCCCATTCCACCAGCGGATACCCGGAACTCCGGGGATTCGAGGATTTCCGCTTCGGGGACGGTTCCCGGGCCGATGAGGGTAGCACTTTTTCCACCAACGACAGCATTCACCTGAGTGGAGACGGGCAGGCTGACATCAGTCTGCAATTGCCGGAACAGACCGAAATTCCCTTTCCCCGCCGTGTCTCTCTGCGTGCCGAAGTCATTGATGCCAACCAGCAGACCGTAGCCACCAGTGTCAGTTTCACCGTTCACAGCTCGGACTACTACATTGGGCTGCGCCCTCCGGAGGGAGTGTATCGTGCGGGAGACACCGTTCCGATTTCTATCGCCACGGTGGCAGCCGATGGAAGTGTGTTTACCAAGCCAGTCGCCGCTACGATCCGGGCGGAAAAGGAAATTTGGAACACCGTGAAAGTCCGGGGAGCCCAGGGAAAAATAACCACCCGGAATGAGCGGACCCTGGAACTGGTGTTTGAAAAAAAGGTCAACCTGCGGACCTCGGTTGATCCCTCCAGCGGTCTGGCTCATGCGATGACTCAGGAAATTCCCTTTTCCGAGGCCGGCACTTTTGTGATCACCGTCGAAGCCCGGGATGATTCGGGCAGAAAAGTGCTGAGCAACAGCAAATTTAATGTGATCGGAGCCACTGAACCCAACTGGTCCTGGTATGACGTGGTGCGGGTCGATGTCATTCCGGACAAGGAAACCTATCACATCGGCGACACGGCCAAACTGTTGGTGAGGTCTCCGGTTTTCGGTCACGCCCTGATTACAACCGAACGCGGCGGTGTTCGGACGACGCAATCCCGCCCGATTGATCAGTATGAAACCATTATTGAAGTGCCCGTTGAGAAAGGTGACGCCCCAAACATTTTTGCATCCGTTTTGATTGTCCGGGGATCTCAGGACAGCACTCACAAATACACCAGTACCGATTACCGGATGGGTTACTGCCAATTGAAGGTGGTTGATCCTGCCGCGGAACTGGCCGTCACCATTGACGCCGGTGATGCGGAATATTATCAACCCGGTGAGTCGGTAAAAGTGGAGGCACTCATTGCGGATAACAAAGGCCAACCGGTCCCCAATGCCGAAGTCACCCTCTTTGCGGTGGATGAAGGAGTCCTCAGCCTGACAGGACACAAAACTCCCGATCCGGGAAAGGTTTTTTACAAACCGTTTCCCTTGTCCGTTTCCACCGGGCAGTCTCTGAGCGACCTCCTTTCAGAAAATCCCGCGGAACAGGATTTCGGGAACAAGGGATATGTGATTGGTGGAGGCGGAATGACCGGCGGGCTGGATCCTGATAAAATCAGAAAAGATTTTAAGCCCCTCGCTTTCTGGAAAGGCGCTCTCCATAGCGGGGATGACGGACGCATTGTCACGACCTTCATTGCGCCTGACAACCTCACCACATTCCGAATTATGGCCGTCGTGGCCGAGGGGGATCGTTTTGGCCATGCGGAGAAGCCGGTGGTCATCAACAAACCACTGATCATCGAACCGGCCCTTCCGGGATTCAGTAATTTGACCGATCAGGTTGATCTCACGGCGGTTCTGCACAACAACACGGATGCGTCTCAGGATTTGGAAGTCACCGTCACTCTTGACGATCATGGAGTTTTTCTCGATCAAATCAGTAACGGCCCGATCCCCACGGCCTTGACGGAGGGAAAAGGCGACAAACGCCGGGTGGAGCGGGTTTCGCTTGGCGCCGGAGCCACCGGGACATTGCGTTTTCCCGTTGGAATGACCCAGGTCGGGGAGGCCAAATGGAACTGGAAAGTGGCGTCTCTGACAGATTCCAAATTGCGGGATTCCACGGAATCCACTCTTCCCGTCGGCTATCCTCTGCCTCTGTTGCGACAGTCCAAATCATTTCCCATTGAAAGTGAGGAGGATTTGAAAAATGTGTTGGAAAAGTTCAACCCCAGGCTCTTGAACGGGCATGGAAACATCGGCGTGACTCTATCCAATTCCCGGGTGATTGAGGCTTTGGACGCATTGGATTATTTACTGAAATATCCCTACGGCTGTGTGGAGCAGACCACTTCCACCACCTTGCCGTGGCTCAGTACCCTGCGGATGCGCCAGGCTCTTCCGGGCCTCAATAAAACCGAAGCCGAGGTGACAGCCATCGTTGAGAGTGGAGCCCGGCATCTTTTCAGCATGCAAACGAGAGATGGTGGCCTGGCCTATTGGCCCGGGGGAACGAAATCCGTTCTGTGGGGCAGTGCCTACGGTGGTATGGCCCTTGCGCTGGCTCAGAAGAGAGGGATTGAACTTCCCCAGGATCAGGTGGATGCCCTGTGGAAATACCTTTCCAAAAATCTCAGGGACGTCGCCAAACTCAACAAGCCCTACGATCTCTCCCAGCGTTGTCTGGCTCTCTATACCCTGGCTCTCGCCGGTAAGCCCGAGCCTGCCTATCACGAGATCCTGTTCAACAAGCGCGACCAGCTTCCCGCCGAAGCCAGAGCGCTCCTGGCTCTGGCCATGACTGAGGGAGCCTTGAAGGAGGAAAATCGCGTTGTTCTGGAGGAGTGCGTGAAGACCCTGCTGGACGACCCCGGCGCTGCGCCGGAAAGCGAGGTTTCCTGGTATCAGAGGCCCTATCTGGCCGCGACCCAACTGCTTGCCAGGCTGCGATTCAATCCCGAGGACGGGCGCATTGAAAAGCAAATGGACGATTTGATGAAGATGCGTAAACCCGATCGGGGTTGGGGAAGCACCTACTCCAATGCCTGGCCTCTTATGGCGGTTTCAGCGTACAGCGAATTGAAAGAGTCTGCTTTGAAACCCAACCAGGCTTCCGTAAAATTTGCCGACAATACCAGATCCGTCAGTTTCTCTCCCGAACCATCCAGTCAATCCCTGACCTTTGATTTCGAGGGCGATGTGCGCCAACAGCCGCTGTCGGTGAATGTGAAAAACAGCGGGAAACTGTACGCCACCGTCAATCTGGCCACCCGCCCGGAGACGATTCCTCTGAAGCCGGAAAACAAAGGACTCGGAATCATGCGTAGCTATCAAAAGGTCGCCGTTGACGGGGGGGTTGGTCCGGCGGATGACCTCATGGTTGGCGATTTGATCCTGGTTACCCTGAAAGTGAACATTCCCGATGATCGGCAGAGTTATCTGGCCATTGACGACCCTCTTCCCGCGATTTTCGAGGCGGTGAATCCGGACTTTCAATCGCAGCAGACTCAGCATGTGGATCAGGCAAAAAGTGGGAAGCGACTTCCACGACTTTACGCGAACTACCGGGAACTGAAGAAGGAACGCGCCCTGTTTTTTGCCGACTACTGTTATCGGGCGGGAGATTATCAAATTCAGTATCTGGCCCGCGTGGTGGCGCCGGGTAATGTGATCGCTCCACCCGCCAAGATAGAGGCGATGTATGAGCCTGAACGGTTTGGTCTCAGTGGAACACAACAGATATCTGCCCGACCACTGGATCTGGGAGGCCATCGTGTTGCCGCTCAATGATTTCCGGTAAATGAAACGTCGTCTGATCATTGCCGGCGCCCTCGGGGCGCTGCTCTACGGGATCACGCTTTATCTCGTTCCTCTCTTCTTTTCTCTTCCCCCGGACCTGGAAAGTTCGCCGCGACCGGGGCTCGTTTTTGAGGATCGCACGGGGCGAACCATGCGCCAACTCCTGGATAGGGACGGCCTCAAGGTCGATGAGTTCGTGCCCTACACCGATCTGCCGACCAATTTGATCAACGCTACGATTGCAGCCGAGGATTCCCGTTTTTTCCACCACAACGGAATCGATTGGATCGGTACAGGCCGCGCTGTGCTGGATGCTCTCTCCGCGGGGAAATTCGTTTCGGGTGCGTCCACCATCACCCAACAAACCATCAAGATTTCCTCGCCCCCCCGGCGGCGTAATATCACCACCAAGCTGGTCGAGACTTTGACTGCCAGGAAGCTGGAGATTTTCCGGAGCAAACAGGAAATCCTGGCTGCCTACCTGAACCGTCTGCCCTACGGAAATCAGTTCAAGGGATGCCGGGCCGCTGCCAGGGGGTACTTTGGGAAACCGGTGGCGGATCTTTCTATCGCAGAGGCCGCTTTTCTGGCGGGATTACCCAACAAACCTACCAAGTTCAATCCCTACCACAATTTTGAAGGCGCCAGGAAAAGACAGTTTCTGGTGCTGCAGAGGATGAAGAAGGAAAACCTGATCAGCGGGGAGCAATTCACGGTCGCCATGCTCGAACCGCTCCGCCTTCTCCCAAAGGGATCGCTCGCCTTTCACGCCCCTCATTTTATCGATCTGATCAGACGTCAGGAACCGGATTTGGTGAGGGAAAAACAGGCATCCGGTGAGGCGGTACGGACGACGCTTGATCTGGATCTTCAGAACATTGTCGAATCCATCGTTACCCGGGAGTTGAACCGGGTGGCGCAGCAGGCCGGGGAGGATTCTGATTTCCAGGCCGCGGTGGTGGTCATTGAAAACTCCACGGGCGAGGTCCGGGCCTTGACTGGTTCGCGCTCGTTTTACCAATCGAAGTCAGGCCAGATCAACGGCGCATGGACACCGCGGTCCGCCGGTTCGACGCTCAAGCCTTTCACCTACATCATGGCGTTGGAGAAAGGCTACACGGCGGCCGACATTCTGCCCGATACTCCGATCGAATACGTCACCGCGACGGGGATTTATCAGCCGGTCAACTATGATCGATATTTTCACGGACCCGTAACCGTTCGAAGTGCGCTGGCCAATTCCATGAACGTGCCGGCGGTGAAACTGCTCAATGCAATCGGCGGTCCCCGGCTACTGCATGGGCTGCTTCGCAATGATCTCCACTTCACCAGTTTACAAGACAGCGAGGTTGAATACGGGCTCGGCTTGACCCTTGGAAATGCCGAAGTTCGCTTGTTGGAGCTGACCAATGCCTATGCCTGCCTGGCGCGCCTGGGGAAGTATCAACCCTACCGGCTCGTCCAATCGCCGACTCAACCCTCTTTGGTCGAAGACCATACCCTCTTTGATCGGGATGCCGCCTGGCTGATCGCGGATATTTTGTCGGACAATCAAGCCCGCGCCAGGGCTTTCGGATTGAACTCACCGCTGCGGTTCCCATTCAAAGTGGCCTGCAAAACCGGAACCTCCACCGATTTTCGCGATAACTGGACACTCGGTTACACACCGGAATTTACGGTGGGTGTCTGGGTGGGGCGCTTCAATAATCGTCCTCTGAAGAAGCTTTCGGGAGTCATGGGTGCTGGTCCCGTTTTCCACGAGGTGATGAGCCACCTTTTTCGGGATCATCAGCCCTCCTGGTATCCCGAACCAAGTGGGCTCACCCGGGCCCGAATCGATTTGCTCAATGGAAAAATGATTTCAGGGGACAAGATTCAACCCCGGCGTGTGGCGGGCGAGGTATTTCTTGCCGGTCATTTGGCTCCGCTGGCCGGGAAGTCCGACTACACAGCGGACGGGAAAACAATTCTGCCCTTGAGCTACATGAATTGGTGGCGCAGCGAAGCCAACGACCTCCGAAGTGATGCTCGAATCAGGGAATTGGACACGGATCGCTGGGAGGAGTCGGGAAAAGCCAGACCGTTTCGTATCATCAGTCCGCTCCAGGGAACGGTCGCTTTTCTGGACCCCGACATTCCGAATGGGGGGGGACGTTTTCCCTTGAAGATCGCCGGCAGTGGCGGTGAAGTGATTTCCTGGAGGAGCGACAGTTTGAGGGTGGAGACCAAAAATGGTCATTCATGGGTCATCCTTCAGCCCGGGACACATCAGATCATCGCCCGGGATACCAGGACGGGCCGGGAAGTGGTTTCCCGCTTTGCCGTTGAGCAATTGTAGTGTTGGTTTCCGAGATCAGACAAGAAAGTTTCTGGATTCTTTCAGAGCTTGCGTTACGGATTTCCAGGAATGACTCACTCGCCACCCAGACCGGTCTGCCTCATTGGAGGCGGAATGATTTCCAGGATTCAGCTGCTGCCTTCGCTCTATCAGATGCAGAGGATTGGTTTGATTGGAGAGATTACCGTCTGTGCCCGGCGGAAATCCACCGTTTTGCCCCTGCTGGAGGATGAGGCGCTCCGGGCAGCCTTTCCGGGGCAATCTTTTGTCCCGTCACCCGGAGTTGATGACAGCGACGAATCTCATCCCGATCTCTACAAAAAGGTGCTTGATGCCTTGCCCGAACAAAGTGTGGTCTACATAGCCATTCCGGATCAGAATCATTATGAAGTCCTGTCTGAAGCACTCAAGAGGAACCACCACGTCATTTGTGTGAAACCACTGGTGCTGACCCATGGGCAGGCGCACGAAATTCAGGAACAGGCGCAGGAACGGGGCTTATTTGTCGGGGTGGAGTATCACAAGCGCTACGATGACCGCAATTGGATTGCCCGAAAAAAATACCGGAACGGGGATTTTGGAGAATTCAAACTGGGCCAGGCCTGTCTTCATGAAAAATGGTGGTACCGGGATTCCAATTTCATGAATTGGTGCACAACGGAGCAGACTGATTTTTTTGTCTATATCGGTTGTCACTACGTCGATTTGCTGAATTTCATCACCGGGCTGAAGCCCGTCTCTGTTTCTGTTCACGGAATTCCTGACAAGTTTCCCAACGGCAGCACGGGATACCTGTATACAGATGCCCGGGTTGTCTGGGAAAACGGGGGGGTTCTCAACGTGCAAAACGGTATTGCCTATCCCAATCAGGCGGTGGGTGGAAATGATCAGGGGATGAAGATTTACACCAAAGATGAGGCCAGCGGCGTGGGGGGATTTATTGAGCACGTTGATCATTTTCGCGGGGTGAGCTATTGCGCGGTGCAGGCCGGACCTGATGCGGGAGATACGGCGCATCACTGGGTGAACCCGGATTACTTTCAAATGATCGAGCGACCTGACGGACCCGGATTGCGGCCCGTCGGCTACGGATACCGAGCCGTGGAGCAACTCGTCACCACGGCTGCCCGGGTCGCTGATGCCGGGGACGGGAGAGAGCGGCGGAAGCTGATCTCGGAAATTGACGAGGCAGGCTGGCACGCCACACCGGCCAACAGCTTCTTTAACGAACTCGTTGTCGAAGCCGGTCGGCTCTCCATTCTCAACGACGCAAAAACGGTCAACATTCACTATGGAGACGCCCCGGGAGTGGACTTTGCCTGAACCTGCGTTTCTCGGGACATTTTCATTGAGAAAAGAGTTTCTCTTGCCAAGTTCAGCCCATGGGAAAATCCTTTGAATTTGAACCACTCCAACTGGAATCTCCAATTTCGACGCCGAACCGGGAAATCCAGACCCCCATCCCGGTGCCGGAATCGCGGGGGACCATTGAGACCCTCCGCAAGTATGAGCCCCAATCCATGAGCGGGCAGCCACTGGTTGTCTGGAATCGAGCTGAGGGGGTTCACGTATTTGACGACTACGGAAACAAATGGCTGGACTTCTCTTCCGGAGTGCTCGTGTGCAATGCCGGTCATGCTCGCCAGGAAGCGAAAGACGCCATGATGGAAGTGGGGAGCCGCCTGCACCACTCGTATTGTTTTCCCAACCGGGAACGCGCCGAACTGGCCGAATATATCGTGGAAAATTGCGCTCCTGAATACCTGGATAAAATTTTTCTCCTGACGACAGGGTCCGAAGCCGTTGAATGCGCCATTAAAATCGCCCGTGCCTATGCGCACCTGACCGGTGGCCCCGAAAAAGATTACATTGTGAGCTATGACGGTGATTTTCATGGGCGGACCATGGGCTCTCAAATGGCCGGCGGGATTCCCGTCCTGAAAGACTGGATAGTCCATCACGATCCCTGCATGTCCAACGCCCCGATACCCGATGGTTTCCGCGGGAAAGACACTTCCTTCGACGGTTTTCTCGGGGCCCTGAAGGCGCAGGGGGTCGAGCCGAAAAAAGTAGCGGGGATTTGCCTGGAAACCTATCAGGGGGGAACGGCGATTCTGCTTCCGAACGATTACATGGCAAAACTCCGAACCTTCTGTGATGAGAACGACATTCTCCTCATTTTTGATGAGGTCCAGGCCGGGTTCGGTCGTTGCGGGAAAATGTGGGGCTTTGAACATTACGGTGTGAAAGCGGATATGATCGTTTGCGGAAAAGGGATCGGATCCGGGATGCCCATTTCCGCTGTTCTGGGCGCCTCGGAATGGATGAACATTTTTCCGCCCGGCTCCATGACCTCCACCCACACTGGGAACCCGGTTTGCTGTGCAACGGCGCTGGCCAACATCAAACTGATTGTGGAAGAAGATCTGATCGGGAATGCGGCGCGCCTTGAGTCTGTTTTCAAAGAACGCATGGTCCATTTCGAGAAAAAATACCCCGACCACGTCGGTCGGGCCGAAGCGACCGGACTGGTGGCAGCCGTGCAGATGGTGAAAGAGAGGGGAAGTCTGGAGCCGGATCACGAGACTGCATTTGCCATTGTCAAGAGCGCCGTTGAGCACGGGCTGATGCTCTTTGGACCCGTGGGAACCGGGGGCGGAACCGTCAAGCTTTCCCCTCCCCTGTGTATTACCGAAGATCAATTGCGAGAGGGATTGGACGTGTTGGAAGCATCATTTGATCAGGTGTGCCTGGCCTAGCAGGCTGAGTGGAATTACCCCGCACGGCTGCCGGATCCCGAATGTAATTTTGGTAAAACTGCAGGCTTGACTTTTGCCCCTTCAAAGTGTTTTTAAGCGAGTCCTGTTATTTTTCGGGATCACACGGCAGAAGGATAGCTCAGGGGTAGAGCAGAGGACTCATAAGCCTAAGGTCGGGAGTTCAAATCTCCCTCCTGCTACCGCTTGATCAGGCGGTAAATCACCGGAGTTGCGATCAGCGAAAACAGAATCGAAACGCAGAGGGCGCCAATGATTCCGATGGCGAGCGGCCGAAGCATATCAGCGCCGTGGCCGATTCCCCAGGCCAGCGGTGTCATCGCCAGCATGGTGGAGAGCGAGGTCATGACGATGGGGCGGAAACGCCGGTGACCCGAAAGGACCAGCGCCTTATTGATATCGGCGCCTTCCGCGAGATGCTGGTCAACCAGGTCGAGCATGAGGATACCGTTTTTTGCGACAATACCGACCCCAATGATGGCGCCGAGAAAGCTCACGATATTCAGCGTGGTTCCGGTGAGATGCAGGGCCAGCATCGTGCCGATCAGGGCCAGGATGGATCCAAGAACAATGGCGATGGGTTCCCGGAAGGAACGAAACTCGATGAGTAAAACGGTGAAGACCAGTGCTACGCCGAGGCACAGAACCACTAACAGATTGTGAAAACTTTTTTGCTGCTGCTCAAAAAGTCCACCGTAGCTGATGATGCCGGGTGGAATGCTGCGCTCGGCATCGAGCACTTTCCTGATATCCGCAATGCCGCTGCCGAGATCGCGGTTTTCGAATGCCGCGGTGACGGCAATCAGTTGGCGCAAGTCTTCCCTGTGCATTTCCAACTGGCCGCCTTGTTCATAAACATCCGCCACCTGACCCAGACTGATGATGCTTCCGTCCGGAGTGCGCAGGGGAAGATTCTGGAACTGATCTTTTTGATCCAGCACACTCGGTTCTCCTACCACCCTGATTTCCACCACGCGGTCTCCTTCCAGAACAGACGAAGCGGTCCTCCCCAGCATGGCTGTGTTGACTGCCGCGGCCACATCATCGCCCGAAAGGCCGAACCGCTGGGCATCCAGCGGACGGATCCGAAAACTGATGGTGGGGCCTGTCATGTTGAGGCCATCGTTGGTGTCCACCACACCGGGGACCGATTCGATCGCTTTCTTGACTTCCGGCGCTTTTTTGATCAGCCAGGCTGTGTCATTGGAAAACAATTTCACCTCGACGGGTTTCGGTGACCAGGTCAGGTCGCCGATGAGATCTCCCAGGATTCCGGGGAATTCCCACTCCACACCGGGAACGGCAGCATTGATTTTGCGACGAAGCTCCTGCTTGATTTCCTCGGTGCTTCGTTTTCTGTCCGCCCGAAGTTTGACCAGAAAATCACCCTGGTTTGGTTCGGCGATCGCCAGTGCCAGGCGAGCCCCGGTCCGCCGTGAATAGCCTTCCACTTCGGGAGTGGAACGCAGAATGGCTTCGGCCTTCAGCATTTTGCGATCCGTTTCCTTCAGGCTGGTTCCCCAGGGGGCGAGGCAGTCAATCACGAAACCGCCCTCATCCATGTCGGGCATGAATCCGGTGGGCAGGCTTCGATACAATTGTGCGCCGCAGGCTCCGATGCCAAGGATGACAATCAGGGTGAGCCAGCGCAGGCGGAGAGCCGCGCCGAGGGCTCCGTCAAAAAAGCGGAGGATGGGTTGGAGGAGAAATCCACCTTCCACGCTCCTGGGGGCATGGCCATGAGCCAGATGAGATCGATCACGGAGAAAGATGGAAGCCAGCGAGGGCGTCAGCGTGACAGCCAGAACAAGGGAAGTGAGCAGGGCCACCACCATGGTCAGTGCCAGGGCACGAAAGAAGACCCCGGCCAGACCATCGAGGAATGTCAGCGGAATAAACACCACAACCGGGGTGAGTGTGGAGGCGATCAAGGGTTGGAGGATGTCGTGCATCCCCGATTCAATGGCTGCCAGACGCGGCTCTCCCTCCGCAATTTTCGCGTAAATTGCTTCCACTACCACGATGGCGTCATCAATGATCAGACCGATGGCTGCCGCGATTCCACCGAGAGTCATCAGGTTGAAGGTCATTTTTGCGGCCAGCATCACAGCGATCGTGGCAAGGACCGAGACGGGAATGACGACGATGGCGGTGAGGACGCTACCCCAGTTTTTCAGAAAGGCGTAGAGAATGAAGACCGCGAACAGGAGGCCGATGAAAATGGCTTCCCATACACTGCCAACGGAGTCGCGCACCAGCAGCGACTGATCGTAATAAAACGAGAGTTCAATATCGGGGGGCAGCGTTTGGCGCAGTTCGGCAAGCTGGGACTTCAGGTCTTCGGCAATCTGCAGAATACTACTGCCCGATGGTTGGGCTCGAATGTTCATCAACACCGCACGACGCCCCTGAGCGGTGACGAAATTGAAGACAGGCTCGGGAGCACGCTCGACGCGGGCAAAGTCGCGGACCTTCACGGGATGGCCGTTCTTCATCGAGACGACGAAATTCTCGATTTCATCGATGTTCTTGAGCCGCCCATCGACCACGGCGAGATAGATCGTGTAATTCTCCATGTGAAAACCGGCGGGAGAAATAATGTTATTTTTTTTCAGAGATGAGGTGATGTCGCTCAGGGCAAGTTGGTTTGCCGCGAGCTTCAGCGGATCGACCACAATGTGGTATTCCGGCGTGCGACCACCAACGATGTCCACCCGGGCGATGCCCGGAATTCGGAGAAATCGTGGTTTGAGTTCGAAACGAGCCAAATCCGAAAGGTCGGTGATCTTCCGGGTCGGGCTGGTCATACTGACTCCGATGATGGGGAAGGCGTTGAAAGTGAGACGCCAGACCGTGGCCTTGGCAGTGGCGGGAAGGCTGGCCTTGAGTTGGGAAACTCGATTGAGAACGTAGAGTTCGCTCTGGACCATGTCGATTTTCCAGTTGAAAAAGACGTTCACCTCAGCGGATCCACGTCCCGTTGCCGAGCGCACCTGAACCACACCCGGAACATCCTTCATCGCTTCCTCGATCGGTCGGGTGATCCGGGCCATCATTTCATCGCCAGGCATGACGCCATTGTCGATGAGTATGACAACCCGCGGAAAATTGGTTTCCGGGAAAACGGAGGACGGCATGCGCCGCGAGGCGTAGATTCCGGCCAGGCAGATCGCCACCGTGATGAAAATAATTGCCAGCCGGTGGCGAATGGCAAAACCCCCGGCGGCTTCACCTTCCTTTGCGATTAGTTCGTCAAGACTCATTCAGACGGAATGCAGATTGGGAACCTCTCAAGGTTTATCGGCTCGCAGGTCGCACCCTGGTTTCTGACGGTAATGCGTAAGAACCCAAGGTGACAACGACCGCCCCCTCCCTGATTCCCTCTCCTTCCACTTCGACCAGTTTTTCGTCACGCAATCCTGCCCTCACCGCGACCTTTTTGGAGGAACCATCTATGACAAGGGAGAGGGTGCTCTTCCCATCGACATCGGTGAAAACGGCTTCGCGGGGGACGGCGAGACAATTGGGTTTTTCTTCGACTACAATGATGGCGGTCACCAGTTGGCCCGGCATCAAACCGCTGTTTTCAGAAATGTGGAGGCGTGCGGTTACGGTGCCTGAATTCGGGTCGGCACGGCTACCCACAAAGGAGACCGAGGCTGCGGTAGGTTTCTGATGGTCAGGCCGCAGAATATCCGCTTTCTGTCCCGTTTTGATTTCGGAGATGTGGAGTCCGGGGACTTGGACGGTGGCTACCAGATGATTTAAATCCACCAGCTCCGCCAGCACGGTAGCGGGACCCGCCGACTCACCAACCCGGGCCAGGAAACTGGTGATGGTGCCGGAAATGGGGGCTTTACCACTCAAGAGTGAGAGGTTGACTCGGGCGCCCGCCAGTTCCGCCTCGGCGTCAGCCAGAAGCTGTTCAGTCTCAAGAATCTGCTTTTCAGAAGTCGCTCGAGCCGCGATCAACTTTTTCTGACGAGCCAGGTTCTCGGTGGCAAATTTGACTTTGGTTTCAGCCTTTTCCAATGCGGCTTGCGCTGCCCGGCTGTCCAGTTGGAAAAGAATGTCGCCTTTGGTTACCCGCTGCCCTTCTACGCCGTTGATTTTGGTAATAATTCCCGAAATCGCCGGTGAAAGTTGAGCCAGAGCAGCGGGGTGATCCCTCCCTCCCGGCTCCGGTTCAATTATGCCGTAGACGGTTATTTTCCGCTTCAGAGTGGTGCGGATGATTTTGGCCATCTGCACCTCAACCGCCGGAGAATTTTCCTTATTTTTCTCCGTGTCGTCACCCTGTATGAGAAAGGGCGCCAGAAGCGAAAGAAGGATTGGGTAAAGAATTAATCGGGAGTTCATTCCAGAGACAAGACAGCGTTTCATCCGGTATTTCAATTCGTCATCTGTATGGCGGACTGCAGCGTGCCAGCCGACTTCTGCGCCTCGATTCGAGCCGCTTCCAGAGAGAGAGAGATGATGCCGGACTCTATGCGCGAACGGATCAGGTCCAGCCGCGTAACTTCCCCTGCATCAACCATTTTTTTTGTCATGGAAAGGGCGTGCCCCGCTTCACTGGCAAGACTTTTGGCTGCGGTGACTTTTGCCAGAGACCCGCGATAGTCTGCCAGAGCCTTCTCAATTTCTCCGAAAACCGCCGCCTGTTTTGCCTCAAATATTTTTCCCATCTTTTTTCTCCTTGCCACAGCCTCGGCAATGGCGCCCTGATGCTGATTGAAAATCGGAATCTCCACGGCAAAACCGAGCAACCATTTGTTGTCCGTCTGATCCAGTTCGTATCCGGGAGAAAGATGGATGTCAGGATACTGCCTGGCAATCTCCAGTCGAAGATCGGCGTCGGCGACCGCGTAATCAGCGAGTGCCGCCAGAAGATCAGCCCGATTGATCAGGGCTCTTTTTCTCGCCTTCGGCCCGGGATAGGGAGGTAAGCGGTCAAAAACCGAAAAATCCAGCGACACCTCACGAACGGCGGAGGAAGGGATCCCGACCGCTGATGCCAGGCGGGCGTAGGCGACGCCGCGACGCGTTTCGGCATCTTGAAGATTCAGTCGGTCCCGGCTCAAAGCCTGGCGTGCCAGAGTCAATTCAAAGGGGGCTGATTCACCGGCATCAACCTGGGCTGAAAGGAAGTCGATTTGCTCCTGCTGAAGGGAATTGACACTTTTCAGCAGGGCCGCGGTCCTTTGTGATGCATACAGTTCGAGCATGGCGGCACGAACCTCTTTCCAGACAGCCCATGCCGTTGCGGATATCCGCAACCGGGCCGCTTCACTCTCGGATCGGGCCTTTTTCATTCTCCACTGCCGTTTGCCCGCTGTCTCGATGGTCAAGTCCAGAACGGGGCTGATGATCCATGGGGAAATGCCTGATGTTGTAGAATTGTAGCCCGGAGAAAAAGAAAATACGGGGTTGGGTCTTTCGCCCGCGGTAATCATCCGGGCGGACGATTCCTCCGCACCCGCTTTGGCAACTGCCATATCTCCGTGAAAGTAAACGGCCGCCAGAGCAAGTCGGTTGAGTGTCCAGCGTCCTTTGGCCGCGCCCTGTTCTGACAAAAACGAGACGAGACCTTCGTCCTGCAGGGAGCGCGAAGCAAAATCACGCGCATTTCCGGCCGACGATAGACTGGCTTCCTGGTAAGAAGCGCAGCCAAGAAGCCAGAAAAATACCGCCCCCGATAAAAAAATCCATGGGGATTCTCCATGTCGCCTGGTCATGTCTTTCGTGTTCGCCCGACGGTAGGAGCGAAGTCTTCAGGTGTCAAAGCATTTGCCAGCGCCTGAGTCTACCCCATTTTCCGGGACAGCCGCTCCTGAATCTATGGTTATAATAGTAGGCTGGTAAAATCTGTTAGGCGCGAATTCTCGCGGGATTGAGCCCCAAAAGACCGGAGCCGGACTTTTTAAAAAAAATCGCCTATTTTCCGGTTGCGGCGGGGAATAGTCCGCCTATATTCCCCGCCCCTCGGTCCGCGCTGTGTGGAAGTTCCGGCTTCCTTCCGGGGGGGCTCACGTGTGGAGGGGGGATGATGGAAATCAG